>VFQN01002378.1_pt1 | contig 29231 bp, 39 predicted proteins | sample 3512371 | NCBI WGS metagenome assembly VFQN01 (sample SAMN10412370, study PRJNA504923) | tailings metagenome | isolation source: Replicate 2 from Balatoc abandoned mine | place: Philippines: Itogon, Benguet | collected 2017-08-28
CCAGGAATGAAGCAAGGGCCATCGGGGGTGCCTCCATCATGATAGAACGCATACCACGCTCCGTAGCTGCTTTCTTTGTCGGAGAGCCTCGAGGTTCGACTTCCTCTTGAGGTGGTGCCTTTGTCCGTCATGCAACAACTACCCCAGGCGATGAGGGTGCAGTTGAAGCCCCCAATGGGTGGGCTAAGCCATGGCAACTGACCCATGGGTCACAGTACCCATCCGGAGCCCTCTTGAAGCCATGCAGATGCTGTTGGGTACCGGTGCACTGCGCTGATCTGTACGCAGCCGTTCTTACGGTACAAGTACTTGCATACTAGGTACTTGAAGCGGAGAACGGGCAAGCTATAAGGACGACTGTTTAAGGCGGATTGGCGCTGCTTTGCTCACGCGCTTGGGCGGACACGGCCCCGGGCTGTGAGCGCAGGGCTGCTAATCTTCTCGCACTGCCGTGTATATTACCTTTGTAGGTAAGAATCGTTCGCTTCGGTTGCTTCCGGTGCTGCGCAGTGATTTCGTCCTCATTCCGTTGCTCCTCAACCATTCCTCGGGTCTGCAGTATCAACTATCAACAGACATTGCATTGCAAGCAGACGGTAGCTTTAGGCTCGTGCACGTTGGGATGAACGTACCGGTCAGGGCAACGTCAACCCTGACCCTCGCCGTTCGCGGATACTCGAAACGTCACAACCACCACTGCCAAACGGTTCTTTTGATACACAAGAACGTGTGCACCAGGAGGCCGAGCTGCGTGTTTTCGCAACCCTAGGTGCCATCCTGTTGTCACGTCCACGTGCGTCCACAGGTGTGCGACCCGGAAGCTATATGGCGCTCCCAGCCAGCACGACCTTGCCATGCCTGCCACCCGAGCTGCAGCTAGACATCCTGTCCCTCCTGTCACCCAACGATCTGGCCCTGGGCGGCCGCCTCTCCTCCAAGGACGGCGCCCAGCGCTTCAACGAGCCGCACCATCGCACTGCCCGCCTCAGCCAGCCGCTGCCAGGACACGTGGCAACCGTCGAGGCAACCGCAGCGGGACACGTGGCAGCCACCGAGGCAACGGCCGCCAACTGGTGCATGGACCAGGCGCAGACGGCACTGCGGGAGCTGACCTTCAGGCGTAAGCTGCTGCTCCCCAGCACAGCCGCTTCCAGCGGCTGCGATGCCAACGTGGAGTTTGCGCTGCAGCTGCTCCAGCCGCACGTGTTCCCCGAGTCGCTGCAGACGGATCACTACCTGGCCGTCCTGAAGCATGACGTGGAGACGCAGGTGCCAAACGTGGGTTCCGCGGCCGTGACATCTGGACTTGCCCACCTGCTACCCTCCCTGGCGCAGCGCTGCCCCGGGCTGATGGACCCGGGTGCCACTCTGGAGGCGGCGGCGCGGCACTGCGACCTGGCGGGGCTGCAGGCGGCATGGGAGGTGCTGGGGCAGCGGCTGCTCAGCAGCCTGGATCAGGCGGATGCAGGCGGCGGCCCAGGACAAGGCGACGGCGCGGGCCAAATGCAGCAGCAGCAACAACAGCAGCAACAGCAGCAGCAGAAGGCACACATGGGGCATAACGTGTGGCGGCGCATGTTGTGTGCGGCAGCCGGGTCCCCCTGCCCTGACGCCGAGGCCAAGATGGCTTGGGTGCTGGACAGGGGCCGCGCCCGCAGCGGGCTGGCGGCGGAGCACGCGGAGGTGTGGGGCGCTGCCGCCGCCTCGGGGGACCTGGCGCGGCTGCGGTGGCTGCAGGAGCACGGCTTTCCGGGGGATGGCGCTGAGGCGCTGGCCGCGGTCCTGCAGCACGGAGACCTGAATTTCATCGTGCAGATGGAGCGAGAGGGCGGATACTTGCCACCTGTGGGCAATGAGAGCTGGGGTAGCGAGGCGGCGGTGTGCGCGGCGGCGGGCTCAGCAAGGGATAGCGTGCCTAAGCTGCGGTGGCTGGCGGCTCGGGGCGCGGCGCTGGGGTGGGATGGCGCGGTGCAGGCGGCGGCGGCGCGGGGCGACCTGGCGGCGGTACAGCTGCTGGTGGAGCACTGGCGCGGCCAGGGTGCTGCCGACGGGGGCCAGCAGCAGCAGCAGCAGCAGCAGCAGCAGCAGCAGGAGGGCGGGGCCCTGCCGTCCACAATACTTGTCGCAGCGGTGGAATCGGGGAGCGTTCCCACGGCCTCGTGGCTGCTGCAGCAGGGCTGCGGCCTGCATTGCGACTGCTTTGTGGCGGCCTTCCAGCGGGGGGACCTGCCCCTGGTGCGGTGGCTGCTGCAGGCCGGCTGCCCCCGCGGCAGAGCAGCCATAAAGCACGTGGTGTTTGTATGGCCTAACAACACGGCAGCGGATGTGGAGGCATTGGTGGCGGCGGTGCAGCTGCTTGCGGCGGAGGGCTGGCCCCTGGCACCTGGGGAAGGCGCGAGCGCTCTTGCAACAGCAGCAGCAGCACGGCACCCCTGGGCTGTGTGGCAGGCCCTACTGGGCCTGAGCGATGAGCCTGCTGCTAAGCAGCTATCGCGAAGCATCCTGTGCTACGCTGCCGCAGCGGGCTGCGAGGCGACCCTAGAAGCCCTGGTGGAGGTGCGAGTGTCAGAGGTGCACCCAATCGTGTACGAGTTGGCATGGTACCAACAGGCTGTCGAAAACCGCGACCGAGGTTCGCTGGCCCACCTGCGACGGCTGGGGGTGCCGCAAGCCGGCATCGTGCTGGCATGGGCTGCGCGGTGTGGGGCTCCCCTGTCCCACCTGAAATGGCTGCTGGAGCAGGGCGCCCCTTTCTGCAGCCAGGTGGCAACCTTCATGCTTACGTTGCTGGGGGAAGGCTACCCTGCGCCCCGGGAACAGGAGCGGCGGGAGGTGGAGGGGTGGCTGCGGGGGATGCTGCGGGCTGAGCAGCCGGAGGAGGAGGGCGGGGGCGGTCCCGAGGCTGAGGACCGACGAGGTGGTGGTGGGAAGGGCAGCAGTGGGTAGCGCGTCTGTGCGGGCCACTAGACTGCAACACAACGCGAGGTTTGAACCCACAGGGGGCATCGGACTTCAGTCTTGTGCTTGGAAGGATGGCGGGCTCTGTGCTGGTGCTGTTCGCGGGGCAAGGGTGGAGGGCGGGAGTGCGGAAGCGCATGAATGCGTTGTGGTGATGGGGCAACGCACATCACTCGGCATGGGGTTCTGGGTTATTGTAGCGACGCATTGGCTAGCTGGTGTCAGCGAGCGGGTGATGAGTTTGTTCGGCTCGCACGGTCGTGCAGGCTTGAGCGCCGGGGCGGGTCGGGGCCGCCGCAGCGTCGACGTGATTGAGCAGCAGCGCCGCACCACCCCAAGCCCAATTTCCCCTGCAGCTGCTGCCACGGCCGGGGCTGCTGTTCGATGCAGGCGTTTTGATGTGAGTTGCTTTCATGACCTGTGCCGGTACGCGCCTGCAGTAGTGCACATCGGGCACAAGCTGGGCTGTGGACTGTGTCCTGCCAGAGATCCAAGCCTATATGCCATTTGCCACTCGCGGGTTTGGGCGCTTGCAAGGCTCCTGTACACGATCGGACTACTACCACGAGAGAGGAGGGATGATTTAACGCACGGTGTGTGTTGCTGCAGGTTGCTGCTGCTTGTGGGCTGTGTGGTGCGGATGTGTCTAGGACGGCAGGGTGTGCAAAGAAGTGCGAGTACGGTAGGACAGTGCCTCTTATCCCTTGCTCAGGGATGCTGGCGGCACAGGTGTAGCGAGACGCACATGGGCGGCAGTACCTGGATGGAGCCGGGCAGTGGTGCATGGCCGGGTGCGTGTCGGGAGCTTGAGGTGTGGGGCCAGGCGGGTGCGTGGGGACTGGGGCGGAAGCGCTGTACGTACGGTTGCGGTTTTTGGCGGCAGGGAGGGGTGGGCCCGTGCAGTTGGAGGTAGTTGATCTGGACTACAGTATATGCAGCGTGGGCAGAAGTTAGGGGCCGGGGCCGGGGTGTGAAAGGTGGGACTTTGAGGTGCACCCCTTAGCGGTGGGCAAGGGCACCGTGTGCTGAGCGAACGGGTGTAGATTGCATGGCTTGCCGACAGCAGAATGCAGGCTGCATGTGCAGAGAACACCACCAAATAGTAGCACGAGAGGTACGTGGAGGCGGGCGCCAAGCGCCCATCTTGGCAGTAGGACTCGGTGGGGCACGGCTGGGCATGGCGTGCCAGCTCGACTGGTCCAGTGCACACGCACACATTCTGCGACAGCATGCGTTGCACAGCTGTTATCATGGAGACATTATGGAAAAGAGCAGTAGTATGTAGGATAGCCGTGCAGCAGTAGAAGCATAACACCCTCTCCTCGGAAGGTCGTTGTGCCGACCCGTGCAGACGGCAAAACGCTTCTGCATATCACAGTCTCCCTCCTAATCGACCATCAGCTCCGACCTGTCCAAGCATGGCTTCGAGATTATGACCAAGTGCCATAGTGGCGAACACGGTCTCCGCAAAAGAATGCAGACGCGCTCAGGTCCCCTGTTCCCAAACGAGTCAAGGCGCAAACCGCGCCCCGGCCTTCGTCGCCCGCAAGCGTCAGTCAACTCCAGCAATCCGGCGCGCAACTGCGTCCCGTCCACACCAGCGCTGCCATCTTCCAACACTTGGTAGACATGGGTTCCCCTGTCCGAGTCCCTTGTCGCCAGGTACCATCCCGTCACTGCCGGCCACCCATGGTCCCCGACGAAGGGCGGCTGCAAAAGAACAGCAGTCCTAAGCCAGCCTAAGCAGGTGGTTCCCCAGGGAGCAGCACCCATGCTGCTGTCACAAGGCCAAGCGTGCTGCCAGGCCCTCCAAAGCCCATCACCCCCCATGCTCACGTGCACACATGGCAATCAATGCAACATCCACGCCCTTCGAGGCGACACGCGCTGCATCACACTCATTTGATCATGTGGCGCTACCCAGCATGCGATTAACAATGCCACCGGTCCATTCGTGAGGCTTTCTTTGTACCCGCTGCAACTTCCTAGCGCTCAGTACTACACCACAATCCACACACACCAAACGCCAACGCCTGGCCCATGCCTCATCATTGATGATGCTGCAGTGCAGCCAAGGTGATGCCTGCAGCCCATCTCTTTAACACCTTCGCACCGACGGTGTCACGCTAGTCCACACCCAAGCGCAAACGCTGCCGCCCCGTACCACCACTGCTGTCCCTCCAACTGCCCTTCCAACTGCCATTGCACATGCAGTCCCTGCACTACTGGCCGGTCTGGCCCTCCGCCTCCGCCCCCGCACGCGGCGCCTTGGCGCTGGGGGCGTCCGTAGCCAAAGCCTCGCCAGCCTCCGACTGCTGCAAGAGAGAAAACCGGAAAGGCAATCATGATTTGCCACACAGCAAACACGAGCGGTTCTTGCGTGCTGTAGGGCTCTTGTAACCGACAAGGCTATGTTGTCTTAAAGCCCACAAGTGAAGTACAGATCTACGCTGGTTCCAAAAGCCGCACCCTCACAGACAGCTGCCCAACAGCGCGGCAACCAGGGGTCTCACCTTGCGTTTGGCGGCCTGCTGGCCCCCAGCCGCGCCCGCCTCAAGGCCCGGCGAGGGCAGCACGGTAGACGGTGTGATGGCGTTGCGCCGCAGGTTGGCCCACACCTCCAGCGCAGCCATGGTGCTCCTGCATAACACACAGCACGCGGGCACGGCACAGCACATATGAACTGCAAGCAAACCATGCAAGCGGGCATGCATCCGGCCACTGCAACAGCCAGTCTGTGCTACATCCTCCATTGCTGGCTTGATGTCTCAACCAGGCCATTGCACGCGCTCACGTCCGGCCGACGACACCTTCGCAAACGCTGCAACAAGCTACCAGTCCGATCCCACTCACCCCATGATGGGCTGGTTGTCCCCCGGCAACCCCGCCGGCAGCCCGCCCTCCTCCTCCACCCGCGTTGACGCCTCCGACCCACACGTCCCCGCCTCGCCCGCCCCCGCCCCCGTCCCCGCCGTCCCTGACGCTCCCTCCGCCCCCTGCCTCGTCGCCACACTGCACGGCATCGTCACAGCGTCAGCGCCAGCCGCCGCCGCCACCGCCACACCCGACGGCTCCCCCGCCGCCGCCGCACCGCCGGCCGCGCTGCAGTCCTCTACCCCAGCCGCCGCCGCCGCTGCGCCACCCTGCTGCCCTGCTGCACCCTGCCCTTGCCCCTGTGCGAGGTGATGGTGGTGGTGGTGGGGGGGAGGGGACAGCTTGGTGGTGGCCACCACCAGCTCCTCCGCCCTCTTTGCCAGTCGGCTCATGATGGTGGTGGACGAGAAGGGCTGCTGCAGCACGTTGGCAAGGTACGGCGCGCGCAGCAGCACGCCCGTGCGCTTGTCGTGCTTCTTAAGGATCTTAACCACCGCCGCGTAGTTGAGCAAGCTCCAGTGCAGCAGCAGCACCATCTCCCCGTGGAAGCGCACTAGCCGGGACTTCACGTCCTGCAGGTTGGCGGCGGCGCGGTGGGGGGACGGCGGCGGCAGCAGCGGCGGCGGTGGCCCCTCCATGGCCGGTGTGGATGCAGGGGAGCCCCCCGCCGTGCCCTCCACCTCCGTGTGCGGCGAGGCGCCGGTGCCGCTGCCGTCGTGCACGCCCTGCCCGTCCGCACCGTCCTGTGAGTGTGCCGCATGGGGCCCCAGCTCTCCTGAGCCGTCGCCGTCGCCAAACGCGGCTGTGAGCGTGCCCTGGGGCCAGGCGGTGGCCTCCACCACTTGGGGAGCCGGGGGCAGCGAGCGGGCTGCGGCTGCAGCGCCGGCGGCTGCGCCGCCCGAGGCGGCAGCCCCGGGCACGGGGTCAGGGTCTGCATCCACGGCTGCCACCAGCGCTGGAGGCAGAGGCACGCCCGTTGCGGCGGCAGCTGCTGCCAGCTCTTCACACAGCGCCTGTCGAGGGAGGGAGGGGCGCGATGCTGTGTCAGCAACATCGCGGCGGAGGCCTTTCTGTGAAAACCATTTCGTGGCCTGTACTGTGCGTGTCGGCGGCAAGGCAGCGTGCGCTCAGCAAGGGGCAAAGGGGACCGGTAGGACGGTGGGTCCGCACCTGCAGCCGGATGACGGCCTCCTCCTCCTTCTCGATGAAGAAGCGGTTGAAGCGGGCAAGGTCCTGCGGGCATTGTGCAGCACAGCGTGGGTCCTTGCATGCAACTGCGTACCGGAGCTGGCCCTTTGGGTAGCACCACCAGGCTTGCAGCGCGTACTCTTGCCCCATAAAGAAGCAGCGAAGAGGGGGCGCATGGTGCCGTGGGCGACGCTGCGGCCCGGCTGTGCGCACTTCACCCGGGGCTGTCCCTACACGTACCTCATTGAGCGTGCTGATGAATGCCTGCTCCTCTGGGGACAGCGTCGTGGCGGTGATGGACAGCTGGTGCTGCGGTGCATGCAGGCAGAAGCAGAGGGGAGCAGTGGGCCATGCAGCCAAGCCACAGGGAGTCATGCCGTACGGATGCAGTACAGCAATACCAAGTGCACCGAGGGCGCGCTTGGGAACGAAGGGAAATAGGCATGCGGCCTCCTGAACGGCCCCCTGCCTCACCCCTGCACTGCCGCTCGCGGTGCGGCTGCGCCCGGGGGAGATGCTCGCTTGCTTCTCCTCGCCAGCTGCTGCGTCTGCACGGCAAGGTATGTGAGGTTACACATCCGCATGTTGATTCGGGCCCATGCAAAACAGAAAGTTGGGTTGGCGAGCTGGCTGCCACTAGATGTAGTTCCAAATCACGAGAAGACTCCTCTATCACACCCCGGAAGGCCATTAAGGTTGGCCATGCGGTTTACTAAGGCCCAGGCATGCGTGCACGAGTCGTGTGCTAGCCGACACACGTCCAGCACCCTGGCCCACGCAGCGCCTCTGATGGGACGGCCCGAAGCGCAATACCCTGGTGGCTCACCTTTATTAACAGGTATGGCCTTGATCTTCTTCTTTAGGTCTTTGTATCGCAAGAACAGGTCGTGCATCTGAAACCGCAGCACACCGCCAGCGTGGGTTAGGCTACTTGGCAGCATAGCAGTCGCGCATAAACCATACACCGAATTTAGATCACCCCGTACCTCGCTAGGCATATTCTCGCTCGAGACCTTCAGCACTGCGCGGCCGGGAGAAATGCAGCGTGGTGGAGCGAGTGGGTGGCGCGGAGGTTGCGTAGCAGGCCAGGTGCGCCCTGGCGCAGCTGTCTCAAGCGACAAACACTTGGCGTCCGCAGTGGCCAGAGGTATATTCACCTTTGCCAAACTTCATCTTGCTGTACCTCTTCGCCGCTCGGCGAATGCTTCCGCGGCGTGTTGCTCACGACGGAGTGTTACAACGAATCGGGCAACCAGCGCCCGACGCGCGTTCTCAGCAATCTTTCCTGCCGCAACAGCTGTGCTCTGCAAGGCGCTGGTGCGATGTCCGCTAACCCGTCGAGGTCCTGCCGCAGCGCCCAGCACTGGTCGTATGGGCCCTCCAACAGCCTCCTAACTTTGTGTGCAAGCGGGCACGCGTTGTGATCTGCACCTGACCTTATACGACGTATACTGTGGCCTGTCTTTGCTAACTATGTCAGCCTGTAGTTTGGCGCGCGCAGTATAGGTCGAAAAGCGAAAACCAGGGTTACTGCCTGTGTGCTCGATTGGAGCCCTAGGAATTGTCTATGCGACCAAGGGAAAATGTTGGATGTTGCGGATATCCGGTCCGATTCGACGTCTTTCACGGAGCTGTGGTGGCTGCAGGCGGATGCCCCTGCTTCAACATCAGTGTTAAGTCACAACGGTGAGTACAAGATAGCTAGAACCGATCAAGCATGTCCACTCTCAAGGCACATGTCATGCCGGTATCTAGGAATTAGTTATCCGGGATGCCCCAAACCGACAACCGATTCCGGCAATACAACGTGCAAATGCGACTAATGCGTGCTGTTGAATGGAAGGAAATTCATTAGATTACTATCTAACCATATGCATAATGTCACCAACTTCGCCCAGCTTTGCCATACTGGGGGGCCCGAGGGCTCCCAGGCCAGCAACCGACGCAGATGACGCAGAGCAACCAGGGTGCGCAAACACAGACCCCAGTGCCGTACCTGGCCAAACCTAGGCCTATCTTCAGCTCGTCCAGTAAAGGCCGACCCCCGCAAGGAAGGTGCTGTGAAGGGAAAACGACGCCTGGGTCCATAACACACTTATGGACCACCTGTGCCGGCGCCTGCTCCGCCACCTTCGCCGAGCCCTGTGCCTCCAAGCTCCTGCGCGTGCCATAAGGCATATACATGGGCAGCTGTTCAATACAAGACGCCCAGCCTATACCGTGTCAGGTGCCCGCACAAGGCACACACACTGAGACCCGCGAACTGCCAAATGCGTTGTGTGGATGTTGGTCCCCCCTTCACCCCTAGCCCCTAGCCCACGCTTTGACCCGCAGCCCCACCATGCTTGTATCTGTCGTGCGGTAAGTGGAATCCACAGCCCCCCAAACCTACCTGCAACGCCATCATGAGGGTCAAGCGAGCCTGGGGATCAAGGTTGCCAAGCAGCTGCTCAATGCGGCCGCCCCCGGGCGACGCACCAACGCCCCCTGGTCCCTGCACGCCTCCACCCTCAGCACCAGGGCCCCCTGCAGGCGGCGCGGCTGCACCACCCTGCCCGTTAATACCAGCTGCTGCTGCTCCCAGTCTGGGGTCCGCACCAGGGACACCCATGGCGCCCACAGGCTGGCCGGCGGCCGGCTGGTACGCCATGCCAGAGGCCTGCACCTGCCCTGCCGCCCGGGGGTCAGTTGGGAGGCCGGCCACAGGGTACTGCGGCTGGAGCGGCGGGGCGCCGGGCTGAGGCCAGTGGCTACTGCCGTCCCTGCCGTCCCTGTCGACCTCCGGATCGCGGGCCCCCTCCACAGGCCGGTGCTCCGGGCTCCTGGAGCGCTCGCCGCCGTCGCCCTGATCTTTGCGATCCCCCTCAGCCCGTCCACCCGGCCCATCCCGGTCCTTCTCACGGCCCCGTTCCCGCTCACGCTCACGCAGCCCCCGAAGCCCGCTGCCGAACCGCGGGCGTGCCTCCCCGCCGCCAGCACCACCGCCAGCTGGCGGCGGCGGGGACAGGCTGCCTCGTGGGTCTGCGGGCCTGGTGTCCCCTCCACCGCTCCCGTCCCGTCTGCGTGGATCCTCCGGAGCCGCCGCCCCGGCTGCCGCTTCCCTTGCTGCTCGCCGCGGGTCCGTAACCGCTCCTACCGGCCCCTGCCCTGGCGGCGGCTGAGCCATGCCGCCGTGCAGCACGTGGCCTGGCGGCCCAGCGACCCGTGGGTCAGTGGCCCACGGGCCACCGCGTGGGTCGATGGGGTTATTGAACTGACCCATAGGTCCTCCTGCGGACGGGCCGTAGCGCTGCGCTTCTGCGGCTGTGGGCGAGTAACGCCCGCCTGGACCTGCGGCCGTGGGGGAGTAGAGACCGCTCGTGCCGGCGCCCGTGGGGGAGTACAGGCCAGCCGGGGGGCCCCGTGGAGACTCTGGTGAAGTGAAGCCGTCGCCCGGCTGGGGCGGAAGGTGGATGGAGAGGGGTGGGGGTGGAGGCGGCAGATGCCGGCTGCGGGGGTCAGGCTGGGCGTGAACCGGGAGCTGCGGGCGTGGCGGCGGCGGGGGAGGCACCTGGACTGGCTTGGGGCCGGAGGTGCGGGGCGGGGGCACGGGGGCGGGGGCGGGCGGCAGGACCACGGAGGCGTGCGGGCGGGCCGTGAGGGAGGCGGGCCAGGGGGAGACCGGGTCCACGCCCTCGGGGGTGGTCGTCATCTGCGGCAGGCCAAGCGGATAACGAGTGGTTAGATGCACAAACTAGAGGGCAACATCATCCACGGATTTAACCGAAATAGAGCAGCTCGTGAAGCAGCTAGTTGAGTGTACTAAAGCAGCGAAGCAATCGCTTACAGACGAAGCCGTTGCGCATACCTTCACGTTTTGCATGGACGACAGCTGCAGCCGCACCAATCGATGATCCGGCCGGTACACATTTCGCGGGGGATAAAGGGAGCGGGAGGTGTCAGTTCGTCTACTGTGCCGTCCATCAGTCTCCGCGCCCCCAGCCCAACGCCACGCTGCCCTGCCAAAGTCACCCTAGTGCAGAACCACTGCGGCATGCCACCGCACTACCGCTCGACCCTCTCCTCAGCAGCAAACCACGCAACCACAAGCCAACACACCACTTCCCCTGACTGACAGGCACGATGGCACTAGAACTTCAGGGAAGCCGCACAAGGGCTCCCCCGGAACCCTCTCCTTGTCACCGCTGCTGATACCCGTTCCCCCCACCCCAATCAACACTGCTCCACACCAATTCCGGCCCCACCTTGAGCAGCTCGCTGCCCCGGATGCGGAACCATGCCTCCAGCCGCAGCGCGTCGCTGTCGTTGGCGCACACCAGCGTGGCGCAGCGCCGGGCGGGGGCGTAGTCCATGGTCACGCTGGGCCTACAGGAGGGGGGGCAGAGTGGGCGTTGACCGTCAGGGGTCTGCGCTGGTTGTTAAGGAGGGGCAAGGGACGCCATTGCACAAGCACCACGGGACGGGTGGCGCGGGATTGAGGGCGAGGGGTTGGAAGAATAGGCTGTGCGTCTTGCAACGCGGGCATGTTCGTTGTTGGAGGCTACGCGGACGGCACGTCAAGAGTGCGGCATGCGGGGCGGTACGGCTGAGAGTTGTACCATCTGCTGCACGCACTCCCAGCTCCCTCGACAGGCGCTACGGGCAACCCTCGCAACTTGTATGTCGGAGGGCTGCCTGGTTTGACGCGGCCGCGTCCCTGCAGCGCACGCTGTCAGCTCGCTGCGACACCCGGGGACTCCGCCCGCCGCCCGTGCAACCGCGCTTACCCGAATGCAGTACCGGTACCTCCCTCCGCCACCCTTGCCCCCGCACTGCATCGTGCACGTGGCCCCAACCGCCCCCTGGCCGCCCACCTGCGCGAGGGGTCCAGCTTCTCCGCCACCGCCACGTCCACCGCCGCCTCCATGGTGCTCTCCGTGGGCACAGGCACACCCTGCAAGCATTAGGTACGAGGCGAGTCAGCCTACGGGTAGACGACATCAGCAGGGACAGAGGGGACGCACGCATTGGGCACGCAACTGTTACACAGTGGGCCGCCCTAGGGCAAGACCACGTCAACATCTTGGGCATCGGGGCCCATATTCGTGCCAAGGGGCTCAGGTGCAGGAACCGTGTTATCAAGTGGCAAGCCAGGGTCCTATGCCGCAGTCCAGCCCACCTTCCCAAACCAAAGGTGCAGCCGGTTGCCGGGCGTGCGCTGCGGCACCCGCCCCGCCATGGGAGGCGCCGCCGGCAACCCCGGGGTGGGCCCCGAACCCGGACCAGGGCCCGAGCCCAAGCCCGGCCGCTGCGGCGGCCGCGCGCCGCGGCTGGCTGGCGGCAGCGCGGACTGCAGATCCACCAGCTGCTTCACACCCAGCCCGCCGGGGCCAGAGCCCGACCCGGAGCCCGACCCCGGCTTGCTGGGGCCGGCTTTGGCAGCAGGCAGCTTGCTCGCACCGCCAGGCTTTTGGCTGCGCGCCGCGCCGCCCGCCAGCGCCCCGGCCGGCCTGGCCGACACGTCAATGATGGGCTTGAGCGGGTAGTCCATGCCGCTGAAGTCCATCTCATCGTCCGCCAGCGTCGTGCCCCCCGCCTTGCCGCCCTTGCCCTTCCCCGCGCTCCCCTTCTCCTTCTCCCTCTCCTTCTCCCGCCCCTCGCCCTTCGCCTCCTTGCCCGTCAAGCTACCCGCACGGCCCAGCGACCCCGGCGTGTTCACCGACCCCCGCCGGCCCAGCCCACCCGAGCCCACCCGCTGCAGGCCCGATGTCTCCCTATCCTCCCCCCTGCCGCTTGCTGCCCCCTTGCCCTCCCACGGGCCTGCAGCGCCCGGCGGAGGCTCCCACGCGCCCGCCACCTTGAGCACATTGGCCAGCCGCGCCCCCACGTAGCCGCGGGAGGACAGGCTACTGTTGCGGTAGCACAGCTCGCGAACCCTGCGCACAGCACATGCAACGTGGGGTGACGTGAGCCCAGCTGTCAAGGGGGTGGCCCCAGAGGGGCTTGTGCCACCCAGCTGTCCCCGGTAGCCACAGCAGAGGCGATGAGCGCTCTGGACACAGCAGCCATACGGATCAACGGCACACCAGCATGTCAGCAGTAGCCTCGCCTGCAACGTCCCATCACCGCACGAAGCGTACAGCCCTGCACCCACCTGAGCAGCGCTGCGCGCTGCATGATGCTGTTGCGCGTGGTGGTGAGGCTGGTGGCGGACCGCGGGTCGCGCGCCAGCTGCCGCAGCATGCACACCGACAGCCGCACCACAGTCGCCGGCAGCTTCTCCCCGCAGTACGGCGGCCTGTCAGCGTCCTCCAGGTGCCGTACAGCCGCCGCCGTAGCTTTCCATGCGGGCGCCGGCAACCGACCCTCCCGCTGTGCCTGCTGCAGCTGCTGCTGCCGCTCCCTGCTGCTCGCCCCTGGGCCCTTACCCACAGGCGCCCCCTTGACCGACGTGCCCGCTTCGTCCCCCTCCCGCTGCGCTCTCTCCTTGCGCCCTGGCGGGGTTGAGCGGTCCCTGTCCAGGGCCCCCTCCTCCCCATCATACGCAGGCGATAAGCTCCCGTACTCCCGTTGGTCCTGGTCCTGGTCGCTTAGGGAGTCAGACTCTGCAGATGCCTGCAGCTTCTCCTGCTGACGCGGCACGCTCTGCTGCTGCTGCTTCCCTTGCTTGGCCTTACCCCGCGTCGCTGCATCGCCCCCGTCCACTTCCATGACATCGCTATCCTCCCCGCCACTGCTACTGCCTTCGCTGCTGCCACCGGCCCCCGCCCCACCACCACGCTGCCTCGCTGCAGCGTCTACCCCCGAGGACCCAGCTGCGACCGCTCCCTCCTCAGACTTCGCAGCCTGCCTCGCTGCCTCTGCGCCCCCAGCCGCCGCGGCCTTCCCCACAGCTACTGCCCCCGCCCCCTTGCCGACGCCCCTGTCCACATCGCTCCCGCCGTCACGGCCCGATGCGGCTGCCTGCTGCTTAGACGCGCGCTCCTGGCCTGCCTTCGTCTTGACTTTCTTGCTGGCCTTGGCAGCTCCATCCGACACGCGAGCGCGCTTGATGGGGCGGTCTTCCTCCGAGTCTTCGCTGCTCCCAACACCCGCACCGCTCGCTTTGTCACCCTTCGCTTGTTTCGCCTTCTTGGCAGGGGGCTTCGCCGCTAGTGGCTGCGCTGGTTCACGCGCGGCTGCCTCCGGCCTGGCCGCAGCCGTGGCCGCAGGCTGCCCCTCCTCAGCCGCTGCCTCAGCAGCGGGGGCGGCTGTGGCTGCGGCTGCTGCAGGCCCCGTTGCTGCAGCAGTGGCCTGTAGCCGCAGCACCTGCAGCCGCTCGACCGTGACGCCCGCAGCTGCCGCCATGGCCACGGCGCGGCTGTGCAGCAAGCGCTGTGCCGAAGGACCCACACCCTGCATGGCACCAGGCACTGATGCGCTCAGACGGTAACCTTCAGCTGTGAGCAACACATTATCGGCACAGCCGCGGTGACGCTACGACAGCAACTGCCTTGACACCCGGAACAGTACAGCATAAATTGCATGCGAGCTAGCTGCTCTCCACGTAAGTGTAACTGTGTGCAAGGCTATGTCCGTCCTCCCTAGACCAGCCCTGCCTAGAGATACCCGTACCTCGTGCCCCTCAACTGCAGGCGTCCCGACCTCGGTGTACTGCACGGCCCGCTCGTCCGGGTGCACGGCTGTCGTCCTGAGCCATGCAAGAAGCTCTTTCGGAGGTGCAATTTCGTAGTCACGTGCTGTGGGGGGCGAGGGGCGCTGCAGCAGGGCGTAGGCCCGCATGTCATCCGGCCACGTGCGCACGTCCGCTAGGTCCAGGGGAGGCCCCCCGCCATCGCGCCCTGCCTCTGCACGTGCGGTTGCAGGATTTTCCGAAGCTGATGCTGTTGCCGTCGCTCGGTACGCTAGCACCTCTTTGATTTCCTCAAGGGCGCGACGAAAGGGCTGCAGGGCCGCAGGGGAAGAGGGCCACGCAACGGTGGAATGTGGCGGCCAGGCAGGAGGGTAATGAGTTCGGCACGGCTTTAAGGCGCAGGCACGTGCCCCAGGACACCATATCACTTGGGATAGCTTGTTATGTTGTGCATCTCCTGGCCAAACCTGCCCACGCCTGGCCCCTGCCCACACCCCTTTCCGGTTCTTCCGGGGCGTTGACAATACATATCCCATGTGCCGTGGGGGACCATAGCAACATGACAGCCTCACATGACTGTGACGCAGCGCAGGGCATGCACCGGGAAGCCAACTAGCGAGACAGGGCAAGAGGCGACAGCCATCAACCGCGGTTGCTAGGACGGTTGCTGAGGCTCGGTACCTTGACATTCGGTCCAGCCTTGGGAGCTGTCGACTGTTGCAGGTCACTTTCACATGTTACAATTTTGATCGTGTCCTTGTGAACGAGGCTGAATGACGGAAAGCTGCATCCATCGGTGCCGAAGAACCTAACTAGGGAAACCCCTGCACCCGCTGCTTCATTAACTCGTTGACGCTCTGCTGGTGGTACGTGTGAGGCGTCAGCAACCTGGGCTGGCCACAGATACGACAAACTTGGGGGCTGCGCCAAGCACAGCATTTTAACGCCCCCACTGTTCAAGTACTCAGGCTATGAACGACATGCCCAGTCTAACATGCATAAGTGCTTGGATGTTGCGCTGCTTCAGCTGCGCAACTTGCACTAGCTGACCGTACATCGACCATGTCGTGGCACATCCAGCCCATGCACATGCCGACCTAGAAGTGCGGCCAGGTCGGCTGCAGAATTCAGGAGAATAGCAACAGGCTGAGCTTGTGGACCCGAGCAGTCTGTGGAAGGATCACCAGGGTCACGGCAGGCGGTGAGCTACAGAAGGTGAGCTGCGGTGAGCAACTTGGAGTGACGTAAATTCAGGTAGGTTACATGCGGCTGCCACATGCGCTGCATACGGTACACTTTTGCCTCGTGCCATGCGCAGGTGTGGGGCTACGAAGTTTAATTATCAAGGGCGGCCATCATGCGGGAGCATCCTGGTGGCCCTTCCCTTCGTTCTGTACGCTTCCTTCGTTACAGTTCCAGGGCTGACTGCCCAGATACCTTTTGCCAAGGGGCGCTCCCCTGCCTTTGCCCTCCGCTGCTTTGCCCCGTAGCTAGGGCGTATGAAGACTCCCCAGTCAAACACTCCGATGCCATTTCGGTGCACGTGCTGACACTCCGACACCCAAGAGTTGATGCATGCTACCACCCTCCAGCCCCACTCCTCACGAGAACGCCGTCTCCCAGCCGTGCGGCACAAATACTAAACAAGAACCGGACAGCCCGGCCAGGAAAGAATGTCGGGCCTTCCGTAACGGGCGGCTCTCGCACAGACCCAAGCACAACATAAATAGCATACTAGTGCAAGCAAACAATAATGCAGCAGCAGAGACGGGCTTCCGTCCAATGGCTGTGCGTGGGGATGCAAATATTGCCTTCCCCGCAGCCCACAGAAACAAAGCGAGCCCAGCAGCCCCAGCACGACGCCTTGCAGGTCGCTCACGGCCATCCATCCCACGACATGTCGCATGTATGCATGGGAGGCTCAGGCGGGTATGGTGTGTAAGTGAAGGCGGCAGACAGCTAAGGACCTAACGCCAACCACGGCCAAGCTAGTTTTCTCAACTTGCCAGCAAGGCGCCGGACCACTTCACGCACGAGTCGCACTTGGGCCAAGCTTACGGCTTCTCGACAGCTCTCCACGGCCTACCGGTTCTTTCTTGGCAGCACTCCTCACAGGCTGCGTCGCGCACAAGCCAAGGGCCTAAGCGAGGGCGTGCAAGCGACTGCCCATGCGATGCCAAAGCAGACACGATGAAACTCGAGCCGACAGCCCAGCCACTCCTGCCGCAGCGTCTATAAAGGGTTGCACTCGCTCCATCATGGCGTAGCAGTCATCGAACCCACAGCAACAGGACCCAGTCAAACTAATTCCGTTCAAATCACTGTATCGCACACCGCCTGTCCCCGCCTGTCCGGTCATCCTACCACTCCAGCACATAAGTTCATCGCACCAGAAACGGCACGCGCGCGACGGCACCACCAGCGTCCTCGGAAGAGGCCATGCCAGTCGGTCACGACACACCGCACAGCCACGCACATGCTGATGCGCCAAATGCTTCCACCGCTGCCCCGCCCACAAGTCCATCAACCCCCCAACCCAACCGCACCCGGGCACTCTTCCTGATACAAAAGCTATGCCCCGAGGTCACACGTTGGTCCACGAGAACGCCTACAGAGACGCGCGATCCACCATACCACACAACCATACCCACAGCCATCAGTGCTGGTACCCTGCTGTTACCTTACGTTCGCCGGCAACGCCCAGCGGCGCCCGCCGTCCTCCTCGCCCGGCCCCACGCCATACAATATCCCGAGGCGGCGGGGCTCCCCACGCCCGTCAGCTGCCGTGAATGACGTGCTGGATCGAGTCCCCTTCCTCCTGGTTCTTCCCGTTCCCGTTCCCGTCCGTTAGCTGCCGCGCGGCGCTGCTCCGCAGCTCCCGGTTGATGTGCTGCGGGATGTACGTCTGGCTGATGCGCGCCGACGCCACCGCGCCCACCTCCGTGATGCGCGCCGCCAGCTCCATGGCCTTCGCCATCTCCCGCACGCCCTTGGTGTCCCAGTTGACGTGGAAGCGGTGCTTGTACTCCTTGCGGTTCTTGATCATGCCTGTGGGTGGTCAACCAAGCGTTTCATAACTATGTTAGAAAGGTCCCGCTGACACCCTTGTTGTTCATCTTCACATGGCCCAGCACTCTGGTACATGCTGCAGCGCAAGCAGCGCCACACACACCTCCCGGGAACACCCCCCTCCCAGGGCGCCCTCGGAAGTCATAGCCGGCCCGCGCCCTGCTCCCCTTCATGATCCTGGATGCGGGTAGTGCACGCTGCTAAATGCACAGCGCCATTTTGCTCTATATGTGCCCTCTGGAATCAAAAGCGCCCCGCGCCCGGCACCCATGTCAACCCTGGCAGTCCCTTAGCGCTCCGCGCACCTGTCTGCAGGTCGAACTGCACCGGCACGTGCGTCACCTCCGTGCTGTGCGACACGTGGTAGCCGCGGTCGGTCAGCACGTCGATGAGCATCTGCGCGGCGCGCGGGTGCTCCAGGAACATGCGGTGCTCCGACACGTACTCGGCGCGCCCCGCCAGGCCGCACTCGTGGATGAGCGGCATAATCTCCGAGGTGATCAGGTCAATGACCTTCTGGAACAGGTCCGGGTAGCGCTCGCTGTGGTTGTCCAGCCGCATGACCAGCTGCTGCCGCGCGTGCAGCGACACGTCTCGCGCCAGCGGCAGGTGCCGGAGGGCGGCGTACGTCTCGTAGCTCAGGTCCAGGGAGGACTGGTACCTGCGACAACCAATTCAACGTGCCCACAACAGTTATGCCCCTGATGCGACAACGAAGAGGTGTAAAACAGATGGGAACGGGGAATCATACTGGGCCCACTGACGCCGGCCGTTGGGGCAGCAGTCCTCCTATTCCTGTACATTTGCGACTGAAGGCCGAGGGTAGGGCAGTCCTGCCTAAGGCCCCAGGTGACGCTGCAGCAATCGCCCTCGATCCCTCCCCTGTATGTCCACCCACCGCAGCTCCGTCGTGATGGCCTCCTGCGTCTCCCCCAGCGTGCCCATCGCGTCGATGAGGTGGAAGGGGAAGAACTGCTTCAGCCGCAGGACAGCGCTGTGGTGCTGCCGGAAGATGGCGTACCGCTTCTTCGCCTTCTCTATGCTCAGGTCCGTCGCCCGCTGCTCCCTGTAGGCCGGCAAAGATGAGTCCGGCGGTGAGGTCGCGCGAAATCATGCCACGTGAGACTACCGACTAGCCAAAGGACCTCGCGTCTAGTGAAGCCAGCACTGCACCCTGACAAACGGTGGGCCCCTGAACCCCCTTGGCAGCAACCTCCCCACGCGGCATGCACCCACCAGAGCTGCCCCGCCCCCGCGTCCAGCACGCGCTTGTTGTGCACGGACGCCAGCTTGGCGCGCTCCAGCTGGCGCATGATGGACGTGTCCTCGTCCACGTACAGCATGACCACCTTGAACAGCGGCCGCGGAAACTGGTTCCGGTGCGAGGTGTTGGCGAAGATGCCGTGCAGCTCGTCCAGCTTGTCGTACAGCAGCTTCAGGAAGTCCACCTGGAACGGCGGGGCCAGCCGAGAGTTCGGCTTCGGGTGAGAGAATGTCTTTACGCCCCCGGTGGGACCCCGGCACCCAGACATACATGGCAAAGACTAGCAGAGTTGTTGAATGAGTGCGGCCTAGCCGGACGCCATTGTGGCTACCCACCTGCATGGCTGTCCGTGGGAAGCCGTCCACCAGCACTCCGCATTCGGGCACCTGGCAGCTCTGGTACAGCAGCGCCTCGAGCACCACGTCGCCCACCAGGCTGTCCGGTATGAGCTCACCGCGCTCCATCAACGCACGCGTGCTCTCGTTTGTTTGCTGCGCGACGGAATAGCAGCAGTGTTAGCCGTGGGTGTGTGGGCAAGGGAAACCCACAGGGTGTTGGCACCAGGTGCTGGTTGATGGGTCGCAACGAGCCGTCCACTCACCAGCAGCGACGAGATGTTTACGCTGTGGTCCAGCCCACGCGTTTTGAGTATGTGCTGCGTGTTTGCCCCCTGCAAGCAGGAAACAGAGGGCTTGTGTCAGCGGCTATCGTGTCCGCGACGACACATGCTCAATTCGTCTGGGTCTCGGCGGAACCGACATCTTACAGCTACCAACCTTTCCAGCTCCTGGAGCCCCGTTGAGCCACACCACCTCGCGAGGAACGTGCACCGACTGCGAAAGCAGAGAGCTCAGTGAGTGGCCGGGTTTGAAAGGAGGAGCGTTGTGCTACAGGCGTTTCGACCTGTCTTCTGTACCTTGAGCCTGTACTTCTCCTCGAATCTTCGCCAGCAACTCTCAAAGATGACCTGGGCATCCATCCTGACGTCCCCGTCTCCATGAAGCTTGGTCTCGAGGACTGCAACCCCGGCTGCAGGCTGCCCTGTACCCAAATCCGCTGCTGTAACAGTCTGGCATCTTGTCTCCCCCAGCCATCGGCAGTACCGACGTGCTTCCAGTGAAGCTCCAACGCAGCTCGATGTGCCCGCGAAACCCGAGGACAGCAGGTTGCGTAAGGACGAGGGTCCCGGCCCCGCTATTGGCTCCTGCTGCAAGCAATTTGTAGCTGATGGCCGCTGCTGGTCAGCAGCTGTGGGCCCTGGCCACGGCGAAGGACAAGAAGACAAGGAAGAGGCTATGCGGCTCAGTGCGGCCACACTTGGAGCAACAGTGCTCGCATGCGGGCCGCAGGCCAACAACATTGTGGTGAAAGAGCCCAAAGGCCAATCAGTGGAGAAGTCTTCGGTCACTTGGAACAGAAAGTAGTGCGTCCCCGAGTTCTGCCACTTCTTCGCTAACAAGCAAATAAATGAATCGCCCGGTCAGTAAGTGTGTCTTTGTTAGTGTTGTGTCGCAAGTGGTGTGAAGCTGGCCTGATTGAAGGCGTGAAGACCTGCGCACGACTTGCCTGCGGAGACAGATCCCGAATGACCCATGCGACAAGGCCGTCCATATCATGTAATAGAATTTCATTAACTTTACTTGGTGTTACAAAGAAAAAGCTGACAACCTGCCGCCGGCCACTAGACTTCCTGTTGACTATGAGTATGAGTGACCCATACCCGGCAATCATCACCACCCTTAGGCCGCCCACTTAGCCTCTCCACCTGCCTCAGTGGTATCTACTTAGTTGTACGTAGTTGCATCGACACAACCCTGCCCTTTGCGTCCTCGCTTGTTTTCGTCCGACAATGTCACCACTCCACCACGAAGGCTTTTGATCAACGCATTACTTACAGTATAATAGAGATAAAAGCCAAACAGCCATTTGTGCCTGCTGACGGGCCTTATAGTCCCCTGCATTTGCCCCTCTTGGAAGACGAAACCCAGGAACGTCTGTGCGGTTAGCAGCACCTTTATAGGCAGCAGCCGCCGCCAAACATCTCACGGCTGCAGCGTTGGCGATGGCTATGCCTTGCAAAGCGACGCGGCCCCGTGTGCCGCTCAGGCGATAGGCAGCAGCCCTCCCCACGGGCCAGTCAGCCCCCCTGACGCAGATATGGGTGGTGGGGCGTCAACTGCAACACCCAAGTACAAATGGGACTCGGTAAGCGCCGGGCCCCTGCTGTTAGGCAGAACACGAGGGCCTTGGCCAAGGGGGTTGTGTCCTATGCCAACCTGTCCGGTCCGGTCCCGTGGCTGTCCTGTTCAGAGGACGCCTGTACCACCCTGTCCTGTCCTGTCCGTACCTTGTGCCTGGATCGGGGGTCGAGAGGGTCGTGACCTGTTATCGGTTGCCGCCCTCCTGCTCCCCTGGCGTCACGTCGTCTCAAGTCACAGTAGGCACCACACCGGGTGCCTAGAGCACCCTTCCGCACGCCCGCGCCCCCTTGCCCCAAGCAAACAACGCTGCTCTGGACATCGCCCTCGCCTTGAGCAGCTCCTCAAGTACACGCCCCTCTTACCCAGCATCCCGCGCTCCACTCATGCACCCATGCCCAGGACCACGGCCTCAAAGGCCCATGGACTTTCCTCTTCAAGGAGAAGGTCCAGTGCGCTTGCGAAGGTGCGCCTCGCCCGTGCACCCACTTGCCCCAGCCGCATACACCGTTGCGGATCTCCCATGCTATTGCATGCTCACACGGCACACGGGACGCAGCTGAGCGCCAGCATGGACACGTGGACATGAGTGCCTGCGACAAGGGGGGGGCTACCCGACAGCTGTGATGTGAGGGACGGCGGGTCCGACAGCGCCGCATTGGTGCACCTCCCCCTCCTAACCCGGGCTCGCCTCCCCCCGCAGGCAGCCGCTGGTGCACGCGGGAGAACCCCACCAAGCAGAAGACCGCCAACGCCATCCCGGGGCTGCACAGCAGCTGGGTGGCGGGCTGCGTGCTGGCCATGGCGCGGCCGTGGCAGTCGCACGTGGCGCAGTACAAGCTGGTGGAGGCGTTCAGGGCGGCCAACATCGGCATGATACTCAACCTGCAGGTGGGCAAGCAGCGCGGGTAGGGGCATCCCGAGCTGCCAAAGGGCCCGGTTCTATGCTGCTGAGACCGTGTCGTGCACAGCTAGGATGTGCGCCTTGGTGACCAATAGGTGCTGAAGGCCGCTACAAGTGTTCCCCCGTGTGATACCACCGGACGTTTATACCGTACGGTGAACCGTATTCGGCCACGCTTCGATCGCCCCACAGGAGGTTGGCGAGCATGCTAGCTGCGGTCCCGGCAACCTGGCGCACTGCGGCTTCACGTACGACCCGGAGACCTTCATGGCGGCCGGCGTGGGGTACTACAACTTTTCGTGGCGGGACATGGGGGTGCCCAACCTGGACCGCATGATGGACATCGTGCAGGTGGGGGACTGGACACTTGTGGGCAGCACGCTGCAAATGATGTTGCTGCAACCTGCGGCACAGCAGGGCTGCTGCAGCGGCCTTACCGGAGGGTGTGTGTCAACTGTCGTACAGGTCATGGACTACGTCACCCGGGTGGAGGGCCGCAAGATTGCGGTGCACTGCCACGCGGGCCTGGGCCGCACCGGCCTGTCCATCGCCTGCTTCTTCGTCTACGCCGACATGTACGACACCCCGGAGGAGGCCATCAAGGCCGTACGGCGCGACCGCGCCGGCGCCGTACAGACCAGCAAGCAGGTCACCTTCGTCACCATTTTCGGGCATTACTTGCGGCACCTGAGGTGCCTGTTCGTGCCGCGGCCTGTGGGGGAGGCCAGCGGGCGACACGGCAGCGGCACGGGGGGTCATGGGCATGGAAGACATGGAGCGGCAGGGAGCCTGGCGACCAGGTCGGCTCCCCCGGCGGCGGGAGGCGCGGAGGGGCTGCTGCCAGCGGACGGGCTGGTGGGCAGCAAGCCGGCGGGCAACACCCTGGTGGGCACATACACGTTCGGGCTGACTGTGGTGGTCCCGATGAACGCTGGCGAGGCTCAGCCGGGTGGAGCAGGGGTGAGGAGCCGCGAGGGGCGCGGGCCCGGGCTCAGGACGGCGGCTGGCGTGTAGTAGCACTTAGGCATGAGGCCCACGGGGTGTAGCAGCACGTGTGGATTTGGGAGGGCAGTGTGGTGCATGTCGAGGCTTGGGACGGGGGTTAGTAGTCCGACATTAGCCCGCGCTTCCAAACGTAACACCTAGCATGGATGTAGGCACTCTGGCTGTGCAAACGCGCCGTCTGGCTACCACTTGCCCCGCTCAGGTCTGGCCCTGGGTCTGGAACCGCTGCTCTGCCCGATCCACCTGCGCTAGACAGCTAGCTGGCTAGCTCCCATGCTGACCCCTTGCTGCCCGCCTGCCACCATCCCAGGCCGACGTGATCACGGCCGACGACCTGGGGCTCAAGCAGCCGCTGCCCTGGTCCGACACCTTCCACATCCAGCCGCAGTACGCCCGCGACTTCGTGCCCCGGCCGCCCACCACGTACACGGAGGCGCTGGCGAGGCAGGCGCGGCTGCTGCATGGGCCCGAGCGGAGGGCGTTCCTGAAGCTGCATAAGGTGGGGCTGCCGTGCTGCGTGCGCTTTCGGGCGCGGATTGAGGGAGAAGTTTCCTGCCAGCAACCTCCGAATTGCAGTACGGCGGCAGTTGGGGACGATGAGGGTGTAGCCTGGTAGACTCACAGGTGGCCTATGGCGCGTTTTTGCCAACGGCGCTGATCCTAATACCCCTGTCGCTGCAAACGCAGCTGGTCAAGGAGTGCGTGTTCGCCATCATGGGGGCAGCGGAAACCTTCCAGCCGCCCAGCGTGCCACAGCCAGCACACCCTCCCCCGGACCCCGCCGCGCCGGCGCCAGCCCCAACCCCACACCCGCCCGCTCTCGGCGCTGCCGACCCCAGCGGCCTGCCCCGCACCTTCGCGCACGCCCTGGCGCTCCTCATCAACCACCACAGCGCCACAAACGTGGACTCACCCGCGCTGGAGCCCCTGGCCGCCCACCCCGCGTACCAGCACCTCACGGGGATACAGGTAGGTGCTCGCCGGTGCAGCTGCGACAACCTCTGCCAGGCTGAACCTGCCTTGGACTGCGCGTGGGTTACCAGCATCAAGAACCAAAAATGCGTTCAGGACTCACTTGTACCTCCCTCCTCATTGGGTTGGTGTGTTTAGGTGGACAGCTTGTCCGCGATGGCGACCACCAACCACCTCCGAGACCAGCTGAACCGCGCGCAGTACGGTGCGGTGACGGCGTGGGCTCCTCCGGGCCGGGCCAGCGCGGACGGCCGGGCGCCGCCGGCCGCGCAGCAGCCGCACGGCAACGGCGCGCACGCGGCTGCTGCTGCGCCGCCGCCGCCGCCGCACCGTGCCCCGCTGCTGTCGGTGCTGATGGCGCTGGAGGCCTTCTTTGCCAACTTCGCCAAGTCGGAGGAGCCGGCGTCGCTAACGCCCGAGTGCCTCAAAATCATCGCGGGCTGCTACGTGGTGGGTTAGCTACCGGGTGGTTACTATGTTCCCGAAGTCTAAGCAGTGTAGGGCCCAGCTTCCATGCAGGACTGGGCACACCGCTTTCTCTGCTTGCTTTTTTGCGTGCTGAATAGGATATGGCTTGCGTTGCCAGCAACGTTTCATAACCAGTTCACTGCCCTCGCACTGCCCACACCAACCCACAGAGCCTCTTCAACTCGCACGTCCCGCCGCCGCCCGGCTCCGCCGCAAACTCCGTCAACGGCCACGCACACCCCGCGCAATCGCCAACCGCCAATGGCGGCGCCCACCAACCACCGCCGCCGCCCACGCCCGGGCCGGCCCCCCTTGAGGTCGCCAAGCAGGCGTACGAAATCCTAGAGCCGCTTGACCCACGGGACAGTGAGCTGCTGCTGGTGTTCTCAGCGCTCATGCGTGTCGTGGCACGTGTCAGCGGGCCGGGGTGCGAGGAGGCGGTGGTGGACATCGGCAAGTGGGCAGGAGGGCTGCTGCTGGGCCGAGTCGCGCACGCGCCCGAGGTAGGGAAGATCCCGGCTTGGGTTAAGAAGCGGGAGAGTAGGGGGGAACACAGCGACGTGAGGAGGCGAAGCATGTCCGTTGGTGTGGGTTAGGCGGTTGCATTGGAGTGCAGACTGGCCTCTATCGCTCCTGGCATGCACGCCTGACTGGAACGCTGCGGACGCTTGCGTGGGGGTTTAGGTCCGTGGGCCATGGAGCCCTTGCATAGAAGGTCGCGCTCACGTCGCCGCCGCTGTCGCTGACGCCGGCGCCCGCCCATCCTCCTGCTCCACACCGCCCGCTCGCCCCTCTCTGCACCTAATACAGCATGCCCACCGCCGCACACCTTACACCCCCCCCCCTCCCCGCAGGCCGAGGAGGCGGTGCTGTCATTCCTGTGGTACCTGGCGGGCCGCGACGAGGCCTTCGCCATGCTGGTGCTGCTCAAGCGGCAGCGCATGGCGGGACAGAAGCGCAAGGCGGCGGCGGCAGGCGGCGGCGTGGACGTGGCAGCCATGCTGCACGCAGCCGCCGCCCTCGCTCAGCCGCCGCCGCCGGCGGCGGCTGCGCAGCCGCGGCCGCAGCTGCCCGCGGTGCGGCCGCCGCAGCGCGGGCCGTCGGGCGCTCAGGCCCTGCCGCCGATCGCGGAGCATGGGGCGGCGGCGGCAGGGGCGGAGGGGACGGCGGCCCTGGAGGCGCCGCAGCAGCCGCTGTCGACGTACCCGCCGGACTCGCCGCACCTGCTGCCCGCGCTGCAGCTGGCGCAGCTGCTGTCGCAGGACATCCAGCAGCTGTACCGGGTGTCGTTCCGGGAGGCCATCGCGGGGATCAGCTCGGTGGTGTACCCGCCGCCGCCAGCCACGGGGCAGATCGACATACACCAGATGTGGCGGTGATGGTTGGGGCATGGCAGATGCATATCGTGTCGCCTGCGTAGATGTACTGCTTGTTGCAGAAATCGCTGTGTCACTGTGTTCCAGAAGACCAGGTTACGTGTTGTAGGCTTATAGATTGCATTGGTGGGATAGCCAGGATAGGCTGTAGTGCCAGGTTAACCGGTTCATGGCGGAGGGGAGGCTTTCAGGGTGCCCTGATGGCTTTGGCAACGGGCGGCACGCTTGGCTGTTTGCGGTTGGTGCGGTTGGTGGTGGGTGTCGCAGTCTGTCGTACTGCAGTGTAGTGCTGGTTCAGCTGTGCAGTGACCCGGAAGAGTTGTACGGTACGTGATTGTACTTGCATGCATTGGTACGGCATATACTGCACGTAGGTGCGGCCTGTGGATCTGCGACAGGCAGGCGGGCTGGCGCTGCACAGCTGTGCTTGGGCAGCAGTGTGTGCAGGTGGTCCAAGCAGAGGGAGGATTTTTCAACAGGTGTGGACGAGCACTTGGGGCTCGGGCTTGTTCCTGCATCGAAAGAATGAGGTACATGGTGCATTGGCTATGCAGTGATCGCAGCACGGCACAAACACTTTTTGCGCATGCAGTGCATTGTATCAGCAAACACGTGCGTTGGGGAGCACCGGCACCCGCGGGCTGCCGTCCGTGCGTTTGCACATTGCACTGATTCCTGTGTGAAGTGGGACAGAGGCCACGGACAGAGGCCTAGGACGGCTTTAAGGCCGCCGCAGGACAGGGGTGCGCTATTGCTAAAGCCCATACCTATGTCTAATGTGTAATGGGCTTTAGCAATAGCGCAAGGGCATCTGAGGTCGGCGGGCGCACGGGGACGGAGGAGACGTCGATACAGACTGCGTGAACACAAGTTGCTCCTTGGCGGAGGGGTGGGTTCGTGGAGATGCAAGGGGAGGGCGGGCAAGCGCGTCAGCCCTCCCCACGCCGCCCACAGGCGCTGACTTGGCACGCATGTAACCCTTGAAGAGGTTATTGCTTCTCATCGTGCCTTGTGCACCAGCACAGGTCCTGCTGTGCGGCTGGTGCGTCTTGGAGCACCTTCGGGATTAACGCTTGCACCTTGCAGCCCAGCGCTAGTCCAGCGCGCATCCTGAACGCGTCTTCCACCGATTCAGGTGCATGAACCAGTGTGCGCCATCGCGTTTATCTCCTATCTTGTTCGGCCTGTATCCACCTACGTTGTGCCATCTTAGTCTGTGTGTCCCTGCGCGTCAGGGGGGTACCCATCAGGGGGGCCCATGCCTTGGCGCTCCGGAACTCCTGCTCCGTCTGCCATTGATGATGTCGCAGCTTTGGACGCCCTCGACAGGGTTCCCGGATAAGGTATATTGTCCTAGCATAAGACGTGCTAAATACTGTATCACTCAACCAATTCGCTCTGCTTGGACGTCTCGAGAGGCGTTCCGACGTGTCAGAATCCAGGAATGGACCCAGCATTTGGGGCCGTCCGGGCAGTGCTTCGAGCGTTGCGCAGTGAAAACGAGGCCAAAGATGACAAGAGCGGACCAGTTGTAGTGGACCGCGCGTGCTGTGCCGGCACCATGGCGCGACGGACGTTTTCTCAGGGGGACCCAGCTTCCGTCACAGCTTTCCTTAACACCGACCTGCAATTTGGCGTCTACGAAGCTCCTGCAGCTCTCTCACAGCTGGAGAGCGTGCTTCACGCCCAGCTGAACGCGCTGAGTCATACAGGGAGCGCTGACCCAGCCTCCGCTCTGACGGGCTGGGAGGTGAGAGTGCTAGACCCGGAGTGCCGAGGAGGGCTGTGGGCCGAGGTCCGCTGCCAATCATCCCGCGCAAGCCAGCCTGAAGCCCAGGGATCACCCACACCAATCACCGTCAAGGTCTACGTCACAGAAAACATGTCAAAGAGCGTGGTGCCGGCGACGGCACCCCCTGCTGCCCTGGCTGCCGCGGCCGCGGCGGCCAGCGGCGCAGGCGCCAGTACGGATGCCGACCTGTACGGAGAGCTGTACGACAACCTGGATCAACAGAAGGCGGCGGAGCAGCAGGCCAGCGTGCTGGCGGCGGCGGAGGGGCGCCAGAAGCGGGAGGAGCGCAGGCGGGCGCGGCACGAGAAGCGGCAGCAGCAACACCAGCAGCAACACGGGCAGGAGCACGAGCACGGCCACGAGCAGGCCGGTGCCGCGGGTCACCAGCACGGCGGCTCCTCGCCTACTGCAACAGGAGCAGGTACGCCTGCGAGATCAGTCGGCGCGGACCCCACCATCGCCGTGCTTTCTGGCGGACTGGAGGAGGCGCGCTGCCTGTTCTGGTCCAGCCAGCCGAAGGCGGCGCTGGCGGCGGCGCGGCAGACGCACGTGGCGTGGCGGGCGGCGTACGGCAAGCACACAACCGGCGCTGTTCAGAGCAGCGACCCCGAGGCGGTGCTGCTGCTGCTGGACGTGCTGGCGCTGCACGCCTACCAGATGCAGGAGGTGGAGGCGGCGGCGGGCGGCGGCGGTGCAGGCATGGCGGACGACGCGGCCGCGGTCTCCGGCGTGGTGCGCCGGGTGTTCACCATGCTGGCCAACGCAGCGGAGCTGGCGGAAGGCGGGGGTGCGGGTGGGGGTGAGGGTGAGGGGACGCGGATGTGGAGCGTGGCGCTGCCGGGAGGGCTGTTGGCGGGTGTCGAGTGGGCGGGAGGGGGCCACCACGAGGCGGGGGCAGGGGGCGGCGCGCTGCGGGTGGAGGATCCCTGTGCGCCGTTCCTGGACCTGTACGGCGTGGCGTGCGCTGCGGTGGCGGCGGGAGGCGCGGGGCCTGTGGGGGCGGTGGGGGCTGGGGGGAGCGGGGAGGCGGGGGCGGAGGGGAGGGAGGTGGCGGCGCCGGCTGGGCCGTCGGATGTTGCTGGGGCGGTGGTGCTGGGTCGGGTGGCTAGGCTGGCACTGGAGGCCATAGAGGGCGCTGGGGCGCGGTGAGCAAAGGCATGCCGCAGCTGGCATGTGCACAAAGGAGCTGTACAGCACTTTTGCCTGCCTTGCTGATACCTGGTGGGATGAGGTGCAGCAAGTGTAGCAGACGTGGCCTGTACCGCTTGGAACCCGTAGCGACATTGCGGCACCTAGACGATATGCATGGCGTGAAACCTAAATAAGTAGGAGAAGCGAGTGTAGGGGCGGCGAGTTTAGGGGCGGCGTGTACGCGCTCGCCTGTAGTTGGGTTGTGCGTTATGGCTGGGTACCGTGTACCGGTATGATTGTGCAGGCCAGTGCCGGGTGTCCCTGTTGCTGTGCAGCAATACGGAGAAAGCGTTGCTAGGCCGCATAAGCGGATGGTTGTCAGCGTGTGCTTACACACGGTTCGGACAGCAGGACGGGACG
>VFQN01002379.1_pt1 | contig 29211 bp, 22 predicted proteins | sample 3512371 | NCBI WGS metagenome assembly VFQN01 (sample SAMN10412370, study PRJNA504923) | tailings metagenome | isolation source: Replicate 2 from Balatoc abandoned mine | place: Philippines: Itogon, Benguet | collected 2017-08-28
CGGTGGGCGTGGCCTGGGCGCAGGTGGTCTCGACCTACCTGTTGCTCCTGCCGACTTTGTACTGGGGACTGAAGGGCACCCCCATCGGTCTGGGCGACTTCGCCGCGGCGGTGTACCGGCCGCTACTGGCCAGCATCGCGATGGCCGCCGCGCTGTATGCGCTCAAGCAGGTCTCGCTGCTGGCCGGGTACCCGCTGGCCACCTTGCTGGGCGGCGCCTCCCTTGCCATCCCCCTGTACTTCGGCACCTGGCTTCTCATGCCGGGCGGGCCCTCCGAGTTGAGACAACTCAAGAGCGATCTGTCGACCATGCTCAAGCCCAAAGGCTAGGTGGGGCGCGGGCACGGGACCGCCGGTCCAGTCAGGTTGATCCGGACCCTCCAAACGCAGGACAATCGCCGCATGAGTTCCGAGCCGACGCCATCGCTGCTAGAGCACGCAAGGTCGGGCATGTCCAGGCCCCTGGTGGGCGCCGCGGTCGTTGCATGGGCACTGCTCGTCGCATCGGTTTCGATGGGCATGAGTTCCTGCGGAGGCAGTTCGAAGGATGGCACCAATGGCAACTCGCAAGGTTCGCCTGCCCCTGCCCCCGCCCCTGCTCCTCCGCCGCCCCTTGCTCCTCCGCCGCCCCCTGCCCCTGCGCCCGCCCCAGCGGCGGCCCAGGCTGCATTCCCGCTGCATCTCGAGGCCGGCAAGCGCTATCTGGTCGATGCGGCGGGCACACCATTCCTCATGCAGGGAGACTCGCCCTGGTCGCTGATCGTGCAGCTGACACGGGAGCAGGTGGACGTCTATCTCGATGACCGTCGCGCCAGAGGATTCAATACGCTGCTCGTCAATCTCCTGGAGCATGCGTTTGCCAACAATCCGCCCAAGAACGTCTACGGGCAGGGTCCATTCCTCACGCCCGGCGACTACAGCACGCCCAACGAGGAATACTTCGCCCACGCGGACTGGGTGATCCGGCGCGCCGGAGAAAAGGGTTTCCTCGTTCTGCTGGTGCCGTCCTACCTTGGCTACGAGGGTGGTAGCCAGGGCTGGTACCAGGAGATGCTCGCGAACGGCACGACGAAGCTGCGCAACTACGGCCGCTACCTGGGCCGGCGCTATTCCTCTTTCGCGAATGTGATCTGGACCCATGGTGGCGACTACAACCCGCCGAACAAGGCAGTGGTCAACGAAGTCGTCGCCGGCATTCGCGAGTTCGACACGCGCGTCCTGCACACGGCTCACTGCGCACCCGAGATGCCGGCTGCCGGTTACTGGAGCGGCGACGGCTGGCTGCAGATCAACAACGTCTACACGTACAACACCGTCTACTCGAATGCCCTCGCGCAGTACGCAAGGCCGGGGCAGATGCCGTTCTTCTTCATCGAGGGCCGCTACGAGAACGAGGCCAACGAAGGCAACGAGCAGCGCGTTCGCGTGCAGGCCTACCAGGCGCTGCTCTCGGGAGCGATGGGGCAGGTCTTCGGCAACAACCCGATCTGGAACTTCAACGGGCCGGGGCTGTACCCGACATCCTTGACGTGGCAGCAGGCATTGGGCGGTCGCGGGTCCCAGAGCATGACGCACGTCCATTCGCTGTTCGCGGCTCGAACCTGGTGGACGCTGGTGCCGGATGCCACCAACTCGCTGCTCACCTCGGGCTTGGGCAGCGGACTGGATCGCGCCGTCGCGGCACGTTCCAGCGATTCGGCCTATGCCATCGCCTACATGCCCAGCACGCGTGCGGTCACCATCGACATGAGTCAGCTTGCCGGCCCCAAGGTCGCCGCACGCTGGTACGACCCGGCCGCTGGCACTTACGCACCGGTCGCGGGTTCGCCCTACGCCGCCGCCGGAACGCAGACCTTCCGTCCCGCGTCTAACAATGCGGCGAACTTCGGCGATTGGGTGCTCGTGCTCGAGTCAGGGCAATAGGCGTCGTGCCACGTCGATGAGCTCTGAAGGCAATCGACCATGAACCGTTACATCCCTTGCGTGGCGCTAGCACGGCCATCCTCATGCACGGGCTTAGGCTTTGACGGTTCGCAACGAACGACGCCTTGGGGTGGCGCACCCTGAGAACTGACCAGGGAGGCTTGCGATGAAGCTCGCTCGGTTTGCTTACCTGCCGCTGCTCGGGGGTGTTGCACTGATGGGATGCGGCGGCGCAGATGCCCCTGAGGTCGAGGATCCGAACGCCATCGCCCGCAAGGAAGCGGAGTGGGTTCCCGACCGGACCGCGCCCCAGCTGATGATCACGGCGCCGACCACGGGCCGTGACTTCACCACGAGCGATCCGTTCGTCCAGCTGTCGGGAACGGCCGAGGACAACCGACGCGTTTCGCGCGTCACCTGGGTCACCGCCAGCGGAGCGGCCGGCATGGCGAGATTGACTGGAACGGGCAAGACGGTGGCGTGGTCCACCGAGCGCATCGCGCTTGCACAGGGGCTGACGGAGTTCACCCTTCGTGCCTACGACAGCGCCGGAAACTCAACGAGCCGGACCCTGGTGGTCAACCGCGAGTCGCAGGCCGCGGAGTCGCCAAGTGCGGCCGAGAACTACGAGGCCGAGCATGGCGTCAGAGGTGGCGGCGCCACGGTCGAGGTGGCGTCGAATGCATCCGGTGGACAGCTCATCGGAACCCTCAACAGCGTTGGCGCCTTCACGCAGGTGAACATCGACGGTGGAACTGGAGGCCAGGCCTCGCTCGCGATCCGGTTTTCCAACGGCTATGCGGACAGTCGAAGTCTGAGCCTCTATCTGAACGGCGTGAAGCAGCGCCAGGTGGTCTTCTCCCCCACCGGCGACTGGAACAACTTCGTCGACACCACAGGTATCACGATCACCCTCGCCGCCGGCGGCAATACGCTGCGGCTGCAGCGTGACTGGGCGGATGTCTATGCGGCAGACATCGACCGATTCGTGGTGACTCGAGGCGACTCGGTCACTGCACCCGCGCCTGCGCCTGCGCCTGCGCCTGCGCCTGCGCCTGCGCCAGCGCCTGCGCCTGCGCCTGCGCCTGCGCCTGCGCCTGCACCTGCACCTGCACCTGCACCTGCACCTGCACCTGCACCTGCACCTGCGCCGGCTGCGTCACCCACTGCAGCAGCGTTTCCCCTGCACACCGAGGCGGGTAAGCGCTATCTGGTCGATTTGGAGGGAAGGCCGTTTCTACTGCACGGCGACACCGCCTGGTCGCTCATCGCTCAGCTGACTCGCGAGCAGGTCGATCAGTACCTGGACGATCGCGTGGCGCGCGGGTTTAACACGATCCTCGTCAACCTGATCGAGCATCAGTTCGCGAACAACGCGCCGAAGAACGTCTACGGACAGGGTCCGTTCCTCACGCCAGGCGACTTCGGCACGCCCAATCCAGACTACTTTGCCCATGCCGACTGGGTGATCCGTCGAGCCGCAGAGAAGGGGATCCTGGTGCTGCTGGCGCCTGCGTATCTGGGCTACGACGGCGGAAGCCAGGGTTGGTATCGGGAGATGGTCGCGAGCGGCACCACCAAGCTGCGTGCCTACGGCCGCTACCTCGGCCAGCGTTACGCGGGCTTCAGCAACGTCCTGTGGACCCATGGCGGCGACTACAACCCACCGAACAAGGCGGTCGTCAACGAGATCGTGGCCGGCATCCGCGAAGTCGATTCGGATTCCCTGCACAGCGCTCACTGCGCGCCGGAGACGGCCGCGGCCGACTACTGGAGCGGTGCCGGCTGGCTGCAGGTCAACAACGTCTACACCTACAACACCGTCTATTCGAATGCCCTCGCGCAGTACGCAAGGCCGGGGCAGATGCCGTTCTTCTTCATCGAGGGCCGTTATGAGAACGAGGCTGACGGCAACGAGCAACGGATGCGCCTGCAGGCCTACCATGCCTTGCTCTCGGGCGCGATGGGTCATGTCTTCGGCAACAACCCCATCTGGCACTTCGATGGTCCGGGTCTGTACTCGACCTCGCTGACCTGGCAGCAGGCGCTAGGGGGCCGGGGCACACAAAGCATGACGCATGTGCGCTCATTGTTTGCACCCAGATCGTGGTGGACTCTCGAGCCGGACTCGGCGAATACCCTGCTCGTCGGGGGTCTGAGCAGCGGACAGGACCGCGCCGTCGCTGCACGCGCTGGTGACCGGTCCTATTCGCTGGCCTACCTGCCCAGCGTGCGAACGGTGACGGTCAACATGGCGCAGCTTGCAGGGCCGAAGGTGGCGGCCCGCTGGTACGACCCGTCGCTGGGCACCTATGCCGCGATCTCCGGATCCCCCTTCCCGGCTTCCGGCACGCAGACCTTCCGGCCCGTCGGGAGCAATGCCGCCAACTTCGGCGATTGGGTGCTCGTGCTCGAGTCGACGCAGTGACTCAGACCGTCGGTGTGCCGGGCGACATCAGCCCGGCGAGGCGTCTTCCCTGACCGGTGCTGCACCGATTGGCGAGACGAGGCTGGCGATGTGGCCGAGCAGGTTGCTGAGATAGTCGCGCCCGCCCGGCATGAGAAGCCAGGTGCCGAAGTACAGGGGGATGGCAAGGACGGCGCCGCCCAGCAAGGTGGCCAGCGGATGTCCGGCCAGCAGCGAGACCTGCTTGAGCGCATACAGCGCCGCGGCCATCGCGATGCTGGCCAGTAGCGGCCGGTACACCGCCGCGGCGAAGTCACCCAGGCCGATGGGGGTGTCCTTCAACCCCCAGTACAAGGTCGGCAGGAGCAACAGGTAGGTCGAGACCACCTGCGCCCAGGCCACGCCCACCGGCCCCCAGTGGCTACCGGCGGCGACCAGCGCTGCCAGGACCACCGACCCCCACAGCCCCCACCAGAAATAGCGGCGGGACTTCCCCTGCGTCACCATGACGAAGCCCGGCGTCGACATGGCCGGCCGCAGGAATGCGGCGAAGGCGAGGATTCTGAAGAACTCGGCGGCGGCGAGCCACTTGGGGCCCAGGGCGACGCGCACGATCTCCTCGGCAAACACCGCCAGGAACGCCGCCAGCGGCATGGTCGCCAGCGACAGCGTGCCCAGGATCCTGACGTAGTAGCGCCGGTACTTCTCCGGCTCGCCCTGCAGGCGGCTGAGCGCCGACTCGGCCACCGAGTTCACCGGGTAGGTCAGCTGCACGATCGGTGCGAGCACCAGGTTGACGCCCTGGCGATACAGCCCCAGCGGCGTCGCCCCGAACAGCTTGCCGATCAGGATCTGGTCCAGGCTGCTGGCCAGGAAGGCCACCAGGTTGAACGCCGTCACGTCCCCGCCGAACACCAGCATCGAGCGGATGCCCTCGCTGCGCGCCGGGGCCCCGGGAATCCACGGCATGAACAGCCACGACCCCAGCGCCATGAACACGCCGCGCGACACCTCGCGCGCCACCAGCGCCCAGTAGCCGAAGTCCAGCAGCGCCAGCACGATCGCCACCACCACGCTCAGCGCGCTGGAGCCGACCTGGATCAGCGCGATGCGCGAGAACTTCATCTGCCGGCGCAGCAGCGCCTGGTGCTGCACCGTGATCCCGCTCCAGAAGAAGCTTGACGCGATCGCCAGCGTCACCGCGAACAGCCGCGGCTCGTCGTAAAAGCGTGCGATCGGCCAGGCCAGCGCCGCCACCACCAGCACCAGCACCACCCCGGCCAGCGCATTGACCCAGAACAGCGTGCTGACCTGCTCGTGCGTGATCCGCTCGCGCTGCACCGTCGCGATCGACAGCCCCAGGTCCTTGAAACGCTCGGCAATCGAGGTCAGCGCCGTGACCATCGCGATCAGACCGAAATGCTCCGGCAGCAGCAGCCGCGCCAGCACCACCAGCGAGCCCAGCCGAAGAAAGAACTCCACCGCCTCCGCGCCCATCGCGAACGCGCCCCCGCGCAGCGTGCGCGACTTCAGCTCCGCCCCACCCGGCGGCTCACGCATCAATCGTTCGAATCGGGCTGCGGTCGTCATCTCGCCGTCATCCTGCCCTTGTTCATGTTCGCGCCGAGACGACGCGACAGCCGAGGATTGTGCGATGGCCCGGCGCTAAGAATGGTGACCCCTCGTGACCTTGCTTAACGCGGCCATGGGGCTCTTCAACTCGCGCCACGCCTCGGCGGTGGCCGCAGTGACGGCACGTTTCCAGTCGAGTGAACAGCCGATTTCCTGCAACCGCGTCTTCTGGTAGGTCCAGAACCGGGGCCCCTTGCGGCGGAACAGGCTGCGGCCCAGGCGGCTGTAATAGTCGTCCAACAGCGTTCGGCGTCGCGCGTCGAACTCCTCGGGCTCCAGGAATGCGGGTCCATAGTTGAGCAGGTCTTCGATGTAGGCCAGGTCGCCGGCGAACAGCCCGGCCAGCTTGGACGTCTGCTGGCCGGAATGCACCCGCTCCTCGCAGAGAATCTCGTGAACGAAACCGAAGTCCGACTCCTTCATGCACTCGTAACACACGCTCGTGTCCGCATGAGGGCGGGTATGGGGAAAGAAGGAAGGACGGCGACGCACCAGATCCGACCTGTACAGGCATGAAGTGGGATTGCCGAAGATCCGCAGACCGTGCAGCAGGAGCATACGGGCTGCATCACGGCCACTTAGAAAGTCGATGTCGCGCGGCAGCGCGTTCCACAGCACCTCGGCGCCGCTTCGCTGGTAGCAGCCGACGAGTCCGACGGTCGGCCTGGCCATTGCGGCGCGCACCATCGTCGCCACGCAGTCGGCATGCAGCCAGTCGTCTGCGGACACCACCTTCGTGTACCGGCTATCCGGCGAAATCAGGCGGAATGCGTTGTTGTGGTTCTCGTCGGCGTTGACGAACGTGGTATTGCAGCTGACGCGAATTCGCCTGTCCCTTGCAGCGTAGGCTTGGGCGATTTCGAGCGTCCGATCGTTACTGCAGTTGTTGACGATCACGTACTCCCAGTTCTGGTACGTCTGTGCCAACACGCTCTCGATGCATTCGGCGAGGAATGCCTCGCCGTTGTAGACGGGCGTCAGCACGCTGACGAGCGGCTCGTTCATGCGGTCAGGGCTGGATTGTTCCATCGCGTCTTGCAGTTGCCTCACGCCGATTCAGTCCATCACCTGCAGCGTGGGAATCGGCACCACGAATCGGCCACCCCATTCGCGAACATAGCTCAACTGCACCATGATTTCGTCTTTCAGGTTCCACGGCAGCAGGAAGACGTAGTCGGGCTTGGTCTCTCGGATCACCTCCGGCGCCAGGATGGGTATGTGCGTCCCCGGCGTGAAGCGCCCTTGCTTGTGGGGGCTGCGATCCACCGTGTAGTCGAGGAAATCGTTCCGGATGCCGCAGTAGTTCAACAGCGTGTTTCCCTTGCCGGGCGCGCCGTAGCCGACGACACGCTTGCCGTCGCGCTTGGCCTGGATCAGGAAGTCGAGGATGTCGCGCTTGGTGCGGTGGACCTGAGCCTCGAAGCGCGAATAGGTGTCCAGTCGATTCAGACCTGCGTCGATCTCGCGCTGGCGCAGCGCGCCGACCGCCGGTTGAACCGCCTTCGCCTCGTCGGCCGCATGCCGCGCATAGATGCGCAACGAACCTCCATGGGTGGGCAACTCCTCCACGTCGAAGAGCACGAGCCCGTGGTGGGCAAAGATCCGCTCGACGCTGAGCAACGACAGATAGGAGAAGTGCTCGTGATAGATGGTGTCGAACTGGTTCTGGTCCATCAACTGCATCAGGTGCGGGAACTCCATCGTGATGACGCCCGCAGGGCCGAGCAGCCGACTCATGCCGCCGACGAAGTCGTTGATGTCCGGCACATGGGCGAGCACATTGTTGCCCAGCAGCAGATCGGGCTTGCCATGCTCCGCGGCGATCGCCTGCGCCGTCTCCACGCCGAAGAATCGGACGGTCGTCGGAATCCCCTTCTCGACGGCCACCTTCGCCACGTTGGCCGCCGGCTCGATGCCCAGACACTTCACGCCGGCCTTGACGAAGTGCTGCAGCAGATAGCCGTCGTTGCTCGCGATCTCCATCACCTGGGAGCCCGGCCCGATCCCGAATCGCTCGCGCATCGCCACCGAGTAGCGGCGCGCATGCTCGACCCAGCTGTCCGAGTATGACGAGAAATACGCATAGTCGCTGAAGATCTGCCCCGGAGAGACATACTCCTCCAGCTGCACCAGGAAGCAGTTGCCGCAGACCCAGGCGTGCAGCGGATAGAAGGGCTCCATGTGATTGAGCTGGTGCGGCTCGATGTGCGTCTGGCACAGCGGCGACATGCCCAGATCCACGAAGGTGTGATGGAGGCTCGATCCACAGAAGCGGCACTTCGGCTGCGCTGCAGCCGTTCGGGCGAGGGCGTGCGCGGGGGACTCCGCCATGACAATCCTTTCTGGGTCGTGAATGCAGTTCGGTACCCGTCGCAGCGCGACGCGGCAGCGCCGATTGCAGCATCGACGCCTGCATCTCTCAACCGCCCGTCTGGGTGCCGCGGGCGGCGACGTGCGATTCTCCCGCTCTCGCAGCGTCCCCACCGCCTGGTTCGCACAATCGTGCGCAACACCCCCCCGGCACATGGGGGGACGCCACCCGGTGAATGCAGTATCTTCTGCCCGCGTCGCTGGTACAAACCCGAATCGCACCGTCCTGAAGGCGCGTTGCCCCGAGTCCATCGATCGGTCGGCCCGAGCGATCTTCGGACCGCGTTCGGGCGCCACCGGACGCGAAGCAAGTACGCCTACCTTTCATCGTCCTGAGGCAGCCCCCGTGCCCGAGCTGGTTTCCATCCTGATCCCTGCCTACAACGCCGAGCGCTGGATCGCGAACACGCTCACTTCGGCCACAGCGCAGGACTGGCCACGCAAGGAGATCATCGTCGTGGACGACGGCTCCATCGACGGAACACTTGCCGTGGCGCGCTCGTTCTCGGCGGCGAATGTCAAGGTTCTGTCGCAGCGCAATGCCGGCGCCAGTGCCGCTCGAAACCGAGCGCTCGCTGAGGCTCAAGGCGACTACATCCAATGGCTGGACGCCGACGATCTCCTGGCCCCGGACAAAATCTCCCGTCAGCTCGCGGGTGCGGAACCAGGCGCAACCAGCCGCGTGCTGCTCTCGTCTGCCTTCGGCGAGTTCTTCGGCGAGCCGGGCACGGCGGACTTCGTGCCGGGTCCGCTCTGGGAAGACCTCGATCCTGTCGAGTTCCTGTTGCGACGATTCACGCGCAACGCATGGATGTGTCCGGCCGTCTGGCTCGTGAGTCGCCGTCTCACTGACCTGGCTGGCGGCTGGGACGAACGGCTGAGCCTCGATGACGACGGTGAGTACTTCTCGCGCGTGGCGGCGAAGTCCCGGCACATCCGGTTCAGCCCTGAGGCAAGGGTCTACTACCGCCGCGGCAACGTCGGCAGCCTGAGCCGGGCAGTCTCGGATCGCGCCTGCGAGTCATTGCTGCTGTCGCTGACGCTCTGCATCGAGCACCTGCGTTCGGTGGAGGACAGCGAGCGCAGCCGGGCAGCAGGCATCACGCTGCTGCAGACCTGCATCGATCACAGCGTTTGCTTCTACCCCGGACATCAGGACCTGCAAGCGAGGATTGAAGCGGTTGCGCGGGAACTTGGCGGCTCGGTCTGTCCACCCCGGCTGAACTGGAAGTACGCGGCGATCAGGGCACTGCTAGGCTGGTCAGCGGTCAAGCGAGTGAAGACAACCGTGTCCAACATGAAGCTGCTCGCTCGAAGTCGCTTCGCTCGACTGCGACTGCCGACTTCGCGGCGATCACCACTCGTGTCCTGCGTTGACCGTATCGGCGCCAACCGTACTGAGCCAGGTGCGGAACGCCAACCACCTTGCTCAGACCGCTCGAAACAAGATGACTCCGGGGACCTGCGGTTCGGAGTCGATGCAACGATGGTCGGGAAACGACTGGACGGGACGCCCGCGGATGCGCCCAAACCTCCCACGCCGAAGCGCACGTGCATTGACGGTACAGAGCCGGACCGCGCCAAGGAGACTCTATGAGCCACTTGGTATCGATCCTCATTCCTGCCTACAACTCCGCCAGGTGGCTGCACGAGAGTGTTTCCTCAGCGCTTGCCCAGACTTGGCCTCGCAAGGAAATCATCGTAGTCGACGATGGCTCCAAGGACGAGACGCTCGCGATCGCCAGGCAATTCGAGAGCGCGAACGTCAAGGTTGTCGCGCAGGAGAACACCGGCGCTCCCGGGGCTCGAAACAAGGCACTCAGTCTGGCGCAAGGAGACTACATCCAGTGGCTGGACGCTGACGATGTGCTGCATCCGGAAAAGATCGCCCGGCAAATGGCTCATGCCGATGACGGCCAGCGATCGCTGACGTTGCTCACGTCTTCGTGGGGCAAGTTCTTCCATCGCACGGCGAAGGCTTCCTTCCAGCCCGACTCCCTCTGGCGTGATCACGCTCCGGTGGACTGGATCGTGACCCGGTTCACCGACAAGGTCTGGATGAACCCGGCCGTGTGGTTGGTGAGTCGGCGCCTCACCGATCTCGCGGGCCCCTGGGACCCGCGCCTCGCGAAATCCGGTGACGACGACGGCGAGTACGTCTGTCGTCTCGCCGCCGCCAGCGATCGTGTGAAGTTCGTGGAGCATGCGGTGTGCTACTACCGCATCGGAACTGTCGGCAGCCTGAACTGGAACATGGAGACCAACGAGTCGGCCCTCGAATCCCTGCTGCTCTCGCTGCAACTGGCGACGCAGACGCTCATCGCACTGGAGGATTCGAGCAGGACGCGGGCGGCTGCGGTCTCGCACCTGAGGACGTTTTCGTCCTACTTCTATGGCAGCGGAGGGGACTACTTCGAACGACTCAACGCCATGGCGGCCAGGCTGGGCGGCAGCCTGGAGCCCCCGCGTGTCGGCTGGAAGTACTACCCGCTGGAGGTGACATTGGGGCCGAAGGTCGCCAAGAGCGTCATGCGCAACTGGCGCGCGGCCAAACTGATCGCGCGACGGAATATCGACTGGTACCTGCACCGCGCGGGTCTCTAGCGCCTGTTCCACACCGCACTCTCGACCCAGGGACGCCCATGAAGAACCCTCAGAAACTCAAGGTCCTCGTCACCGGCGGCGCAGGATTCATCGGATCGCACCTCTGCAGCCGGCTGCTCGGCGAGGGCTACGAGGTCGTGTGCGTCGACAACTTCTTCACGGGATCAAAGCGAAACATCGCGGGCCTGCTGACCGATCCCTACTTCGAGGTGCTCAGACACGACATCACCTTCCCGCTCTACGTCGAGGTGGACCGGATCTTCAACCTGGCCTGCCCCGCCTCGCCGATCCACTACCAGAACGATCCCGTACAGACGACGAAGGTCAATGTCCACGGTGCCATCAACATGCTTGGCCTGGCCAAGCGCCTGAAGGCACGCATCTTCCAGGCCTCGACCTCGGAGGTGTACGGCGATCCCGACGTCCACCCGCAGGCCGAGAGCTACTGGGGGAACGTGAACCCGATCGGAACACGCGCCTGCTACGACGAGGGCAAGCGCTGTGCCGAGACGCTCTTCTTCGACTATTACCGCCAGCATCGCCTCGAAATCAAGGTGGCGCGCATCTTCAACACCTACGGGCCGAACATGCACCCGAACGACGGTCGTGTCGTCTCCAACTTCATCGTCCAGGCCTTGAAGGGGGAGCCCATCACGATCTACGGTGACGGCTCGCAGACGCGCTCGTTCTGCTATGTGGACGATCTCGTGGATGCGTTCATGCTCCTGATGGAGTCGCCGGTCGACGTCACCGGCCCCATCAATCTCGGCAACCCGGCGGAAATGACAGTCCTCGAGCTGGCGGAGCGCATCGTCGAGCTGACCGGATCCAAGTCGGAGATCGTCCGCCGCGAGCTGCCCGCCGACGACCCGCGAAAGCGCAAGCCCGACATCACCCTCGCGCAGAGGCACCTCGGTTGGCAGCCGAAGGTTTCCCTCAACGACGGGCTGCAGAAGACGATCGTCTACTTCGACGAGCTGTTGCGTGCTTGAGGACACGATGCACGACATTGGACGACCCGACACTATGGCCACGACGCAGCAGCTCAGCCCCGCGGGGTCTCTCGACGAGGCGCAGGCGAATCAACTGAACGCCGTGCTCCCGCGGCTCATCGCCTGGCTCGACCGCTTCGGCGAGACCTCGTTCGACCACCAGAGCTACTTCGCCGGACCGATCGGCGGGCGTGCCAAGGCGCTGTACTACAGCCACCCGAAGCTGGGGACGCTGGCCGTCGCACCGATGATCTTCTCGGAGGCATTCCTCCCGGCCGGCCGACAGCTGTTCTGGAAGAAGCAGCGCTTCCCGATCGCCGACGCGCACTACGCGATGGGTTTCGCCATGCTGGCGCGCAGCAGCGGCCGGCAGGACATGCTCGATCGCGCCGTGCACTTTCTCGAAGTGCTCGAGCAGACCCGCTGTCCGGGGTACGGGCACCACGGCTGGGGCTACCCCTTCGACTGGGTGACGCGCACTGGAGTGATGAAGGCGCAGACGCCCCTGATCACGACCACGCCCTACGTCTACGAGGCCTTCGCGGCGGTGCATGCCATCGACGCTCGGCAGCGCTGGCTCGACGTGATGCAGTCGGCTGCCGAGCACGCCTTCCACGACATCGCCGACCGGCCCTTGTGCGAGCATTCGGCCACGGCGGGCTACAACCCGATGGACAAGGAGGGCGGCGTGGTCAACGCGAGCGCCTACCGCGCCTTCATGCTCACCGAGGCGGCGCTGCGCTTCGGCCGGGAAGACTACCGCGAGGCCGCCGGGCGCAACCTCAACTACGTGCTCGGAGCCCAGCAGGATGACGGCTCCTGGCCCTATGCCACCGACGGCGTTCGCCCCTTCATCGACCACTTCCACACCTGCTTCGTGCTGAAGGCGCTGGCCAAGATCGAGGCGCTCACCGGGCACACCGGGGTGCGCCAGGCGATCGACGCGGGCGTGCGCTACTACGTCGATCACCTGTTCGACGAGCAGGGACTGCCCCGTCCGTTCGCCGCGGCGCCGCGCCTGACCGTGTACCGCGGCGAGCTGTACGACTATGCGGAGTGCCTCAATGTGGCAACGCTGCTGCGCGGACGCTACCCGGCACTCGATGCGCGGCGGCAGGCCGCGCTGTCCGACCTGCTGACGCGCTGGCTGAAGCCGGATGGCTCGTTCCGCTCGCGGCGCCTGCTGCTGGGCTGGGACAACGTCCCCATGCATCGATGGGCCCAGGCGCAGTTGTTCCGCAGCCTGTGCTTCACGTTGACGGCCGACCTCCCTTCGGCGGCAACCGCTGCGGGCACTGGCGCGACACCCGTCACGCCCGGCAGGCCGGCTTCCGCCACTGCCGAAACCCTCCATTGACCGCGGCAAGCGGAGCCAGTCATGTGCGGAATCTGTGGCCAGTACAACTTCGCCAGCAACCAGCCGGCCTCGCACGAGACCGTCACGGCGATGGCGCGCTCGATCGTCCATCGCGGGCCCGACGACGAGGGCTTCCATTTTTCCGGGCCGGTTGGCCTCGGCTTCCGTCGGCTGTCCATCATCGACCTGGCGGGCGGTCACCAGCCGATGTCCGACCTGACAGAACGCGTCTGGGTGGCCTTCAACGGCGAGATCTACAACTTCCCGGAACTGCGCCGCGAGCTCGAAGGCCTTGGCCATGTCTTCCGCACGCGGTCTGACACGGAAGTGATCATCCACGGCTACAAGCAGTGGGGCACCGAGGTGCTGAATCGACTCAACGGCATGTTCGGCCTGGCCATCTGGGACGAGGCAGCGAAGCGCCTCGTGCTGGCGCGCGATTCGGCCGGCATCAAGCTCGTCTACTACCGCATCGACGGCGGCACCGTGCTGTTCGGCTCCGAGCTGCGCGCCGTGCTGGCCGGCCTGCCGCAGCGCCCGGGTCTCGACATGACGGCGCTCAACCTGTTCCTGCGCTACCGCTACACGCCCTCGCCGCTCACCCTCTATCAGGGCATCCGCAAGCTGGCTCCGGGCACGATGGCGGTGTTCGAGAACGGCACGCACCGCATCGAGCGATGGCATCAACCGCGGCCGCAACTGCGCTCGCCGGCGCCGAGCGACGCGCAGGCCACCGAGGAACTGCTCGAGGTCTACAAGCGCGCGATGAAGCGCCACCTGCTGAGCGACGTGCCGGTCGGGCTGCTGCTCAGCGGCGGCATCGACTCGGGTCTGCTGCTCGGGCTGATGAACCTGTACGGCAAGGACTGGCCGACCTACACCGTGGGCTACGGCAGTGACGCCTACGCTGACGACGAGCTGAGCGACGCCGCGGCCACCGCGTCCTTGTTCTCGGCGCGCAATTCCGCCGTGCACCTGACGCGCGACGCCTTCGAGCGCTCGCTGACGCACGTCGTGTCGGTGCTCGAAGAACCGATCGCGGCCTCGTCGATCGTGCCGATGTACTTCGTCTGCGAGCGTGCCCGCCAGGACGTCAAGGTGGCGCTGGTCGGCCAGGGGCCGGACGAGCTGTTCGGCGGCTACAAGAGGCACCTCGGCGTGCAGTACGGGTCGCACTGGCGCAGCGTGCCTCGTTGGCTGCGCAGTGCGCTGGAGGCCGGCATCGACCATCTGCCGCGCAACGAGACGCTCAAGCGCGGCGTGTACTCGCTCAATCTCGACGACCGCATGCGGCGCTTCCAGAACGTGTTCTCGATCATGCCCGCGGACACCGTCGACGCGCTGTTCCGCCCGGGCCTGTTGCCCGAAGGTGCGGGCGACAGCATCCTCGGCTTCTGGCATGAGCTGGAGCCGCAGATGGAGAGGCTCGACGAGCTGGGCGCGTTCCAGACGCTCGAGGTCCGCTCCTCGCTGCCCGACGAGCTGATGATGTATGCGGACAAGCTCTCGATGGCCCACGGCCTCGAGGTACGCGTGCCCTTCCTCGACAAGGAAGTGATCGACTTCGCGCAGCGGCTGCCGGCCTCGTTCAAGGTACGCAACGGCCAGCGCAAGTGGCTGCACCGGCGCGTCTGCGAAGGCTTTCTGCCCCCCGAGGTGCTGAACCGGAAGAAGCGCGGCTTTGCAGTCAACGTGGTCGACCAGTGGTTCGACGATTCCCTGGACAGCAAGCTCGCCGCCTACCTGCGCGACGACCAGTCCCTCATGTATGCGTATCTCGACCCCCGCGAAGTGGGGAGGTTGTTCGACGAACACCGCAGCGGGCGACGCGACAATCACAAGATGCTGTTCAGCCTCGTCGTCTTCGAAGAATGGTTGCGCACCCAGGACAGCGCCGCGGCGGCTCGCCGCGACGCATCGCCTGCGCAGCCGGCGCTTGCCGCTCTTTCCTGAGCGCGAGGGCCTCGCCCCTTCCTTCCGCCATGCCGCTCGACTACGTCCTCATCACCCCGGCCCGCAACGAGGCCGACCACATCGAGAAGACCATCTTGTCGGTCATTGCCCAGACGCACCGTCCGCTGCGCTGGGTGATCGTCAGCGACGGCTCCACGGACGCCACCGATTCAATCGTCGAGCGCCACCTGCCCGACCATCCGTGGATGGAACTGGTGAAGCTCCCCCCGCGCAAGGAGCGCCATTTCGCCGCCAAGGTGAATGCCGTCAACGCCGGGCTGGAGCGCGTCAAGCATCTTTCCTACGAGGTGATCGGCAACCTCGACGGCGATGTGTCCTTCGGACCCGACTACATGGAGTTCCTTGTCGCGAAGTTCGAGACCATGCCCGAACTCGGCGTCGCCGGAACGCACTACATCGAGGGTGACTTCCATTCCTACCGCGACAGCTACATCAACGTTCACCATGTCAACGGCCAGGTGCAGATGTTCCGGCGGGCGTGCTTCGAGGACATCGGCGGCTATGTCCCGATCAAGGGCGGCGGCATCGACTGGGTCGCCGTGACCACGGCACGCATGAAGGGCTGGCTGACCTACTCGTTCTCCGAGAGGGTCTTCCACCACCACCGCACGATGGGCACGGCCGGCGGCAGCGTCCTGCAGGCACGCTTCCATTACGGCAAGAAGGACTACTTCCTCGGCGGCCATCCGCTCTGGCAGTTGTTCCGCGGCAGCTTCCAGATGGCCAAACCGCCTTATATCGTCGGGGGGTTGGCCTTGATCGCCGGCTACGTTTGGTGCTGGCTAAGCGGCCAGCCCAGACCCGTTTCGCCCGAACTGATGGCCTTTCATCGGAGTGAACAGATGGCGCGCCTAAAGGCGCTGCTGCGGATTCGTGCGCCCGTGACCCGTTGAAGGCTGGATCCACGATGCCGCACGACTCTAGTCCTCGCTCCCGAGTTCTCAGCGGACATCTCTTCCTGCCGGCCGAAGACTGTGACTCCACGCCGGCAGGAGCTCCGCGTTCGCATCAATGCAACTGCTTCTGGAGAGCCAGATGACTCATACGCTCATCGTCAAGCTGAACGCCACAGGGGACGTCGTCCGCACGACCTCGCTGCTCAATCGCTTGCAGGGTTCCGTGACCTGGATCACTGCACGGGGGAACCTGCCTCTGCTCCAGGGATTGCGCCCGGACATGAGGTGCCTGTCCTGGGAAGAGCGCGAACATGCAGCGGGCACCTCGTACGACCTTGCCATCAATCTCGAGGACGAAGTGGAGACCGCGGCATTCGTGCATGGCATGCAGCCTCGGCGGATCTTCGGTGCCACGCTGGCTGACGATGGCAGCGTGAACTACAGCGATGACGCGCGGGAGTGGTTCGACATGAGCCTGATCAGCCGTTTCGGCCGGCATCGTGCCGACGAACTCAAGCTGAAGAACCGTCGCAGCTACCAACAGATGATCTTCAGCGGCCTGGGGTGGGAGTTTCGCGGCGAACCCTACCTGCTGCCCCGCCCTACCCCGACAGACCTCCAGGGTGACGTAGCACTGGCACCCGTGGCAGGACCGGTTTGGCCGATGAAGAACTGGGCACACTACGATGCCCTGCAGCGCAGGCTAGAGGAAGCAGGCCTGAGGGTCAATACGCTCCCACGCCGCAATACCTTGCTCGAACATCTCGGGGACATCGCCAATCACCGCTGCCTCGTCGGTGGAGACAGCCTGCCGATGCACCTGGCGCTCGGGCTGGACAAGCCCTGCGTGACCATCTTCAACTGCACGAGTCCCTGGGAGATCCACGACTACGGAGTGCAGACCAAGGTCGTTTCTCCACTGCTGGCCGAGTTCTTCTACAAGCGCGGCATGGATACGCGTGCGACAACCGCCGTGACGCTCGAGATGGTGCTTGATGCCGTCATGCTTCGGCTCAAGTCACCTGTGACGTCGCGATGAGAAGGACCGAGCGTGCCGGCACGTCGGTGGCACCGCGCCCGACCGAGCCGAAGGCGGACGCACGTCGTGATGCGGCGGCCCTGAGGATCGCCCTGCTGACCGGGGCCGACGATCGCTCGTACGCGCTCGGACTCGCTTCGTCTCTGCTCGCCCGCGGCATCCATCTTGACTTCATCGGCAGTGACCAGGTCGATGGCCCGGAGTTGCACGGCACGCCACTGGTCAACTTCCTCAACCTGCGGGGGGATCAATCGAGCGATGCAGGCCTCGCCAGCAAGATGCTGCGCCTGCTGCGCTACTACCTCCGCCTGATTGGCTACGCGGCAACTTCCCGGGCGACAGTCCTTCACATTCTCTGGAACAACAAATTCCTTCACTTTGACCGCACCCTGTTGATGATGTACTACCGCGCGCTTGGCCATCGCGTGGTTCTGACTGCCCACAATGTCAACGCCGCCAGGCGCGACGGTCACGACTCATGGCTCAATCGACTGACACTGCGCGTCCAGTACCGCTTGTGCAGCCACATCTTCGTGCACACCACGCGGATGCGCGACGAACTGCGGGCCGACTTCGATGTGCCCGCGGATCGAGTCAGCGTGATCCCGTTCGGCATCAACAACACATCTCCCGTGACGCCCATCGAAGGGCGAGACGCTCGTCGGCGTCTGGGCCTGGGTGCCGCAGAGCGGGTGCTGCTGTTCTTCGGACAAATTGCCCCGTACAAGGGCCTCGAGCATCTGGTTGCGGCCTTGCCTAGGGCCTTCGCTGAGGATCCATCATTGACGCTGGTCATCGCCGGAAAGGTCAAGTCGGGCTGCGAGGACTACTGGCAGGCCATCGAGCGGGACCTGTCCGAGCCGGCGTTGGCTCCTCGGGTGCGCAAGCGGATCGAGCACATCCCGGACAGCGACGTCGAGCTCTACTTCAAGGCCGCCGACGTTTTGGTCATTCCCTACGTGCACATCTTTCAGAGTGGCGTTCCGTTCCTCGCCTACAGCTTCGGCCTGCCAGTGATTGCCACCGACGTCGGCGCACTTCGTGAAGACATCCTCGAAGGCCGCACCGGGTTGATGTGCCGGCCGCAGGACGCCGCTGACATCGCTCGTGCAATCAAGCAGTACTTCGGCAGCGCGCTCTATGGTGACCTCGAGCGGTCGCGGCAGGACATTCGCGAGATCGCCAATGAGCGCCATTCGTGGGCCAAGGTCGCTGCGATCTCGGAATCGGTCTACCGTCGGGTCGGCGTGCCGCGCTGACGCTTCAGAAAGCCCGCCTCTATTCCGCCTGCACCCATGCCACCCGCACTTGCAACACTGCTGACGATCGCCGGAGTGCTGTTCCTCCTGCGAAGGGACGCGGTCAGCGGCGAAGCGCGCAGCCCCGCGCTGTGGCTGCCGGTCATGTGGCTGGGCATCACTGGCTCGCGCTTCGTCTCGCAGTGGATGAACCTGAGTGCTGGTGGCGGAGACAACTTCTATGAAGGAAGTCCGATCGATGCAGCCTACTTCGCCACGCTGATCGTGGCAGGCTCCCTGGTCTTGTTGCGTCGCCAGCTTGACTTCTGGGGGGTCGTCCGCAGCAACGCGTGGCTCGTCGCGTTTGCTGCATTCGGCCTGATCTCGATCACGTGGTCCGACGAGCCAGGCATCGCCGCAAAACGATGGATCAAGACCCTCGGCCATCCGTTAATGGCGTTAATCATACTTACCGACCCCGAGCCCAAGGCTGCGATCCGAACGGTTCTCAAACGCTGCGCGTTCATCCTTCTGCCTGTCTCGGTGCTGTTCATCAAGTACCTACCAGAGTACGGCCGTGGGTTTGACGAATGGACGGGGCAGCCAGTCCACTACGGCATTGGGCTGACAAAGAACGACCTCGGCTACGTTTGCATGGTCTCGGGAATCGTCTTCGCCTGGAGTCTGCTGACGCTCAGACGCTTCGAGGATGCCGCCGCGCGACGCAACGAGATGCTGATGTGCATCGCGTTCCTGCTGATGGCGTTGTGGCTGCTCGAGATGTCCGACAGCGCGACGTCACTCTCGGCCATGGTGCTTGGCATCGGGGCAATGGTCGGCGTCGGTTCTCGATTCGTCAGCAAGCGACACTTCGGCAAGATCGTTGTCTTCGGAGTGTTGTTCGTCTGGGCGCTGGAATCCTCGTTCCACCTCTACGAGGCCGTCATCGTCATGCTTGGGCGCAACCCGACGCTGACTGACCGCACGTTGGTGTGGGAAGAAGTGCTTGCAATGCAGCACAGGCCACTGGTCGGCTACGGGTTCGAGAGTTTCTGGCTCGGGGAACGTCTCTACCAACTCTGGGAAAAGTGGTGGTGGCGTCCCACGCAGGCGCACAACGGCTACATCGAAACCTACCTGAACCTCGGGCTGATCGGCGTCGCCTTGCTGGCAGGCATGCTGCTATCAACGTTCCGACGCATCACGCGGCAACTGCAGACCGACTTGGACTTTGCGCGACTGCGGCTGGCGTTCCTGATCGCGATCATCCTGTTCAACTACACCGAGGCGGGGTTCAGAGGGGTTGGCTTTGTCTGGACCATCTTCCACATCATCGCCATGGAAGTACCCGCACGACAGACGTCGGCCAGCAGGCGCTCGGAGTCGTTCGCGTGACTGGCGAAGGCGCGACCATCCATCGCAGCGCTGGCGTCGACACCTTGCCCGTTCTACTGCGCTGCGAGGCCGGACTGATGGTGAAGGTGCGCTATGTCTTCGACACCCTGTTTCTGGCAGCTGGTATACCGGTCCGCTACGTCGACGCCGCCCCCGCTGCAGGACCGTGGGTCGAGTATGCAGTTCGTCCCCAGGAAGGCAACCACCGCAGTGCGGACCTGTTCATCGCGCATGATCCCGCAGCCTGGGAATCTTTCGCCGGTGATTGGCTACCCGACAAGGCGGAGACTCACAAGGACCTGCCTCTGGTCTTCCCTCCGCGCGGCGAACTTGGACTCCCCGCCCCCGGCATCGGCTTCGACCTCGCCGCCAACTCCTTCTATTTCCTTTGCTCCTGGGCGGAGCGCCGGGGTGGAACGAAAGGACAGTCGCGCCAGTTGTATGCGACGAGCGAGTTCGTTCGCCTGGGCGTCCCGCAGGACATCGTCGATCGCTACCTGAAGCTGCTCGTCGAGCGGCTGACGTTCCTTCGAGCCAGTTCGGGCGCAGTGGCGCGGGCCAGGGCCGAATGGCCCGACGGCAAGAAGTTCGCAGTCGTGCTGTCGCATGACGTCGACTTCATCCCTGTCCGACCATTGGACAACACCGTGCAGGGCGCGAAGACACTAATGAGGCATCTCATCAGGCAACGCGACCCCGCGGAAGCCTGGCGTGCATTTCGCGGCTGGTGCAGCTCGACGGTCGCCGGGCGCGATCCGTATGGATGCGTGCCCCAGATCATTGAGCGCGAACATGCCATGGGGCTGCGCTCCTCGTTTCAGGTCGCTGTCGGCCATCGACATCCCAACGACGTCAACTACCACATCGAGGACGATCGCGTACGGGACTACCTGCGCGCCATCACGAATGCGGGGTTCGACCTCTGCCTGCACGGCAGTTTTCGCTCGACGGAGAACACTGGTTGGTACCTCGAGGAGACCGAGTTGCTCGCCGCGAGATTGGCGCGGCCCCTCGGGTCTCGACAACATTTCCTATCCTTCGACTACGACAACCTCTTCAGCGCACAGGAGGCCGCCGGCATCCGCTATGACATGTCGATGGGTTACCCTGATCGTCCCGGTCCCCGCGCCGGATTCTCCTTCCCTTACTTCCCGTACAACCTTCGAGAGGATCGGCCCTACCGCGTGCTGGAGATCAGTCTCTTCATGATGGACGTCACGCTGAGTGGCTACATGAAGCTTCGGCACTTCTCCGCGCGTGAGCTAATAGAGGCTTTTCTGTCGGACCTCCGTGAGAAGGGCGGCTGCGCTTCGGTCGTGTGGCATCCCATCGTCTTCGGCGGCGCACGTGACCCCGGATACGACGACCTGTACTACGAGATGGCCACTCGCGTCGGTGAACTAGGCGGCGTGGCAACCGATGGTCGAACCATTCATGATTTCTGGCGAGAGCGAGCGCTCGACTATGCAAGCTTCCAGTGAAGTCAAGTCGGATCCGGGATCCATGAAGCCCGGCCGCGCCTCTCAAAGGCGGCCCGCCATTCTCATGGCCGCCTACACGAACTATCGGCGCGATCCACGGGTCCGGCGCGAAGCCGAGGCGCTGGTCGAAGAAGGCTACGAGGTCGTGTTCCTGGCTAGCAGACAGCAAGGCGAGCCCACCCGCGAGACGCTGAATGGCGTGGACATCATCAAGCAGCCGAAGTTGAACAATCAGCGCACGTCGATGGTCGTGTACATGATCGACTACGCACTCTTCTTCTTGTTCACGATGGCGCACGTGCTGGCTCACCCACGACGGTACCGTCTCATCCATATCAACAACATGCCCGACTTCCTGGTCTTCGCCGCCTGGTTGCCGCGCCTGCTCGGTGTTCCCGTCATCCACGACGTCCATGACCTGATGCCGGAGCTGTTTCAGGAGAAGTTCGGCTCAGGCAAGAAGCACTGGATCATCCGTGCCATTCGGGCGCAGGAGCGTTGGGCGGGGCGATTCGCCTCGGCCGTGCTGACCGTCGAGGACCGCTTGAAGGACATCCTGTCCTCTCGTGGGGTGCCGGGCGAGAGGATCCACGTGCTAATGAACCTTCCCGACGACCGAATCTTCGCTGCCCGCCCACCGCTGCTGTCCAAGCCCGCAGACGCACCGTTCGTGCTCGTCTATCACGGCACCTTGGCGCGCCGACTCGGTCTGGACATCGCGATCCGCGCCGTGGCGACAGCACGTGCCGAGGTCCCGAGCGTCTTGCTTCGCATCATCGGCGCGGGCGAGGAGCGAGCCGCCCTCCTCGCGCTGCGCGACGAACTCGGGCTTCAGAGTGCCGTCACCTTCAGCGACGGGTTCGTTCCCGTGCAGGACATACCAGCAATGATCGCCGATGCGGACGTCGGACTCGTGCCGCTGCGCATTTCCAGTGGCACCGACATCATGTTGCCCACGAAGTTGCTCGAATATGTGGCCATGGGAATTCCTTGCATCGCGCCCAGGACGGGAACCATCTCGCGCTATTTCGACGAGTCGATGTTGCACTTCTTCGAGCCCGAGGATGTCGACTCTCTGGCAGAGGCGATCGTGGAGTTGCACCGCAATCCCCAGAGGCGCAATTCCATCACGTGCGAGGCAACCCGACGCTTCGCGGACCCTTTCCGCTGGAGCGCTCACAAGCGCGTCTACACGGAATTGGTGGGACGACTGACGGCAACTTCCTGAGTTGCCAGACGGCAGTTTCGGTGGGCAGAAGTCTGGCAGCGTCCGTTCGCCTGCAACGGCGACGGCAACGGCAACGGATACAGAACCGCTCAAGGAGGACGGTTTGCATGAAGATCGGCATGGCAGAGCTAGTGACCACCGGACGACTCCTGAAGGTGACTCAGATCCCCGAGGGATACGAGGACTTCGTCGATGTGCCTGACCCTGAGGCTGTCGTCGCCGAGTTGAAGAAGCAGCGGCCACGCGCGGACGTTTTCAGCTTCTGGCAGCGGTTGCCCGATACGCAGCCGCGCTATCCGTACCCCATGGAGTGGGATAACGTAGCGGCAATCAAGGTGACCTCTTTCAAGGAATGGATGGAGAAGTCCATCCATCCAACGGTGAGGTCGAAGGTGCGCAAGGCGCAGAAGCAGGGTGTCAGCGTCGAACTGATGGACTTCGATGACAAGTTGATCCAGGGGATGGCCGACATCTTCAACGAGACGCCCGTCCGGCAAGGGCGACCCTACTCCCACTACGGCAAGACGATCGAGCAGATTCGGGCCGAGTGGAGCGTCGACATGGACTTCAGCGTGTTCATTGGTGCGACATTCGAAGGCGAACTCATCGGGTTCGTGAAGCTGTCCTTCTCCGAACGCTATGCCGAGATGAGCGGCACCATCTGCAAGCTGAGCCATCGCGACAAGCCGGCCATGACGTCACTGATCGCAAGATGCGTTCATTTCTGCGAAGAGCGCGGCATCCCGTACCTGTGCTACGGAAAGTTCACCTACGGCAAGAAGGGCGAAGACTCGCTCTCCGACTTCAAGCGCCACAACGGGTTCCGGCAAATCGACGTTCCCCGCTACTACGTTCCGCTCACCTTGTGGGGCCGCATCGGACTCAAGCTCGGGCTGCACCACGGGCTATCGCATCACCTGCCGCCTCATCTCCTCCAGAAGCTTCTCGACCTGCGCGCCAAGTACTATCGCCGGCGTCTGGTCGGTGCCGGCTGAGGCAGTGCATGCAAGGCACATCAAGAGATCAACGAGCGGAGACCTATGGCAGAACCTTCGAAGTGGCGTGCATTCTGGGACCAGAAGTCCAGTCAGGATGTGTCCGACTATGAGTTCGACCGCGGTGCGAACCCGCGCCCCTCAGACATCGAAGACCTGTCCGCGCAGGAGTTCCTGGAGTTCGTCTGCCCCGCACCCAACGAGCGGCTGCTGGACGCCGGTTGCGGCACTGGCGAGAACATACTGCGCCTCCACGACCGAGTTCTGCGGATAGTTGCGATGGACTTCTCCGACGAAGCAGTGGCGCGGTGCCGGCGTCGGGTTCAGGGGCAGTCAGTTCAGAATGCCGAGATCCATCAAGGCAGCATCACCGAAATCCCGCTGCCCGACCGATCAGTGGACAAGATCATCTGCATGAGCGTTCTCCACTACCTGAACGATGACGAGGTGAGGACGGCGTTTCGTGAGTTTGCGCGGGTTCTTGCACCGCAAGGCACGCTAATTCTGCATGTCAAGAACAGCGCCTCGCTGTATCTGGCCACCCTGCGGCTGGCCAAGCGCTTGAAGTCTCTTCTGGGTGCGAGCGTGAAGATCGAGCACTTCCGGCCGTTTGGTTGGTACGACCGGGAGTTGGCTTCAGCCGGCTTTCGGCTGGAGCACTACAACTCGTTCAATATCCTGATGATCGAGGGTATGCCACGCTCCATCGTGCACTTCCTCCAGCGGCTTGAGCTGCGTCACTACAAGCAATTTCCGCTGAAGTTTGCCGCTCTGCGCCGGCTTGGCGCCGATCTGAAACTGAAAGCTCTGGTCCGATAACCAGCGGCCTTCCTTCCGTTCCAATCAGAACCTAAACAACGCAAAATGCCAGGAATTGTAGGAATCATCAAGACGAGTCCGGATGCCGAAACGGAGCGCGAAGTTGGCCAGATGCTGGAGGCCATGCGCCACGAGAGGCACTATGCCGGCGGGCAAAGGCTCTTTCGAGAGCAAGGTGTCTGCATCGGTTGGATGGGCCAGCAAGGCGCCTTTGCAGACTGCATGCCGCTCGTTTCCCGGGATGGCGACGTTGTCCTCATATTCCAGGGGGAGTCGTACCTGGATGACGACACGCGAGATCGCCTCCGGAAGGAGGGTAGCAGTGTCGATGACGCGAGCGCCCGTCACCTTCTTGATCTCTACGCGGAGTACGGTGACGCATTCTTGGAGCGGCTCAACGGATGGTTCAGTGGCCTCCTTGTCGATTTACGCAGGCGAAGGCTTGTACTCTTCAATGACCGATTCGGGATGGCTCGTGTCTATTACCACGAGGGAAAAGACGAGTTCATCTTCGCTTCCGAGGCAAAGGCGCTTCTCAGGGTCCGTCCGAAGCTGCGTAGGATTGATCCTGGCAAGCTCGCGGAGCACCTACGCTACAACTGCGTGCTCAACAATCAGAGTCTGTACTCCGGCGTCGCGGTGCTTCCGCATGCCTCCGCTTGGGAGTTCTCTGGGACGGCGTCGCCCGGCAAGCGCGGCTATTTTGACTTCTCGGAGTGGGAGCAGCAGTCCACGCTCAGCGATGCCGCCTTTTTTCCACAATTCGCGGATACTGTCTCGAACGTTTTTCCCGCATATGGGAAGGGCTCGTCAAAGGTAGCGTTCTCGCTGACCGCGGGCCTAGACACGCGGGCGATCATGGCTGCGCTGAAGGAGTTGAACCGCGACGTTCCCTGCTACACGTTCGGAGGACCTTGGCGGGAGCTCTACGACATCCAGACGGCGCGGAAGCTCACGTCGGTCTATGGCCAACCGTTCGGCACGATCATCGCGGACCAGCGCTTCCTCAGGGGCTTCGGAGACTTCGCGAGGCGCGCCGTCCACATTTCCGACGGGACGCATGACGCTTTCGGTGCCCACGACATCTACTTCAACGAGATTGCTCGTGAGGTTGCCCCGGTACGCCTCACCGGGAAGTTCGGAAGCGAGGTCGTGCGGGTGCGCAATCTCGTGCCGAGCATGCAGTATCCCCCCGGTCTGTTGCGCCACGAACTGAGCGCGATGGTGGAGGCCTTGCCATCGTTCTCGCGGGTGAACCGGGACATGCACTCGCTGACCCGCGTTGTCACGCAGGAGATCCCCTGGCATGAGTACGGTCGCGTAGCGGTCGAGCAGTCCCAGGTGGTCTTGCGGTCACCGTATATGGACAACGCATTGGTCAAGTTGATGTACCGCGCTCCGGCCGCTGCCAGAGGGAAGGGAGACCTGCAGGAGGAGTACGTCAGATTTCGCAGCCCAGAACTCGCGACTATCCCCACGAATCTCGGCCGGTTCGTGGCTGGTGGCCAATGGGGTAAGAAGTTCCACTACGCTTTGCTTTGGGCGCTATTCAAGGTCGAATACATCTACCTCTATGCGACACCGCATTGGCTGACTCGTCTTGATCGGACCTTCGAAGGACTGCATCCGGAGAGACTCTTTGCCGGCAGGCAGAAGTGGGAGGGTTACCGAGTCTGGATCAAGACCGACTTCTCTGAGTTCATCAGAGATACGCTGCTGAATCCCAACGCCAGTTATGGCGACTTCATGGAACGGCGGACCGTGGAGAAGATGCTGGACTGCCACATCAAGGGGACCCACAACTATCTGAATGAGATCAATCGTGCGCTGACGCTGGAGCTCACTTGCTCGACGATGTTGGGCGCGCGATAGTCGGGCTTGTCTCGGTTGTGGAGGTTGACTTGGGCTCTTCGAGCTCCGCGAGACTGCAACCGTGATCTTCTGGCACAAGTCTTTGGCGGACAGAAGCGGGCCTTGAGCGGCCTCGCAGCCATGCTGCACTTTCTTGGATCCAACGCGCCGGGTATCAAAGAAAGGGCCTGCGATTTCATGTTCTGGGCGTGCCGTATTGCCCGGCACGCCCACCTCCCTCCGTCAAGAGCCCGTTCCCTCACGGAGCCTTTGCATCCTTACGGAAGAATGCGAAGGCCCGTCGGCGCGGGAAGCGATTGCGCGGCAGTGGAACTCGACACCATCGGTCCGATGTAGGACTTTGCCACCACAACGTTGTCGTACCACTTTCGCGTCTCGGAAGCGGTGTTGCTCTTGATGTGGAATTCCAGCGAGAAGCGATCAATCTTCAGCGTATCGACATCTCTCAAGCGAAGATTTGGGAAATCGGCAGTCAGTTTTCCGTCCAACCAGAACGCAATTCGCCCGTCACGCTGCCCGGGGGTGTTCGCCTTCACCATGAACTCGTAACAATGCCACTTCCCGAGTTCCGGGGTAACGTTCGGACGAGCCACGAACTGTGAACCAAAGAACGCCTTCGGATCCCCTCCAAACGGGATGATCAATCCGTCTGGAAACCAGTGATCACCCCACTCTGAGCGCTGTTCTGGATGGTATACGTAAACATTCAGCAGACCAGGATTCGGCGTGCTCGTCTGGTCCCGCCAATTCTCGAACGCCACAAGAAACTTGTTTGTTCCGTTCGCGGGAATGCCAGGCGTGGACTGTCCGTTATTATAGAAGTGAGCATTAATGCTCGCGCCATTGTGACTCGACCCGAGAACATTGAACTGCCCGTCGAACTTGGAGTAATAGCGGAAGAAGAGTACGTCCTGTTCTTGGGTGAGTTGCTTCGCAGCCGTATTACTCAGCTCTGCACTCTGCTTGGGAATCAGGAACTCAAGTGCCTTGCTCCCGCTGAACACCATCCCGGGCTCAGTGGCAATTCGAGCGTTGTGATAGACCTCAGTCCAACGGGAGGTCAACTGCGCGGCACTCCCATAGGACTCGAAGTCGTCAGCAAAAACGACTGCGGGATTTGCTCCGATGCCTGTGTCGCCTGGATATTTCGCGGCAATGCCGGCATTTCCTTCCGGCAGCGCCTGCGCGAAGCACGAAGCAGCCCACATCAGCCCGAGGAGGGCAGTAGAACGAGTAGAGAGGCGGCCCATATCGAATTTCATTGAGGCTTGAGAGTTACAGCTGTCTTCGCGGGCGAAAAGCGCGCCTCCCTGGTCCGCTCCGCGGTCGAAGACAGCGGACCAAGACGCGCATCAATCATTGAACGATGAGTTGAGAGGGGGCTGGCAGCGGAGCACTCACAGCGCCCTCTTGAGCGAGGGGGTGCGGATAGACATACGGAGTGTATCCAGGCTTGGCCACACCCAGAACATAGTCTCGCCCTTCCCGAACGAAGTCGTCCCAAGCGAACCCACAAGGATTGCCCCAACCCCAACCCAACCCCATCGAAGGGGTCTTGTTATTGCCCCAAACATAGACGGGATCGGTGAAGTAGCCAGTACCGTTGTGATTCTGGCCAATCTGACGAGGCACAGGGTATTTCACTTGGGTGCAACTACCCTGCGGCCTGACATCCTCGGCGCCACGGAGATCAAGGCGAACCTCCGGTTTGTCGCCCCAACCGCAAGGCCCCGCGATATCCGGCATGACGTTGTTGAAGACGACGCCGGTACCGCCTCTCAGACGAGCGAGCCAGTTCTGATTCGCGAGCTGAGTCGAGCAGCCTGAGGTTGGATATAGCCAAGTATTATTGTACAACTCAAAATGTCGCACGCCGATGGGAGAAGTATCATATCCGTGCGAACCAAAACCGGAATAGGTTACGGTATTGTACCGATAGACGCAGCGCGCACCGTCGTCACAGTCGACCGTTGTATTCGTCCCCCCGTATATCGTGTTGTTCTCAATATAGTGGTTTCTCTTCCCAGTGGAATCCTTGTTCCCCAAGGTATCTGCAGTCTGCCAGGAGGCAATCCCGGAGTCGTCTTTCAGCTGAAAGACGATATCATCCCATCCGGCCGTGACGCTGTTCTGCGAGAAGATGAATCCACCGACTGATTCGACGCGGAATAGCGTCGCAGAGGTGACGGCAAAACTATTCCTCAGGAAAACCACGGGCTCATTCGACCACGCTCCAGTCACCCGAATTCCAATCGTCGCGCTGCCGGACCCACTCCTCGTGAAACTGAAGTCCGAGACGCGCACCAGACCGCCAGCCTGCTTCTGGACGCTCAGTTCGCTTGCGATGTTGATGTTCGTCTTTCCGACTCCCGCCCCGGCGAGGCTGATCGGTTTGGCGAGCGTGAGCCCTGACCAAGTGCAGCTGCCTGCGGGCACCTGCACCGTATCGCCCGCCTTCGCCGATGAGATGGCGCTCGCGACATCGGCCTGCGAACAACTCGCCGCCGAAAAGGTCGCCGCCAAGGAGAAGTGAGGAAACATCACTGTGGCTGCCGCGACGACCAGACTGCCGATGTTGGACTTTAAAATGTTCAATGCATATCTCCTGATGCGATGCTTCACGCCAGCCGCGCGATAGATTTTGGAGGATCGACTCCAAGTCGAGCCGTGGCTCCGGACTACTGGATCAGCTTGGCAGCTTCATTCGAATAGGGGCTCTCGTTGCCCTGGGCGTCTGTCGCAGTGACAGAGAAGTAGTAAGTCACACCCTTCTGCAGGCCGCTAGCGCTGTACGTGGTCGTGTTGCCGGCCGACATGCCCGCGCCGGGCACCTGCTGGTAGGAACGCGACGCGGTGCCATAGTAAACCCTGTAGCCTGCGACTTGTGTAGAAGTCACTGCCGTCCATGACAGAACAGCGCTGCCCGAGTAATCAGGAGCCGGAGCCGGAGCCGGAGCCGGAGCCGGAGCCGGAGCCGGAGCCGGAGCCGG
>VFQN01002380.1_pt1 | contig 29201 bp, 38 predicted proteins | sample 3512371 | NCBI WGS metagenome assembly VFQN01 (sample SAMN10412370, study PRJNA504923) | tailings metagenome | isolation source: Replicate 2 from Balatoc abandoned mine | place: Philippines: Itogon, Benguet | collected 2017-08-28
CTGAGCTGCCTGCACCGCCTGGGGGTGCCGTTCGGGGACGCGTCGTGGTGGCGGGAGGCAATCAGAGAGGACTGCGCTCCGCTTGCGGCATATAGGTGGATGGTGGAGCGGGGTGCGCCGTGGGATGAGGAGGAGGCGAAGGAGGTGGTAGAGGCAGCGAGGCAGTACATTCTAAGCGACAAGGAGTCGCTCGCATGGTTTATGGGCGCGATTGGCATGAATGGCGTAGTGTAGAGGGCGCGGCGGGGTGGGCGCGCTGATGGCCGTTGGGCTGCACGGTGCGCTGGACGGAGCACATGCAAGCAGATGTGGTGAAGATGCAGTGCGGTACGAAGGTACGTCAGTGCACACGGCCGGGCGCAGGCAGATACATTGCAAGATCTTGTAGTGCATCACGGCGATGCAGCGTGTGGGCAGGTGCCGCTCTTTGGCGGCATGGATTAGAGGGTTAGAGGGTAGCCGGGTTGCGGGGCTTTGCATGGAAAGCGTCCTAGGCTGAGCCATGTGGGTGGGAGCAGTCAGGTATTGTTGTGGTGGTAGCCTTGAGGCCAGGGGGAGATGGGTCAAGAGGCAGCACCTACTCTATTTGGGGAGATTCAGAGGCTGTGGGGTAGAGCGGTAGACGTTGGTGAGGTGGACGCCAAGCTACGGTCCTAGCTGTGTGCCTTTAGGGTACGGCGCTTGCAACACTGTAGGTCTTTGTCTGGTGTAAACTGTAGGTCTTGCTGGATTCCCGGCATGCGTACTCGCTTTACGCATTGCGCACAACATCGGCATGCTTGTGCACCTTCACCTGGCACGTGCTATGTCCCCCGGTTTGCCGCTTGGTTGGCCACGTATGTTGCACATTAGGACGTGGTGATGAAGGTGAATGATGCCTGCGTATGCCCTACCCGCTGTCCTGCAGCATTGCACCACCTGGTGCTCATGGTAACGAGCGCCGGGTTGGCCTGCGTTGTGTTACACAACACGTGGTGGTAGTGACATGCATGAAGTCTGCGCCCCGCCTGCGGCGCTTATGTGGATGGTGGAGCGGGGTCGCAATCACAGGCTCGGTGTCGACGAGTACCGGTAGTCGCTCTCGTGGTTTGAGGCGTGCTTGGCGTGAATAGCGTATTGCACGTTGTGAAGCGGGGAGGGTTCGCTGCCGGCCGTTGGCCGCCCGGACCTGCGAGGTATGTGGGAGGGGCCGCGTGCAAGATGATGTGCTGGTGTGTTGCCGGTGCCGTGCAGCATGCAGGCGTGTTATTAATGTCGTCACGTAATACACGTATCACGTAATACAGGTACAGGCAAACGAGATCAGGCGGCAGGGTGTGGTGAGGCAAAGCAAGTGAGCGTCGGGTCGGTGGCTGTGACCGCTGTTGCTGGGTCTGTGTCGTTGCGTTGGCATACTTAGCTGAAGGAAGAAAGCCGGTTGTGTCGGTTGCCCCCCGGCACACGCAGGACCAGACCGTGCGTGCTCACACTTGCGTAGTGCGTCCATACCTGCGGGGTGAAGAGAAGCAGCCCGCCGTGAGCCGCGCGAGTAGATGTAGATGATGTGCTGGTGGTGCGGTGTGGTGGGAACGGTAGGCGCCAGTGGCAGTTACACGAGTACCGTACCGTACATTTGAAGGAGCAGCGATGGTGTCCATGACGGCGGTGCGCCGTGTGGACAGGGGTTGCAGTACAGGGCTGCTGCAGCGCATGTCACATATTTTGCTTAACACCGAGTTGCTGCGCTGCGCTGGTTTGCTTGCTTAAACCGTCGTGACGCGTACGATCATGGGTTCAGTTGCTGAGGCTACCGCTCGCTTGCTTGAACGCGTCCGAAGTTGTTCGGTTATGGACTGTTCGGGCTGCCACTAGTTTGCGTGCTTGAAATGTCGTACCGTAAGTTGTGCTGTTGTTGCAGGGTTTGGGTCGTTGATGTCCGTCATCAGTGGGACTGCGCGCCGTTCTGTGTGCGCCAATGACGTGTGCGTCATCCTTGGACCTCGGGTGCAAGCAATGGAGACCAATGCGGTACACGTTCCTACCATGTGTCCAGGAGATGGGTAGTGCGCAATCGTAGTGCGTTTAGCACGGAAGCTCCCTTGCCGCGTTGCCGGCACCTGCCTCACAGCACCTTCGCACCTTCGCTACAACACCACGTGCCGAACCACTGATGGTGGCGCAGGATCGGTGAGGCAGGTCGGCAGCCGCGTGCAGCAGCCACAGCGCAGACATCAAGGCGGGCAAACCTTTCCCACGTGCGACGACTACTGTGCCCGCGTACCAGTACGCGGAGCATCCTAGCTTGGGCCGGTCGGGGGCACGTGCAGCCGGGTTTGCCCATGTTAGCTACACACTGGTACACATGGTATCCGTTCATGGTGCCAAATGGTGCTGTCAAAACGCATGCCAGAGGGAAAGCATGCGCCAGACTGTCCGCAAGCAAGCACGCAGGTAGCTTTACGCAGACCGGCGCTGCAATGCATCGAAGCATGGCAGTACCAGCAGGGGAGCTCCCCTGGGCCGTCCTGATTACCAGAGTACGGTATCGTCTGGGCATCCACCTCTGCTGGTGCTGTCTTCCCTGCTACCGTACAGTGTATTGCCCGCACAGATGGTGCCTGCAGCGCACGGTTACCTGGCACGCCACAACGGTCAGGGGAGCTCCCACGACTCACGCTGTCCCTCCTGGCTGCTTTTGATCAAGAGTGACAGGTTTTGGGCCTCTTTTTTTTTTTTTTTTTCAGGAGAAGGGTTATGGGATTATCGGAGACCCAAGCCCGTGTAGAGAGTGTGCGGCAGGAGGGGTTGCACCCGGCCAGAGTGCTTACCTTCTGGCAAGAATGCTTACCTTCAGGCAGGAGTGCTCACCTTGAGGCACCGGGTGTGGCACCTCAGCCGCGAGCAGTGCCGCATGCTCATCGCTGGTTTGATGCTGGGCGACGGTCACACCGTGGCCAACGGCACACGCCGCTAGGAGTGCTCACCTTCAGGCAGGAGTGCTGCACCATAATAGGACAGCGGTGGCGTGCCTACGCAGCCTGTGCGCATTCTGGTGGCCGGCTTGCGATTTGAGGTACTGACATTGCACATCAAGCCTCGAGCCGCAGGGGAGCGGCAGGAGCGGCAAGGCCATGTGGCGATTCTGCTGTCCCCTTGACGACATGAGACGCCTGGGAGGTCCTGCACTATGCCACGACATATCCAAATACTTCTAAAGCTATGAAAGTATGTTGTTGAGGCGAAGAACCTTCAGACTCCGGAACTCTTGCGGCAGCTTCAGCGGCAGTTGCCTGAAGGCCGTTCGAGGCCCAAGAAGTGTCGCAGATGCAGCTGAGCGGGACACGCTCAATGCGCGAATAGATCTGCATCCTGAAATTGTCAGTATTGCCGCATAGCCTCGAACCTGCCTGCACGTTTCACTGAGCTAGCAGCCCCCCGAGAGCCCTTCGGCAATCACAGTGACGTTGGACCGTCAGCCAAATGGATACCGATTTTCCTGCCACAAATGGCTACACGTTCTTTTACTCACATACTCAAAGTAAATACCCCGCAGGAGACCAGCGATACGTCTTCAGCCAATGGTGGGTTCGGCTTGCCGAGCGCTTGCAGGGCACACCCGACGCCCATGCATTAGCATGTCGGACAAAGCACCGCATGAGTACAATGGTTTTGGTGCAGCAGTGTGGTTGCACGGCCCGCAACTTGCTGTAGTGGTCGATGCCTTACGCGACTCGCGCCCTTCGTGTGCGCCACAGGCACCCATGCCGCTTTGAGGAAGGCGGCACCACCTACACCTCCGCCGAGCAGTACATGATGGCCAAGAAGGTACGGCAGGGACGCCCTCCTCCCCTTGCCCTTCCTTTGGGCGCGGCCAGGGCAGGCCAGAGGCGCAGGTCCTGCTCTAAGGCAGTGCAAAGCGCTGTACGGCAGTGGCCGTTGGCCGTTGGGGGCCGGGGTTGCAGCATAATCCATTGTGTCCTAATTGATTGGTGCGTACGCGCCTCTCTTTAGAGGTAGGCCCCTCCGCATACGGTACTACTTCTTTCCCACTTCCTTCCCAGGCCGAGCTCTTCGGCGACCGCACCACCCTCGCCTCCATCCTAGCAGCGCTCGATCCCCGTGCCATCAAGGCGCTGGGTCGCGAGGTATCCCCCTTTGATCAGCACACATGGGAGAAGGCCCGATATGCCATCGTGCTGCAGGTGGGGGTAGGGCCATGCTGCGCCTCGCACCTCCCCTCAGTTGCCGTACCACCTGCAGCCTTGCAGCTGATGCCCCCTGCGTGAGGCGGTATGTACACACCCTGCATAGATTGGGACAGGGACTCACGTGCACGTTGCATTCTGGCCGTCAAGGGATGGATAACCGGGGCCAATGTAATTCGACTGCTATGGTGCGGCACGAAGAGTAGCACCTGAACCTGCCTGGTTCCTGCCGCTTTCATGTTGCCCATGTTGCCCAGGTAGGCCCGCACGCTGGTGCAACGCAGCTCTCTTCTTTGCGCTTACCGTGCCCCTGCGGTTGCGGTGCCCCACGTCGTAATGCCCCACAGGCCAGCCGTCTCAAGTTCTCACAGGATCCACTGCTGCGTGCTGTGCTGCTAGGCACGGGGGACACGCTGTTGGTGGAGGCGGCGCCGTTGGACTGGTGGGTAGATACGTAGGGCACTAGGCGCCAAGGCTAGGCACGCGTGTTTGTGGTACTAGTCCATGGTATTAGTATCGCCCAGACAGGCATCGAGCGACTAGGACACTGTATGTGTCTGACGTGCGTGGCGTTCATGAATCGTGGCAGAGGTGCCGAGCGAGGGTGCCGGGGGCGCAGGTGCCTGCCTGTCAACCGCCGCACGTGTGCCGTCAGTGGGGGTGGGTGCCCGTTGGAGAAGTACAAGTGCGGTTGCTTCCTCCGGCAGGCCCCGCTTCCAATCTCCCCTTTCTACGCTTCCACAACCTGCGGGCTAAACGTTTGCCACCGCCTCCCCGCTGTCCTGCAGCATCTGGGGTATCGGCCTTGGCGAAAAGAAGGCGAGCACTACCCCCGAGTCGCAGTGGCGTGGGCTCAACCTGCTGGGCAAGGCCCTGACGGCTGTGCGGGGGGAGCTCAGAGCGGAAGGAGGGCACGGGGGTGGTGTACATGATGAATAGCAGTGTGCAGCATCAATTCCAACGAATTGGGGGTATAACGTGTACAGCATGCCCAATTTGAGTGATGCATTTGTGTAGTTTGGACCAGCAAGTGGCCATTGCCGGTAGCGGTGTTGGTCATGTTTTGCAGCTGTCGACATGTCCGGATTGGCGGCGTGCTGCCGCGGTGCGGAGCCACCCGCCTGGCGTTGGCAGCTTGGCGGGGGCAGGACGGGGCTTCAGTGGGTGCGGGGCCGTGTGGGCACGTACGGTGTCCGTCCGGTAACCTGAATACCGTACCTGATCTGGTCGGGCCTGCCGTACCAGCTTGTACATGTTAAGCCAGGTGCACTGAATGGGATAACCGTCGTTCCCTTTTTCCCGACGGTACGTCATTCTATGGCTGGTCTTTGCCTTGGAAACGGTTGGCCGTTGAGGCCCCGGCTCGTACATGGGTTGGCTGGTGCGCTTGTCAAGGGGATAACAGCTCGCTGCAACTCGACGTGTAACACTGACTGGCTGACGGTGGTTGCCATGACTTACGGGACGCCGCTTGCTCATTGCAAGTGCAAATGCACTGTGTCCGCCTCGGGCGTACCGACATGGCCGAGACCGACTTGGGCCAACCGCCAACAGCCCCACCCTGTACCACAACCGTTACCAGCAGGGGAGGCCGCAAGCGCAGCAGATTGAGAACTGTAAGCGATAGGGTGCCCCAGCGGTCAGTCCGGAGGGTCATGTACGAACGCGCCCCCCATTGGGCATGGCCCACGCATCAATGCGTCAACCAAGTGTTGTATTGGCCCACACGCCCCGGTACCTCACTGCACAACAGACAGCATCTTCACGGTGGCGCACCCTAGATCCCACGTGCATTCGCCGTTAGCCAAAGAACACCCACGAGTAGGTCTGTGCGAGAATAACGCACCGCAACGGCAGCAGGAACAACTACCTATTGCCCCGGGTAATGGGCAGCCTCCCACACCTCAACAAGCTGCCTGCCTTCACAGCCCTCACGTCACTCCCCACAACACCCGCAGCAGCCAGCGCCCTCGACACCAGCGCCCCACAACCTAACCTAAGCCACAGCCGCCCGAAACACAACCCTCACCTGCCCCCAACCCTCCACCTCCTTCCCCCTCACTTGCCCTTCTTAGCCTTCTTAGCCGGAGGCGACTGCCCCTCCTTCTTCGCCCCCTCCCCACCCTTCTTCGCCCCCTCCCCGCCCTTCTTCTCCTCCCCTCCCTTCTTGGCACCCTTGTCCTTTGCGCCCTTCTCCTTGCCGCCCTCCTGCTGCGATGCCGCCGGCTTGGGCACCACGCACGCGAATCCGATGTTCCACAGCGCGAAGGCCAGCTCCAGCTGCTGCTCCTCGCCGCCCAGCAGCCGCAGCGCGCGCACCGCCAGGGGGCGCTGGGGCGTGGCGGCGATGAAGTCGGCAAGGGCCGTGGCGTGGGAGGCGGGGAACACGGGGCCCTGGGAAGTGGGGTAAGGAGGGGCGTACAACACATGTTTTCAGGCTGTGCGAAATTGTGAGCGTGCAACGGGGTGGGGCGTGGCGGCGATCAAGCCGGCAAGGGCCGTGGTATAGGAGCCGGGGAACACGGGGCCCTGCGTGGGAGCGGTATCAGGCGTGCAAGAAAGGGTGGGTTAAGGACGGAGGGGAGCGGGGCAGATAGCTGGACGTGCGCAGGGGAGCCGTGGTGCGATCGCCCCAGGTGCGTGTACCAGATGAGGGGGGCAGCGCCAAAGTATAGCAGCAGCGACGGCACACGGCCAAGCCAACACGGACCAGTGGGCTATCGCACAACACAGACCAACGCCGTGCTACTGCCCATGAGCCCCCGCCTCCTACAAACCCCTCCACCCCCCTGGACCCCAAACACCCCTTCCCCCCCGCTCACCGGCGGCTCCTCGTCCTCGCTCTCCTCGTCCTCCTCATCCTCACTGTCGCCCTCAATGTTCTCCGAGTCCTCATCGCTGTCCCCCTCCCCATCCCCGCTGTCCTCGTCCTCCCCTGCATCGCTCTTCTCCTCCCCCTCCTTCTTCCCCTCTCCCTCCTTCTTCGCCCCCTCCCCCTTCTCCCCCTCCTTCTCCTCGCCCTCGCTCCCAGGCTCCAGCATGGCGTGATCCCCCTCCACACCCCCATGGTGGTGGTGGCACCCCGGCCCGTGCACGTGCCCCTCCTCCTCGTCGTCATCGCTGTCGTGCCCGTGCCCCTCAAAGTGCTCCGCCAGCTGCCTCGACAGCGGGTTGCGGTAGGGGCGCGGCATCATGTGGTTGCAGCGGTCGTTGGCCAGGGAGGTAACCAGCCGGATGTTGTGCTCCTGGGGACAAGGGACACGGGAAAAGGGAATTCAACAGGATGTGATGAGCGCCAAATGCTCTTATGGGCGGTGAGGGGGTGCCGGGGCGTATGTAGGATGCGCAGACGCTAAGGACAGCGGTCGTTGGCCAGGGAGGTAACCAGACGGATGTTGTGCTCCTGGGGGGAGTGGGGTAGGGGTGGGGTAGGGTGGGGGACGGGAAGGGGTGCAGTTATAGACCCGCTGGGGAAAGGACAAAGGTGGGGTAGGGCGTGCCTGGCTGGGGAGGTAGGACACCCGGGAGGTGGGGCGTCATGGAGGCTACGCGCGCTTGAGGGCTGGCAGGGGGCTGTGAGGGAAGGACAGAGGGTTGCGGAATGGGCGCGGCACCACGTGGTTGCAGCGGTCACCAGCCGGATGGTGTGCTCCTAGGGGTTGGGGGCGGGGTGGGGAGGCAAGGGCGGGGTGGGATGCAGAATGGGGTGGATGGGGCGGGTTGGGCTGAGTCTACCGCGAGGTTAGGCTGGATTGCTAACACTGCGGCATGCGTAGCATAACTGTGCGGCACAGGCGAGCATATCCCAAAAGCAGGTAACACAACGTTACGGTGCTTAGCTGCTCACGTGCTTTGCCAGGGCCCAGCCGCTCCGTTGCATGCGCAACAAGCCCTGCACACTTCCGTGCGCCTCCCCTTCCTCCTCCCCCCCCCCCCCCACCCCACCCACCTCCTCGTCGTCGTCAGACTCGCCCTCATCGCCCTCGTCATCCTCATCCTCGTCGTCGTCGTCCTCCTCCTCCTCTTTGCCCCCCTCCTTGCCCTTCTTCTCCCCGCCCTTCTCCTCCTTCTTGGCCCCCTTCTTCTCCTTCTCCCCCTCCTCCTCAGCCCCCTCCTCCTCCTCCTCCTCCCCCTCCTCCTCGTCCTCCTCCACCTCTTCGCTGTCCTCGTCATCACGGGGGGCGTCCGTGACCATGAGCGCAAAGGTGTTGCGCGGCCCCCGGGGGCAGATGTAGGCCTCCAGGGAGGGGGGCTCGCCGCGGTCGGGCAGCTGCTCCGGGTGGGGCGGCAGGCGGCTGCGGGGGTAGGGGCATGGAAGGCAGTACGGGGGGAGCAAATCAACATGCGCTCGGGTGTGGAATGAAAGGGGTGATCGCGAGCAGTGCCGCAGTGGTGCATTTGGTGCAGGGAGGCGTTAATAACTAGAAAGTATTGTGTCCATGCACGTGTGTATTAGACAAGGCTTCCAGGGAGGGGGGCTCGCCGCGGTCGGGCAGATGCTCGGGGTGCGGGGGCGGTGGAAGCAAAGGGCGCAGGGTTTGCAATGGGAGGTATTCCTTGCAGCGTACATTTAGAGAACCGTGGCCAGGCTACGGGGAGGGGGAGTAGCAGTCTGCGGGGGCCGGGGCGTGGGGAGGTTTTCGTCAGCACGTGCTCGGGCACGTGCGGTAGGGTAGGTGGTCGGGCTGCGGCGGTAAGGCGGCTGCAGGGACAGCAAGGGTAAGGTGGGCAACAAGGGGCCGGGGCTGAGGAGGATGTCGCACCACGGCACGGGTGGGTCGTACCGGGTGGTTCGTACCTCCTCACCCACCCACCTCCTGTACAAATCCGTGGCCAGCACCTCGGAGCCTCCCACCCCGTCCCGCCCCCTCGTCCCAAACCCTGCGGCCGCCCTTTGCCCACCACGCTTCACCAATACACCCTCCTCATACCGACTACCCACCCTACTAACCAGTGTACTACCCATTCTACTGGCCAAACGCAGCACAGAATCGATCGCGAAGAATTCCAAGCCCCAACACACACCACCCACCTCTTGTAAAAGTCTGTGGCCAGCACCTCGGAGGCGGGCAGCAGCAGGTCGGAGGGAGTCGCCTCCAGCGCCGCCGCCAGCGCCCGCAGCCCGCCCGCCAGCGCGGCGGCGGTGGGCTTGCAGGCGGCGTTGAACTTGTCGTCGTCGCCGCACAGCACGTGCGTCTGTGGAAGGAATATGGTATCTGATATACAGTTATGCATTGTAGCAATATGATGTTGGAGCAGTGGGCTTGCAGGCGGCGTTGAACTTGTCGTCGTCGCCGCACAAAACGTGCGTCTAGTGGTGATCATGGTGTCACGAAGAAGGGCGATTTATAAGAATGGACGTGTCAACCGCAATCCAGCATGTGATGTCACTTCCATAAGGGTTACAGGTCATCCATGACCTACGCACTGTCTGCGTTCTGTTGCCGTGTACCAGCGCAGTCGCCGGAGTGCTAACACACGAGGGGTCGTGCACCGGCGGCGGACAACTGCATGGCGGCCCAGCGGGCACCCGACCCCTCGCTCAGCCCCTGGTGGAAGACAGCACCACACCGTGCTACACAGGCATGGCGTCACTCCGTACTGACCGTACCGTACTGTACCGTACCGTACACCCACACCCTTTAACCCACACGCACCTGCACGCTGGTCTTCCACACGTGCCCCAGCGGCAGCCCCTTGCGCAGCTCAAGGGGAAGGCACAGCGGCTCGGCCTGACCCTCGCGGGCAAGCTGGTGTCAAACAGGGAGGGGGGGTGGGGTTTGACTGCAGGAGAACAGGAGACACACAACGGCTCGCCCTGCCCCTCGCGGGCCACCTGCCGTGGAATGGGAGGAGGTGGGAAGGAGGGGTGTGGGCTCTAGGGCAGCACATGTCAGTCTGTGGGTTGGCGTTGTCATCATGCCCCTGGCGGGCAAACTGCCGTGGAACGGGGGAGCTGGAGGGGGTTTGGCGGTACGGTAGCACATGTCAGTCTGGTTGGTTGATGTAACCCTGAAGTGACTATGCCATTGTCCTCCACAGGGTGCTCCCCCGTTGGCAGGTCAACGAGCCGCCTGCGCTCCCCGTTCCTTGTCCCCCATGCACCACCCTCCCCCACGTTATTAACTTTGCCGCTCTGCAGCTACCCACCTTGATGCTCCATGCCGCTAGACATGCCACTTGCTTCGCCCTCCCTTGATACCTGCTTGACAGTATACTACAATATACAATATACTACTTGTAAGTATGCTACTATGCCCCCCCCACACCACCCTCCCCCTCAGGAGCTGGAGCAGAAGGCGGACCGCAACTGCAGTGGGTCAAAATGTCTCCTTACCACACTACGGTACTTAAGCTACTACTACCACTACCACACCTCGCGTTACTAGTACTTTGTTCCCCCCACACACCACCCTTTCCCACCTTGATGACCGCCTCCGCCAGGTCACCGAAGCTCCAGCGCTGGTAGGTGGAGATGGTCAGGTGCGTGGAGCCGCCCTCCTGCAGTACGGTACGGCAAGGCGCGTACGGCAGTGTACGGCAGGGTGGGGCAGATCCGTCTGTTACTGGATTGAGGCCGCAAGGAGAGCATCCCGCCACATTAGCTAGCGTATGTGCTCCCCGGCCCTTGGCGCCATGGCCCATCAGCCCTGCCACATCCAAAGCCCCGCACGCCTTGCACGCTGCATCACAGCGGCGAGCGAGGCCGGAGCTGGCGAGACGAAGAAACGCGTATAATCGTTCCTGCTGACACCAGGGACTGCACGCGTTCTTCGTCTCGCCGACCCCGGCCTCGCTCGCCGCTGTGGTGAAGTGTGAGACGCGTGCGGGGCTTTGGATGTGGCGGGGCTAATGGGCTCGCTCCACTTGGGCCCTTCCTTGCGATTTACACCCCTCTCCACCTGCGCGCCTCCAGAACACACGTACCCATACCATATGTATACGAAAGGCGTACGACACGTGTAAGACCCCACCTGCGCCTCCGCCGGGTGCGGTGTGCCCCCAGTACACACCTATCATGACAACACATGTACGGCGTGTGTACGGCACGTGTACGACCCCACCTGCGCCTCCGCCTGGTGCGGCGTGCCCCGGGGCAGGTACATCACGTCCCCGGGGTTCATCGTCACCTCCAGTACGGGCTCGCCCAGCAGCTCCTGGAGGGACGCGGCCGGGGGAAGGGGCATATCAGGTGCAGCTATACAGCATGTATATAGCATATCAGCAGCTCCTGGACCGGTGGGGTATGGGTATGGGCACAAGAGGAGGCGGAATATGAAACCAACTAGTAGTGTGGCTCGAGTGAAAGGGGTGTCAGGGTCAGGGTCACGCCATCGTCACCTCAAGCACGGGCTCGCCCAGTAGCTCCTGTACCGGTGGGGTATGGGCATGGACACAAACGGGTGCGGATTATAATACTCATGTGGCTCGAGTAAAAGGGGTGTCAGGGTCAGATTCAGGTTCGGCGTCACGTCGTCGTCACCTCAAGCATGGACTCGCCAAGCAGGTCCTGCGTGGGCGAAGGGGAGAGGGAGAGGGAGAGGGAGGAGGACTGGTCGCTCCAGGGCGCTGTGTGACGTGCAACGGCGTAGTTCCTGCAGCACTACTGTCACATACTTGCATGTAGCGGAGGGAGGTGATCAGTGGTGTGTATCTGGTACGCTCAACATCCACAGGGTCCCGGCAACTCATTCGCCATCGATTCCCCCCGCCCTTCTCCTTCCCGCCCCGCAGGCGGCCAGTGCATTCCAAGGGCCCTGCCCTACCTCCGGCCCCGTTCCGGCACCTCCCACCCCCGGTAGGCTCCACGTCCTGGTGCCCCCATCCTTAAGCTTACCGCCCGGAGGCGGCCAGTGACCCCCTCCGCTTCCCCACAGGCCCCTTTTGTACGGCTCTTACAGACTTCCTCTGACTTCCTACCTCCTAACCCCCATGGGGCACCCACCTCCGGCAGGTCCTCCGAGCTCTTGGAGGGCAGTTGGAAGTCGTTGATGGGCTTATACACCTTCCACTTCTTGGAGCCTATTGTGGACGAGTGGGAAGCGTAACAGTGATAGGTATAGTGTGATAGCAGAAAGAGTCTGAGCGGCAGAAGCGGTGGAAGCGTGGCAGGCACGTCTGGAAGGCCTGGAAGGCTGCACGGGCACGACACCTCTCGCCCGTCCCACCTTCCATCCAACCCACGCGTGTGCCCCCCACCCTTACCTACCATCTCCCATCTCCTGGCCACCCTTCGCCTTGAGCACCCTTCCACTCACCGCCGCCATGACCGCCTTTCACAGCTTATGCATGTGCGTTCCTGCCCCGCGTTTCCCCTTAACCCACCCTCCTGCCCCCCATTGTCTCTTAACCCACCCTCCTGCCCCGCGTTTTCCCTTGACCCACCCTCCTGCCCCCCATTGTCTCTTAACCCACCCTCCGTCTGGCATACGAAGAGCTCCACGTCGTCGTGGTGCGGCGCCAGGCCCTTAACACCCCCCCCCCCTTTACCCACACCCTACCCTAAACCCACCCACCCCTAACCCACCCTCCGTCTGGCACACGAACAGCTCCACGTCGTCGTGGTGCGGCGCCAGGCCCTGCGCCCCCCCTGGCGTGAGGTAGGCGTTGCAGCCCACCAGGCAGCCCAGCTGCCCCTCTAGGGAGGCGAGCAGGCGCCACAGGGGGGACAGGAAGCGCTGGGGCTGGTGCACCTGCGAGGTAGGGGTGGGAACAGGGGGAGCGGCTTACGGTGTGCAGCGCAGTGCAGTGCAGTACGCTGCAGCTGTAGGCATACCATAAACGTTCTGCTCCTGCTTGCCACACCGCCTGCCTTGCCTTGCCGCTTCGATGCTATTCCTTATTACTTCTCTATGCTTGCCTCAGGCTTGCTATGCATGCATGCCGCACTGCATAAAGGTCAGCATGGTTACACGCCTGACCCACGGGTCGGCCCCACCCGCACCTGCAGCGTGCTGCCCTCCTTCTCAAACAGCTCCGACAGGGTGACGCGGTCCACCAGCTGGGGGAGGTAGGGAACCGAGGGGCAGGGGTAGCATGGGTTTCAGGAGGTCAGGCGAAAGGTTCGCGGATGCGGTGCAACAACAGCAGCGCCCGTGGGCTAGGCGTTGACCCACTGCGGCCACGGCAAAGCTCAAGACACCCCCGCCCCCGCAACCCTGCCTGATGTCCCCCTGTCCCCCGTCGCCCGCGGCATTACCCCGCAGCTCCTTGCCATTGTGCGTCACCCTCGCTTTCCAACACGCCGACGCCTCTGCCGTTCCCCCATCCAGTTGCCCTGCCCTCTACCCATGCCACAAAAGCCGTTCCCCACCCACCGCACCCGTTCTTGCCCGCTCTAAAACCTAGTACTCGCTTCCCCACCTCAGGCACGGTCGCTAGGACGACCCTTTTCCCCTGGCCCCGCGCCCGTCGTGCCCTCAACTCCCCCCACCCCGGCCCTGCCCCAACCCCACGGTAACGTCAACACAGTGACACCCATGCCACCCCGCCCCACTCACGTCCTCGTTGTCCGCGTTCTCCCGCTCGCCGTCCACGTAGCGCATGGCCATCAGGTCCTTGCCGAACTCCAACGGCCCAACGGCATCAACCGTCTCCTCATCCACGTCCAGCCCCTCCTCCTCGCCAGCGTACATCCCCTCCCCCTTCTTGCCCCCCTCCCTCTTGGCCCCCTCCTCCTTCTTCCCGTTCTCCTTCTTCTTCTCGTCACCCTCCTCGCCCTCCTCTTCGCCCTCGGGACCGGCATCCTCCCCCCGGGCCTCGCGAATGGCTGCAGCCAGGCCAGCTTCCATCTGGTCCGCCAGGACCAGCAGCTTGGCGTAAGAGAACAGCCCGGAGAAGAAGGCTTTGCGGGCGCCGTCGGCGGGGATGTGCAGCGGCTTGCGCTCCCAGTGCTCTGAGGCAAAGGCGGATTGCTCCTGGAGAGGGGTAGGGGAATAAGGGGCGGGAGGGTGGGGGCGGGACGGCAGGGGGTGCTGGCGGTGCGTTGTGAGTTTACTTCATAGGTTTGCGCTTCGTGCAGCGTATGCAGCATTATGGAGGATGCGTGCTTTCGTGGTCGCGGGAAGCCGCGGAGTGCAAACGTGACCCTGGCTGTCCACATGGCGCGGAAAGGCTGGTGAGGGCCTTTCGGCCGCGACGAGCATGATGAACATTTCGACGTTGCTGATCAGAGTCCAATTTTCGTAACGCACTTGATCTGTTTACGAAAGGAGCCGAGCACGCCGCCCCGGAATCTGCGCCGGCGACGGGACACTAACTACGTCCACTAGGTCTTCCGATGCCCAATGAGGGAGTTGCGTTTAGCTGCCAGCTCTGCTATGTGAATCTCGGTTGGCAAAGGCGGCTTTTATGTGTGCTGCCCGGCCCCTCCGCCACCCGTCCCAACCGGTCATCGCGTTCGCACCTTGGGGGCGATAAGGAACTGCAGCGGCTTTTCGTCTACAGCCTTCAGCACATCCTCAGGAGCCACCTTGCTGGGCTCCGCCTTCGGGGCGTCCTCGCCAGCCTTACGCTTGGGGGCCATGTTAACTGGCCTGGCGTGTGGGCAATGACAGTGTATGGATGGTTATATCTATGCAAGTGAAGAAGCCGTGCAGGCACGTAATTGGACTGCAGTTGCACTCCTAACGCTTTTGTAAGCTCGGAGTCGATACCGTCTGATACCCCATGTACAGAGACCAGCACGAGACAGCTGTTGGATTATAAGATATGCAATTCATAGTATATCTATTGGAATCATTTCAGCGCGTGTGTTCTGATACAGCCGCGACCCATGGGACTTGAAGCATCACAACGCTATAGGCTCGACGTGGTTGTTGGCAAGTGCAGCATGAAAGATGTCGTTGCATGTGTTGCATGCGTATTTATGCCCTGGGGAAGAGTAAGCTGCTCGGTGGCCAAATGAGCGCCAACCGAGCTTATGCTAATAGACGCGCTAGGTAAGGATTCTGTCTTACATTGTAGTCTTGTTAGTATCAAAGTATCCACATCACTGCTGCGCTCTGTACGCACGAGACAACTCCACCGCCGGCCCCATCCTCGCGACTGCACAGCTGCATCCGCACGCTTTAACCACAAGACCATCTCTGTTATTTACGTGCTACGTTTGAACAGTGAATGCGCGCCTATCAGTCAGTCTACACCTGCCCCTACCGCTACTGCACCTACCCCTCCCCTTGCCTGAAGCCAGCCCTATCCGGGTACGCGAGGGGAGCTCCCCTGGGGGAAACCTTATTCCATGGCGTCGCACACGCCGCGACGGTTATTCAGGGATTAACACAACCGCAACAGCGGTTTCCGCAGATATTCTGGCGATGAGTGCACGCCCACCGCCCACCACCCCGCATGAGTCCACACCTGGTCTAAACCAGCTACTCCAAGCCCCTACATGCAGCCTCCCGCAATTGAACCCCCCCCCCCCCCCATCACCTTCCTATACAGGCAGTCGCAAGACCGTACGGCAGACAGCCACCATGGTCAGGTACGCACCCTCACCGCGTCACTGTCACGACCAGCACGCTCCTGCTGTTCCCCGACGGGGGCCCGAACCGCTGCTGGGCCGGGTCAGCGCCCACGTCCGTGGTCCTCTACACCCGATTGGCATTCCCCATGCGCCAGTCCTCTCACACCTCACGACCTCAGGCCTTGCACTTCGCCAGTTCCACCCACACACAGACTCCACCCCACTCCACACTACCCCACATCTGTAATCCGTCTCAGCCTCACCGCCGCCCCTGGACGTGCGCCCCTGGCCCACGCAGTGCCGTCACGGCCCTCAGCATTGACTCCACGCTGCCCATCGACAGAGACGACCCAGCGGGGGACTCCGCCGCCGCGCCGCCGCCGCCGCCGCCGCGGACGGAGGCCCCGTCCTTGCCCCTCGCTGGCGGCGTTGCCGCCGCCCGCAGCACACCGCCGCTGCCGCACACGCCGTCGCTGGCGTCCCCGCCGTACTGCGGCTGCCGCTGCCGCCGCTCCGCCAACGGCTCGACGTCAAAGTAGCCCTCGTCAGCGTCAGGGTCCACATAACGCCCGCCGCCGCCGCCGCCGCCGCCGCGGCCGTCCATGCCCCGACGCCGCTCCGCTTGCCGGGCCCGCTCGCCGTCGTCCAGCCGCCTGCTGCCCCGCTGCTGGCCGCCGCCGTCATCCTCGCCGTCATCGTGCGGGGGACTGCCCGCCACCGCCGCCGCCGTGTTGGCGGCGCCGCCAGCTGTCACATCGTTGGCGGCGGTGGTGATGACGTTGGTGGCGTTGGTCCGCAGGGTGTTGATGGCGGCGGTGTACAGCTGGTACTCTGCGCGGCTCATGCCCTTGCCTCCACCGCCTCCGCCTCCGCCGCCGTCAGCACCGCCCTGCCGTACGTCCCGAACGCCGCCGCCGCCGCCGCGGTGCGCCGGCGTAGAGCCTGGCGCCGCCGCCGCCGCCATCAGCGGCTTGCGGATGTCGAGACTGTTGCGCGCCGCCGTCAGGCACGACGCCACGAACGCGCTCTCCAGCGAGGAGTTGTCCGACGCCGAGCCATCCTCGCTGCCATCGCCGTCGCCGCCGTCCTCGCCGTCGCCCCCGTTGCCGTACTCGTATGCCAACGCCGCCTCGGGCCCGCCGCGGGGCACCAGGTGCAGCGGCGGCACGCCCGGCGGCCGCGGCCGCCTGCCTGCCGCCGCCAGGAAGTGCGACGTCGGAGGCCCCGTCACGATGGTCTGGTTGCTGTCCGCTGCCGCCGCCGCCGCCGCTGGGTGCTCAGTAAAGCGCGCCAGCGACGCAACGCTTCGGTACATCTCATCCGAGGAAATAGACACGTCTTCCTCCGAAGGAGGAGCGGGGCTGCCGGTGGGGTTGCCGCGGGGCGTGGGCGCCGGCACGTGGCGCGGCGGCTTGCGGGTGTCGTACTGCGTGTCGTACGCCGTACCGCCGATGACGGGGAAGGGTAGGAGGGTCTGCTGGCGCGGCTGGCGGGCGGGGGCGGGACGCTGGGGCTGCTGGGGGTGGGGGTAGGGCTGCGGGTAGGGCTGAGGGCCGGCGTGGTGGGGGTGGGGGTAGGGGTGTGCGGGGGCCCTGGTGCCATGGTGCAGGTCCTGCTGCATGCCGTGGGCTGGGCCGTGACCGTGGCCGTGGGCGTGGGGGTCGGAGGGGTAGCGGGGGGACTCGTCCTCCGTGATGCGCGCCAGGGGGCCCTGGGGCGGGGCGGTGGAGGGGAACCAGTGTATCAGGTAAGGGTAAGAGAAGCAGAACGGCATTTGTGGGTAATGGTCAAGGAGAGGGGGCGATGGCAGGTTGGCTGGAAGCAGCGCTGTTGGTAAAGCGCGTAGGGCGCGATGTGCGACAGGGGGGCCTGGGTCGGTGTCGGTGTCAGAGTGGGTAGGGGGCGTGAGGTGGGCTAGTGGCACCATGGCGCGTCACAGAACCAGCCCACATGCGTTGTGCGTACAGTAAAACACAGGGGCCTACCAGGACGCAGCACAGTTGTCAGCCAGTACATGGCTTGTCTTGAAGCGTTTGTCCCGCACACCTCTGCGAATGCCCCGAAGCCCCGCACCCACCTGCGGAGCTGGTCCCCCACGCGCCGCGCCGCGCCCGCCCGGCCCGCCCACCACGTTGCTGGCCGCACTGCCGTACACCCCCTGCTGCTGCTGGTGGGCATGGGCGTGCTGGTGGCGGGCGCGCATGGAGGAGGAGGGCGGCGGCGCGGGCAGCAGCAGCACCTGGCCGGGCGCAACGCCCACCGCCTCATCGGGGTTGTGGTGGGCGTGGTAACCCACCGCCTGCTGCTGCTGCTGCTCCAGGTGCTGCTGGCGCAGCTGGCGCTTCTGGAAGGCGCGGATGCGTGCCACGGTGTCGGAGAAGAGCATGGCCTGCAGGGGACCCGCCTGGCCGCGCGCCACGCGGACGCCTGGGGGTTAGCACCGTGAGGCAGCACGGATGGAGAGGTGAGTGGCCATGCTTGGCTTGCTCAAAGGGGCACCTAAAGTTACTATTGCATAGTGGTGTAGCGGGCCACGGGATAAGGGACAGAAAGAAGCGGCAAAGCCTGAGGTGCAAAGAGGCTGGCAGGGGCTATCTGGACGGGAGATCTGCGCTGTGGGGCTTTGGCATTGCCCCTACAGCACCGGGAAAGGGAAGGTCTTCACGCAAACCTCGTGACCCAAATGGCTTTTCGCTCACAGGGGCGTGGGCGTGCCTATGTGTGACGCGGCACCCCAAAACCAGGGGAAGCGAAAGACAAAGTGCATAAACCTGTGACCCACATGACTTGTGGGTCAATCAATTTGCCTGTGCGTGACAACCGCTAATCCCTCCATGTACCACCGCTCACATGTACATACTCACACCCCCACCCCTTCCTCATCGACCGGCTCTTGTGACACCCCAGCCCACCCGCCATGACTTCTGTCGCGCTGCCCCACTCGTGCCACCACCCGCACACACACCCAGCCACACCCGCCCTCTGCAGCGCTCCCCAGCCCACCCGGCTCACCTGCCATGACCTCCGCCACCTTGCCCCACTCCCCCCGCGCGTACGACAGCAGCTCCTCGCGGTAACCCATGCCGCGCAGCTCGGCCACCAGGCGGACCCGCTCGGAGGTCAGACGCCCTCCAAGCGACCCCGAGGCGGAGGCGGAGGCGGAGGCGGAGGCGCCGGGGGGCGTGGGGTGCTGCTGCTGGCCGGGGGGCATCATCTCCAGCAGCGAGTCCACCAGCTTGAGCCTGCCGGGTGGGTTAAATGTTTGTATGTTGGAATTATGTGGCTATGCGGTGCAGGATATGCGGTTTGTGCTCACCGCCTTTGCCGCTGTCCGCCGTTGCGCACGTCGCTTTCCTGGCTCGACCCAGATGCTCAAGCCCGTGCACCGGCCCTGAGCCTTGGGCCCGCGCACCGACCCAGATCCTCGCGCACGCTCATGCACCTGAAGTCCTGACCCCGTATCAGACCTGAGCGATGGCGGCGAGACGTCATTACCCAAGTTGCCATGCTCCTCCTGTTTCGCGCTTTCCTGACCGACCCAGATATGAGGGCCTGCACACCAGCCCTGACGTTTGGGCCCTTCGCACCGTTCTGGCCCGCGTACACACCTAAAGCTCACACCTGAGCAGACCTACGCGATGCCGCGCAGACAGCACTGCCCACGCTCCCATCCTCCCCCCGTTTTGCACTTTCCTGACCCGACCCATATCCTCTTTCAGCTCGCGCACCTGGCACACACAGTCGCGCACCCCACCTGAGCCCTGTTACTTTCCCTTCTCACCCTTTTGCCCCTCTGCTGTTACCCCACCTTAGCTCGTGCTTCTTCCTGGCCGCCCCCAGGCCGCCCAGTTCCTCGTCCACCTGCCGCAGCAGCGCCCACACCTCCTGCAGGATAGCCGGGCCGCCGGCAGCGCCGCCGCCGCCGCCGCCGCCGGCAGAGGAGCCGCCGTCGCTGACGCCGCTGCGCTGACGCCGGGGCTGCCTGCCGTACGGCTGCTGCTGCTGTTGCGGCTGCGGTTGGGTCGACGGTTGCGGCGGGTAATGCTGCTGCTCGTACGGCATTTCGTTGTGGCCGTTGGCGTACGGCGGGCTCTCGTCCGGGGCGTACTGCGCGCGGTGCCAGGGGATGGGCGCCCCGGGGGCGGCGTGCTGCTGCTGATGTGGGTGCTGGTGGTGCTGCGGGTAGGGGTGTTGCCCCTCACTCCCCTCCTCGGGCAATAGGTGCAGCTGAAACTGGCCACCACCGTTACCAGCCCCGTAGTACTGCTGCTGCTGTTGTTGCTGCTGCTGCTGCTGCTGCTGCTGTTGGTACATTTGCTCTCGCGGCGTGTAGTTGCGGCGCGACTCCGACAGCAGCACCTCCGAGAAAGCCATGTCGCCGCCGCCGCCACCTCCGTAAGCAGCGGCATCGACAGCCGCCATTGCGGCGCCGGCTGACGGCGCCGGCGGCGGCGCCCCGTACGGCACCCTTGGCGACGGATCGTACGCCGGCGGCGACGGGCCATGCCCAGCGGCGGCGGCGGCAGCAGGGGGCCTTCCGCCGGTGCTGGTCACGGCTGCCGGCGGCGGCGGTGGCGGCGATGCAGCAAAAGCAGCAGCGGCGGCGGCAGCGGCGGCGGCGGGTCCCCATTGCGGCCTGGGCCGTGCAGCGATCGCCCCAGGGCTCATGGGAGAGCGCATGGGTCGGCGGTTCGTCTCACGCGAACTGGCGACGGAGGCGGGTGGCGGCGGGCCCGGCCGGCGGGAGGTGACGGTGGCGGGCGGGGCGCTTGGGGTAGGGGTGTCGGGGTCTGGGACGGTGTCGGCTTGGGGCGGTCTGGGGGCACTGGTGGCGCCGGCGCTGTTTAGGCTGTTGCTCCCGGAGCCGCTGTTGTGCTGCCGCCATGGGGGCAGCACCATCGGCAGCTGGTGTTGGTGCTGCTGCTGTTGCTGTTGCTGGTGTTGGGGTTGGTGTTGGGGTTGTTGTGTTTGGGGCTGGCCGTCGGTGCAGCTGGCGGAGGAGGACGCAGCAGAAGCGGCAGCCGCGCCATTGTACGGCGCTGGCGGCAGCGGCGGCGATGCTGACGGCGACATGCGGCCGCCCGACACTGCCGTACCGCCCATGCTGCGGCGGCTGGCGCTGTGGCGGCTGGATTGGCGGTTGGGGCTGCTGATGGCGGCGGCGGCAGCGGCGGCGTACTGCGCCCGGGCGGAGGGGCCGGCGGCGGCGGCGGAGGAAGAGGCTCCTGGCGGCGCCGGGGGAATGGAGGTGGAGGGCGTGCCACGTCGGGGTGAGGCCATGGGGGATGCCGACTTGTTGATCTTGCGCTTGACTGCGGGGGAGAGCGGGGAGGGTATTACGCAAGGAGTCAGGGACTGTGTGGAGGTAGGGTTTAGGGCTGGAGGTCTACGTAACAGGTAAGGGGAAGCAACCTTGCAGCACAAGGGTTTGTCTGCGGTAAATAGATAGCACCGGACGGACTGGTTGTGCCTGGTTAGCCCTGGTTGTACAGTCACGTGTAATCCACACAGTACACCCTCTCTGGACCAGCTACTGCCGCCTACGCATTTCCGTCTGACCCAGATCACCCTAACCCACACTTGGTCAGCAGCTGCCGCAGTATGCCCTTCTTCTTGCCGGCCGCCTCCTGTGGACGAGCAAGGTGCGGGGAGCGGCGGGGGTACGGGTGCAGCTCAGTCGCCATGCGATGTAATGTTATGATGTCAACCGCCTACCTGCAGCTGCCGTGAGCCTACGCTGGCCACCGGCACCTCGCCGCCTCCGACCCAGTTGGCAAAAAAACCATGTCTCACCCCGTTCCGCTGTCCCCACCTACCTGCAGCTGCCGCGGGTCGAGGCTGGCCACCGGCACGTCCGCGCCATAGGGGTCGCCGTCAGGGGCATACGAGGGCCCTCGGCCACCCGAGCTGGGCATGGCGGCGTACACGTCTTTCACAACGGTTGAAGGTGCGCGTTAGCGGCTGTGTTGTCGCGCGCTGGATACGTATAATAGCAGCCCACCAAGCCAAAAGACAGTGTGGACAGCGCTGGTTCGCTGGTGCAACTCCGGTTGCGCGGGAAGGGCGAGAAGGTGCACGGGCGAGCGCGACGTCCAAGCCTGCGCGTAAAACGGGTCACAAGCGTGCTTGATTGCGATATAATGCTTGATAATAGGGCATAGTTGCTTGAAATGTCGAGGTTAGCAACTGCCCGTTGTGTGCCTTTGCAACTGAGCGGCAGGCCAGCAGCGCTCTACGAACCAAAGGGCTTGCGTGGTGGCACCCGCTAGTGGCCGTTCATGTATCAAGACATTCTTAGGCTGGCAGGGTTTGTGTCCAAGGCAGCAAATGGACGGTGAAGGCCAAGCGTCCTCCGATACTGCTCCGGTACGCAAAGCAGTGACTGCCCTATGCGAAGCATTCCATACCTGATACTGGCGATTGTCAGATGCGTATGAAGCCAACAGAGCCGCAGTAGAAAAGGTACACGAGGTATGCTGTTCGATATGCGCGCCAAAGCGTTGCAAGGCGTGGCAAAGGAAGGAGCAGCTGTGTATCTCCGTTCTCTTGTTGTAAGTGTTTCTTGAAACAATAGTGCTTATTTGGTCACAGAGTTGACATTGTAGACAAGATAGCCAGGGTGGACCTGCGCTTGGCCTTGCACCCGCCACTCCATTCCGGCATCCCGGCATGCGTCACTCCATGCGGGCAAAATTTCGCAAGCTCTTTCCTGAAGCTCCCTAGACTAGTGTTCGACTGCTGCTTTCCACTTTTGCACCACACCGAAACTGACGCAGTTGCTCATTGTTGTCAAGGCCGTTGCGGTGACCCATGGGTCATAGCAACCTGAACAACCAGTGCCGCTGCAGTCTAGCTTTAACACGCAACAACTTGTGCATTGTGTATACTCTAAGACGACGGTGACCCTGCTCGCGGCTACTGTGTCATCACGCCGATAGCAGTTGCAAGAGGTCAGCGGCCGCAGCCATCAGGCCTACGCTATGCTGCAGTGCTTCTATATCACGTTTAAACCGTTAGTGGACTAGCGGTTGACGCGAACGGCGACTGGAGTTGACGTATACCAGCCGGCAGCACAGCGTGCGACCACGGGGCCAGACCCTGTCCGCTAGCTCCATACCTTGCTGTGTGGATTTTCAGGACTAACCTTACACGGGACAGCGACGACCGTACACAGCATGCCGTGGGGCTGGCCCGGCGGGGGCGGTGATGCGAGTAGCCCCCGGGGGTCAAGCTGCTGGTGGTGCAACAGCTGCTGTGGGAGGAGCCAACGCACAGGCCGTGACGGGACCAGCGGAGACACTGGCAGCCGCGACGGTTGGTTCCGGCGCTTCCGCGAGCAGCGTTGCGCCGTGTGGCGGCCGTCGCCGTCGCTGCCGTACGCCGTGGGGGTGCTGGTGGCGGCGGGCGCGGCGCTGGCGGCGCTGGCGGTGCCGCTGCTGGTGGCGTCGCTGCGTGTGGTGGAGCTGAGGGCGCGGTACGACAGCGTGGGGCCTGGGCTGGAGGGCGCGGACAGGTGGGCGTTGGCGGGGGTGTGGCCGGGAGCGTGGGCGGGAGCGGGGGGCCGGCAAATGGGCTGGTGAGGGCGGGGCCGTGGGCGAATGGGCGTGGGCGTGCGCGGAGGAGAGGTGTTGACTTGGTGGTAAGAGGGCAGGCGGCATGAAGCCCGGGTGGTTTTCGTCGGCTGCATGGCGGACGTGGGACGAAGGGAAGGCGTGCGTTGTGCAGTCTTGGAGTGCGGGTCTGTACCGGTGACGTACTTGGGACAGCATTGGGATCTGGATAGTGCACGGGGCACCCACGAACCCACGGAGGGGTGTCGGGGTGAGGGACGCCACACATGGCCGCTGTCAGCGTTGTGTGAGACAGCATGATGGTGCCAATGAAGGGAAAGGCAGGGCGGTACCAGGCGTGGCTTGCGGCTGGAGAACATTTGGGGGTGCATGCATGGCAACTAGGATGGATGCGCGGATGGTGGCGTCGCCGCGTGTGTTTGGGGCTGAGGGCGGCGTACGACAGCGTGGGGCTTGGGCTGGAGGGTGGCGACGGGTGGATGCTATTGGATGGTGTATGATTGTAGGATGCGCAGTTGCTTGCCACCCACAATGCACGGTGCCCACACTCGCTCACATGTCCCTTGCCAGTCCTCACATGCGCATAGGCGTGCGCACCAGAAGCTGTGTGAGCCAAAAGCTGTATGCGCCAGCGCGTTGCACATGCTTTAAACAACCCCTGCACCCTCCCAGCAGGCTGCAGCAGCAACGTGCTCTGTGGGATGCCGACGCCCGCAACGTCCCCCTGCCCGCCGTACTCACCCTCGTGGTACCCCCGCACGGCCGACCCATGGGTCCGCCCGTGTACCTCCTGTACGAGATCACCGGCCTGTACGGCACGCACAAGCGGTACGTGCGGAGCGTGTCCTGGGAGCAGCTGTCGGGCGGGCGGCCGGGCCCGGACGCACTGGACGCCTGCCGCCCCGCGCGCTACCTAGGACGGGAGGACGTGCCAAACGCCTCCCTGCCGGACTCTGGGCTGGTCGACCCGTGCGGCCTGAGGGCGCATTCGTTGTTCAATGACAGCTTCACCCTAGAGGCCGACCCCGACACGTGTGGCCTGGACAAGGAAGCGGGGGCTGGCGGCGGGAGTGCTGTTGGCAGCGGGGCCGGCGGGGGCGCGCCAGCGGGCAGCAGACGAGCGCTAGCGTCTGAATCCGCAGCGGCGGCGGCAGGCGGCGGCGGCAGCGGCGGCGGGACGGCGTTCCTGCCGCTGCCGCTGGACGAGAGCGCCGCCTTCTGGCCCGGCGGTACGCACAGGCTGTATGGCGCGCCGTACAACGCTACAAATTTGAACCCGGCGGGCGCTGAGTACGGGCCGCTGCGTGGCGGCGGGGGACTGTCCCGACCCGTGGGTCAGGACCCACGGCTGGAGGCATGGATGCGGCCCAGCGCCAGGTGGGGGCTGGGGTGCTGGTTCAGAAATACGTATCATCTCTAGCATCTCCGCACTGCAAGCGAAGTGAAACGCTGTAGACCAACACGGGCGAGGGCGAGGGTCACCGCGGGAAGGGGAGGCACGCGGGAATGCCGAACAGGTCCAGTACTGTTTTCGCTATGGTAACCTGCCTTTCCCTGCCTACGCCCCATCCCCCACGCAGCCCCACCGCCCTCAAGATCTATGCAACCGTCAACCGCCAACTGCCGCCCGGCTGCGTGCTGCGGCTGCGCGTGGCCAACCGCTACAGCGCCAGCTACGGCTGGGGCGGGCGCAAGAGCGCGGTGCTGACCTCGCAGTCGTGGTACGGCATGCGCAATGTCGTACTGCCTGCCGTACTGCTGGCGGGCGCGGGGGTGTGCCTGGCGGGCGCATTGCTGCTGGTGGTGCTCGGTGTGATGTTGCCACGGCCACGATGAGCGTGGTGGGGATGAGATGACTCGTTGATGGGCCGTGGGTGGGCCGTGGTTTGTCGGTTGGTGGTTGGTGGCCACGGTGGGGGTAACGGTGAGAGGAAGGATGGATGGCTCGCCTCTGCCGGCGACTTGGCGGGGGGCGTTGGTTGCTTGTTCGTACGGTAGGACCGTGTGCTTGAGTACTTTAGGCGGCAGGGCACTGGGGAGACAATGATGATGTGCCAGGTTACGCTAGGAGGGTTGTCAATGCGCTGAGACGGTTATCAACTTGGGCTTGCCATGTGCTACGTTCTACGTACCATGAGGCATGGATCGTCACTTTTCGTGGAGTTTGGTGCGTGAGCGTGTGCATAGCGGCGACTTCAGGCCTTGGAAGCCCCTTGGCCCTGCAAGTTGCCTGCGCAAAGGACTAGTGCCTCACAGTGGATATAGGCTGGACCAGGCTGGAGGTGCAGTGCAGTGCGGTGTAGTCCGCCGGGTCGGGCAGGATGAGAGTGGCCGTGCACTTGTTTGGGCGTTATTATGAGCTGGGAGGCCGAGGCAGGCGTGAAGCCCCCTGACGCCGGCCCATGTGGGCGTGGTCCATGTGCCAGGGTGACCCTGGCTTTTCCGACTGTCGCCCTGCTAGACTGAATGCTTGAATGCTTTATTGTCTCTGAGAGTTGCTTCTGTCCTATATTGCAACACGCCTTCGGCCCGATGTGACTCTCGGGAGAGGCATTATGGCCCAGCAGGATGTGCCGCAACAACAAGTGCAGCAGATGGACCCTCAGCAGCTTCTGGAGATGGAACAGCGGGTGGCCGCTCTCGAGGCGCTCGTGCCTCAGGTCCGGCCCTCCAGGCGCAGCTGCGAGCCGGTAACTGCTTGAGGCTTGACACCCACGTTCTTGGGCTCGTGATTACATATATGGAGGTGCCGGAATGCGACTTGCAGACCCTATAATGGACCTGGTGCTGCTGGGGCGCGACTTCTTCTGCAGCATTGGGCGCAGCATCTCAGGGCCTCCCGCGCACGAGAAGCAAGATTAGCCAACCCAGCGGCCACCGGCCGATGATATGCCATGCTATAGTGCACCTACTCTTGCGTTTCATAAGCGTTAACATGAGGTAGCGGTGTACTTGGAGTTGGCGTGTTCGGCCGGCAGCACAGTGCGTGGCGTTGGCCAGGCCCTGTCCGCTCAACACCAGCTTCATACCTCAACCGTGCATATCATGCATTGGGGCTAGCCTGGCGGGGGCGGGTAAAGCGAGCGGCCCCCAGCTGGTGCGGCAACAGCTGTTGGAGGCCGACGCCGACGCACAGGCCCTGGCGGGAACAGAGGTGTCCCTGGCAGCCGCGACGGTTGGTCCCGGCGCTTCCGCGAGCAGCGTTACGCTGTATGGCGGCCGTCCCCGTCGCTGCCGTACGCCGGGCGCAGATGCACTGGACGCCTACCGGCCTGCGCTACTTAGGACGAAGTCACCCGCTACACGCCTCCCAGGCTAGTCAACCCGTGTGGGCTGCGGGCACACTCGCTTTAAAACAGCAGCTTTACCCTAGAGGCGCATCCCAATGATTGCGGTTTGGAGGGGATCAGTACCGGGTGGCGGCGGCGACAGCGGGGGCAGTGGCGGGGGCAGCAGGGTCGGTGGCGGAGCAGCGGCAGGCAGGCAACCCCTCGCGTCTGCAACGGCAGCTAGCGGCGGCAGCGGCGGCGCGACGGCGTTCGTGCCGCTGCCGCTGCACGAGAGCTCCGCCTTCTGGCCCGGCAGTACGCACAGGCTGTACGGCGCGCCGTACAACGCCACCAACTTGAACCCGTCTGGCGCTGAGTACGGGCCGCTGCGTGGCGGCGGGGGGCTATCAAGAGTGGAAGACCCGTGGGTCAGGACCCGCGGCTGCCAGCGTACGGTCTGCGAGGGATGCTGTTGCGGGATCGGGATGCATAAGCCGCATACAGGCAAGACTAGGTGTTACAGAGCAAGCAGGAGAGCACTCACTAGGGTTACTGGACGGATCACCCTATAGGAGGCCGCATACGACCCAGGGTCTGCGAGGGTGTGTGTGGGTTGGGCACTGCGCCGGTGCAGTACTGGTATACCCATGCATTGGCATGGATTGGCACCATGCAAAGAGGGCTTCATGTCCTGGTGTGATTTGTGCAGTATCGTCTATCATGGGCGTGATGTATTGTGTCATGCAGAGTAAGCGCATTGCACTACGCTGCAGTATTACATGGTGGCGTTTGGATCCTTGTGCGCCAAGGCATGCGCCCACTTGGGCGACGGGGCTGTGGTGGTTGCCGTCTGACATCTGACTAATTACTTGCTGCTGTGTTTGTGGCGCCATACAACTGCACGCTGATCGACGAACTGCTGGTTACCACGTATGTGTGTGGCCGGGCGGTGCCCTTGAGCTGCAGTAGATGGTGTCAATGCGCTAGCGTGCAAGCTGTGATGTCCAGGATATACATTTGTCGCTCTCGTTGGTCGCCAGTGGCCACGTAGAAGGCGTAATCTACGCCATCCGCAGATCCGCTAACTTGTGGACATTTCCCCCGTGGTGAAACATTCACGCGCGGTGGTTGCTGCTCACTCATGTGGGGGCCGTACATGACTCACCGCCAGCAGCTGCATCAGAGCAAAAAGGCACGAAAACTGAGTGCACCAAAAGCTACACTGGTTGCTAGGTTGGCACTAGTATGGCAACGTTGCAGCGGGCATTTCGCTTACAGTCACCATGGCCCACGGCACCGGACCGTGGGCCTCTGCTGGAATTCAAAAAGGATGGACGCCAGTTCGGTACCCTACGGTACAGGATAAGATGTGCTCATAACACAGAAACTGATATGTTACTCCTAACACATACAGCAGCAGCAAGGGGGTGCCATGCCATGCGCTGTGCCCGCCACAGGCGAGGCAAGAGCGGTACTACTGGGCCATACAGAGTCGACACCCACTATCCACTGCCGGACCGGCTGTACGACACCAACAGGGACAAACTATGTACTGTGTTGTCACTAACACGGTGGCAAAACAGCAGCAGCTCTGCGCAGTGGTATGCAGCTGACAGACAAGTGCTGTGCAGAACGTCACAGCAGCAGCAGCGCACGTGGTGGCATTTTCAGAGCCGTCTGACTGGCACCAGATAAGGTTTCTACTGACACAAGCAGACATGCACCGAAGCACCATGTAGTTTTCGGCATGCGATGTGCAGCAAGCGGCCTCGCGTGCCGTAAGATGATCAGGGCCAAAGAGGTCAGTGCACCCCGCGCTTGACGGGACTGACTGAATAAACCATCATCGACAAGCCTGAAGGGATGCAACGATTGATGCAACGAACCATCTCTCGCTTTTAATCTGCTTAGAATGCATCCATCCTGCTTCAAGGCATCCACTCAGCAACTAGAATAAAGGCCAGGGTATGTCGTATCCACGCAGCACGGCTGTAGCAATCAAATACGGTGCACGAGCAAGGCAGTTGGACATGCAACCGAGCGTTCTTACTTCAAAGCAATATGCATCAAGACCATGGAGGACCACCCCTGATCGCTCTCAAGCAAGATGCATCGAGACAGTCCACGAACTGTGCAAAGGCAACTCCACCGAACTCACACACTTGCGAATCTTTACGAAGCACTCTAGAACTTCACGAGGAGAAATTGTTTCCATCTGCCAGTGTCGCAGCCATGGCGCCCGCAAGCAACTAAGGCTGCGCCCGGTCCCAGCGACCAAACGCCATGCCATCCTCCGTGGACACAGGGACACCCTCCGCCAGCCCCCATACCTGCGTCAGCAGCTCACTGGGACACCGTCGTCCCACCTCCAACACCGCTCCTCCGCCCCTGCCCCTCCCGCACCTCAAGGCGCCTCATGGTGCCCCTCTCCGCCTTCAACCTCCACACGTGCACCCCCAGCCCCTACACCAGGCCCCCCAGTACCGTGCCCAGCCCCGCCCCCAGCGCCAGGCTCCACCCCATCCACCACCACCGCCCCAGCTTCACCCCCCACGTGCACGCCGGCACCCAGCAGGTCCAGCGGCAGGGGGCCGTACGAGGGCCGCGCCCACGCTGCTCTCCCCGCCCGTCCCCCTCCTCCGCCCCTCCCCCTCCCCTGTCACGGTGCTGCCCATGCCCAGCTCCGACAGGGCGTCGGGCGGCAGCAGCAGCA
>VFQN01002381.1_pt1 | contig 29181 bp, 37 predicted proteins | sample 3512371 | NCBI WGS metagenome assembly VFQN01 (sample SAMN10412370, study PRJNA504923) | tailings metagenome | isolation source: Replicate 2 from Balatoc abandoned mine | place: Philippines: Itogon, Benguet | collected 2017-08-28
GAGCTCGAACGGCACATCATGGAGGGCATCACGCTCCTCGAGCGCCGCAACGCCTTCGAGTTCATGCGCGATTTCGCCTCTGACCTCTTCGAGGCGCAGACCGGTTCGACATGGCGGCCGCGCACCGGCTCCAAGGTCAATCACGCCAACATGACCGCGGCGATGATCGATAGCAGGGACTTCCTTTCCGCCCGCCGCCGCGCCGAGACCGAGATTCTGATCCCGGCCGGTACCAAGATCGCCTTCGGGGGCGGCCTGGACTACAACGATCATGACCGGATCTGGGCCGCACTCGACAAGGCGCTCGCCAGGCACGCCGACATGGTGCTGCTGCACGGTGGCTCGCCGAAGGGCGCTGAACGCATCGCGGCGTGCTGGGCCGAATCCCGCGGCGTGACGCAGGTCGCCTTCAAGCCGAACTGGAGCAAGCACGCGAAAGCCGCCCCGTTCCGCCGAAACGACGATATGCTCTCCGTGATGCCGGCCGGCGTCATCATCTTCCCGGGCTCCGGCATCACCGAAAACCTTCGCGACAAGGCCCGCCGCTTCGGCATCACCGTCTGGGATCTGCAAGGAGACGGCGCGTGAGCGCCGTTTTCCTCCTGCTGGCAAATCTCAAGCCTTGCATTTCCGAGGAATTGTGTACACATTTCCTCGGAAATGGAGCGACGCAATGGCTGAACCTCGACACATCACATCGTCTCCGCGGCGCGTCGGCGTGCGGGAGTTTCGCGGCAACCTGACATCCTTCCTGCGGCAGGTCGAAGAAGGGCAGCGCTTTGTCCTGACGTCCCATCACAAGGTAGTTGCGGAGATTGGACCGCCGTCCTCCGATGTTGCAATCCGCAAGCCGGGTGCTTTGCGCGGCAAAATCAAGCTTGCCGATGATTTTGACAGTCTGCCTGCGGACGTCTTGACGGCGATGGAAGACGGAGCGTGAGGCTTCTGCTCGATACCCACACGCTGCTGTGGTGGTTGAATGACGACGAGAAGCTGGGCGGTCGCGCCCGCGGCCTGATCGGCGATCCCGCGAACGACGTTCTTGTCAGTGCCGTTTCGCTCTGGGAGATCACCGTGAAGCTGCGCATCGGCAAGCTCGATGCGGACATCGAGGAGATTCTCGGCATTCTCCCGGGCCAAGGGTTTCAGCGCCTCGATATTTCCGACGCCCATTTGGTTGCGCTGGCGGGACTGCCGGTTCATCATCGCGATCCGTTCGATCACCTCCTCCTGGCGCAGGCGCTCGCCGGGATGCGCATTTCGTTTCCGAAGATCAGAACGTGCCCCTCTACGGTGTTCCATTCTTCACCTGCTCGGACCCTGCGACCTGACCAGTTTCATGGCAACACCATCGGCCGGTTCAGCAAGACGTTCATGATGAAGATCGCAACAGCCTTTGCAGGTGCGCGCACGTCCAGCCGCCACGTCAGCAGGCTAGACTGAGTTCAGGCTGCCAATGGCTGCGCCTGCCAACCCCAATCGACAACCGGAAACAGAAAAGCCTGCCGCGGGAGGAGGTGCGGCAGGCTTCTCAAACTGTGACCGGCGACTGGGAGGAGGAGTGCCGCCGATCCGATGCAAGCGATCCCGGGAGGAGGAGTGGATCGCCGGCGCTGTGAGGCTCGCGGGAGGAGGTGCGAACCTCATGGGCTCAATATGCCAATCGCTTCCGCCCTGCAGAAGTCCCTTTGTGCGCAGGCCAGCGTTGCACATTGCGCACGTCAATTGCAGCAGGTTCGCGCCGTCGATGCCGATTTTAGCTGGGCGCCCCTTGATCGACGGACCAGTCTTCCACACGCAGGCCATCCACCCGGTTGAACTCGTCGAGATTGTTGGTGACCAGCACCAGGCCGCGGGCCTTGGCCTGGCCGGCGATCAAGGCGTTGTAGGGGCCGATCGGGGTTCCCTTTACCGCGAGAACTGCCCGGACCTCCCCAGCTGTAAAGGCGTCGCGCTGATCGAAATCAAGGATCGGAAAATCCGCAAACAGCAAACGTAGGGTTTCCAGATTGTGCTGGACCTTCGCACTCTTATGCGCCCCGAAGTACAATTCATGGGCCACGATCGACGAGAGGCCTATCGGCGGCATCGTAAATTTAACGGTGACGAAACAAGCGGAAATAGAGCCACACCGCGTGGGCGATGATTTCAGCAGGAAAGCGGTGGCGGCGGTAGAGCGGGTCACGGTTTGTCATGCCTCTTCATCGCCAATCAAGCTCCACGTTCCGTTAAGTTTACGTTGCCCGCTGAACGCATCGCGGCGGGGGCTGGGCCGAATCTCGCGGTGTCACTCAGATCGCCTTCAAGCCAAACTGGAGCAAACACGCGAAGGCCGCCCCGTTCCGCCGCAACGACGAGATGCTCTCCATGATGCCGGCCGGCGTCATCATCTTCCCCGGCTCGGGGATCACCGAAAACCTGCGCGACAAGGCCCGCCGCTTCGGTATCACCGTCTGGGAACTGAAGGGAGAGGGCGCGTGAGCGCCCTTTCTCTCTCTCTCTCTCTCTCTTCAGGCTCCTTTCCGACGGGCATTCAGCCCGGCGTCGAAGCGGCTTTAAAGTTTCGGGCGAGGGTGCCCCATCAGGGCCTCGTATTCGCGGTCCGTCAATCGTTCGACGATGCGCAGCTGCGCGGGAATGTCCATCCGTTCGTGGAGAACGGCGGCGACGACAAAGGTCGCGTCTTCCACCACGATATAGGCAGCATAGTGATGCTCGATCTTGTGGAGGCGGAACAGGGAATGGCCCACCCGCTCGTCCTTCTTCATGCGCACACGGGCATAGGCTTCAGGGATCTCCTCGAAGCCTTTCCGAAGCAGGCGTCCATAGGCTTTCGCCTGCTGCGGCGACCAGATCCGCGCCGTCTCGCGGATCGCCAGACGGTAGTTTTCCAACGCCGTCGGCAGGATAAGGATGTGGGGAGCCACTACCGCAGCTCTTCGTCCAGTTCCGCGTCGACGGCATCCAGGGCGGACAGGGGCCGCACCTGCCCGCGCCGGAACTCTTCCTCCGCTTTCAGCAAGGAGCGAACTGCATAACGGCGGTCTTCCTCGCGCGCCATGTCTTCGCGGATCAGCGCGCGCACATATTCACTCGGCGTCGTGTACTGGTTCTTGCCGTTTGCGCGCATGTCGACGAAGGCGCGCATTTCATCGGGCAAACTTACATGCAGGCTGCTGGTCATGGCAGCGCCCTCCCGGTTGGAATTGTCGAGGCGGATTTTCCCGCACCAGCACCTCAATGTCAATATTTGACATCGGCCTAGTGCTGCCGGCCCGCGGAACGGCTTCGCCGTTCCGCTCCTTCGAGACGATGCGCTGGCCTAGAGGGAGAGGTGGGCCTGGAGGGGGAGGCCTTTTGGTAGAAAAAGGAGAGCGACCATGGCGATGATATTTGTAGGCGGATCACGCGACATATTCGAACTGCCGGAACCGGTGATCGCGCGCATCGGTGCGATGATCGCCGCCGAGCATGGCGTGTTGGTTGGCGATGCGCCCGGAGCCGAGGCGGAGGCGCAGAGCCTGCTCGCCGGCTATGGCTATGAGCATGTCGGCGTCTTCCATGCCGGCAGCGAGCCGCCCAACAATCTCGGCGACTGGGCGGTCTATCACCGGCCCGCGCCGGGAGGCGCGCATGGCTACGCCTTCCATGCCGAGAAAGACCGCGAGATGGCGTGGCGCGCCGATTACGGGCTGATGGTCTGAGATGGCGCTTCGCCGGGAACCTGCCTCAACATGCTGCGCCTTGCGGCGGCCGGCTCGCCCTGCGTCGTCTACGACACGATGCGCAGCGCGAAGTTCACGCTTCGAAAAGTTTCCGATTGGCAGGAGATGCTGCGCAACGCCGGCCGGGATCTCGTGGGGCGGATCGAGGCGCGCATGACCGACGAGGAACGCCATCTCGCCAATGGGCGATGACGCGACGGTTCGGCGGACGTCGTGCCCGCCCGCGGCCGGCCGACAGCACGCCGACGTTTGCCGCGATGATCCCGGTGGCTTCCCGCCGCCCGTAAGGAAGCCGACCCCTTGCGCGGCCAGTCCGCTCGGCCTCTCCGGTGTCGTGTGCAGAAAGATCGTCTTCGTGCCGTCTTCGCGGCCGGGGCGCTGGCCTGGACCGATGCGGAAGATAATGCCTGTCTCGAAGACCTCCATCCGGGTCGAGACGCGGCATATCGGACCCGCTGCACGTCTCACCCCAGTCCCAAGCCACGCCGTCGAACGCCGGGCGCTTGCGATGACGTCGGCACCCCGGAGCGCCCTCGCGGGGTGGTCGTGCGGGAAGAGCGGCGAAGGTAATGGCCGGCAGACCGACAGGCAAAGGCGCATCCACGAGCAGGACTGGACTCTGGCGGAGAGGCTGCAAGTCGGGACGCCACGGCAGGCATCGGCTCCGGTTCCATCCGGCCCGTTCCCATTGATGCCGACTTTGTAGAGGACTGCCTGCTTTTGCGGCCAACCCCTGAAGGGGTAAGACTCGACAGAAATTTTTGCAAAATTCGATTTCGGTTTGTCTGCTTTGGCGGCAAATCGAATTTTGCAAAAATTTCCGCCGAGCTGACCGCAGCAGGTCAGCCCTCTCCTTTGCCGCCATCGGGAACGGTCCCGATGGAACCGAAGGAGACAGCACCATGGCCACCACGATCGCAACCCTGACCCAGAAGAACGACGGCATCCTCGAAGGCGTCTTCGCCACCATCCGGGTCAACGCCCCGATCGCCATCGTCCCGAATGCCCAGAAGTCGAGCGAAGAAGCCCCCGACTTCCGCGTCATCCACCGCAAGACGGGTTTCGAGATCGGCGCCGCGTGGGCCCGCACGGCCCGCCAGACCGGCGAGGAATACCTCTCCGTCAAACTGGAAGCCCCCGAGATCGGCGTGATCTTCGGAAACGTAGCCCAGGCTCCGGGCGGCGATCCGACCAAGAAGGTCATCCTCTGGAACAACCCGAACTGAACGATGAGCGAGCGGCCCCGAGCAATCGGGGCCGGCATCGTCAGGCCAGTTCAGCGGCCTTAGCGACAAAGACGCGAAAACGGGCGTCGAACCGCATCCCCACCTGACGGGTGCCCCACGAGAGGAAGGTCTGTCTGCTCAGAACGCCAATCATGCCGTGACGCCCGCGCCGCCTCAAGCACTTCGCGGCACCTCCAATTTTCAGCCGCCGCCCTGAAGGGCGCCGTCAGAAAATCGGTTCCTCCGCTCGCCGGCTCCGCCGGTCGCCTGCGGCGATCCTTGACCCGGCCCGACCCTCACGACCCCGGGCGTCAACTTTCACATCATCAAGGAGATGACGACGATGACCCTCGAAAACCACATCGAAGAACTGCGCCGCGAAGCGAACCACTGCGACCCCGCCGAGCGCGCTCAGATCGAGGCCGAGCTGAAACAGGCCCGCACCGAACTGGCCGCGCCCATCGCCGCCGAAGACGCCGAGCCTCCCCACTGAGGGAGGCTTTTGCCTTGCACGATGGGGCCGATGCGCCGGATCGACCGGCGCTCCGACCCGAGGCTTCGCCTCACGCCCGCGTCCCCAATCCCATCATCGACGAACATCACCTCGCGCCAGTGCCTCAACGCGCTTCACCCGGTATCCATGGGCACGCCTCTCTGGCAGCCAGTCGAGAAACAGCGCGACAGCGTCTTCCTCAATGACGGCGTCTACTTTTTGTTGTGGGGCGGCTTTGGTCGACATGCGTCACCTCATAGGAATAGTGTCCGCTCGGTGGGCTTTGTTCCTATTGTGTTCTCACTTCAGGAGGGGTCAAGGTGAAGCCGGGAGAGGCCCCATTTTCTTCCTGATTAACCTCAATTCATTGGGTTAACGAGCTGATTGATTTGATCCGATTACGCCGCCGGCCGTATTGAGGGTAGGAGGTGATTTGATGAAGTATGAGATTGGAATGCACATTGTCTATGACGTGCTGAATAAGGGCGCCCAAGTCGAATTCCGCGGCATGTCGCACTACTTGGCCGGCCCCTTTAAGACCCAAAAGGAAGCGATCGGCGCGGGTGAAGAGCTGTGCCGTAAGTTGGGCTGGGGAAAATCGGACGGCGCCTGAGGGGGTATTCGGGGACCGATGTTACTCCGGCCAGTCGGCCCGCCCTCATCGATCCCGATGAACATCATGATCCGCGTGGGGGGCAGGCCGCTGACTATAAACCTCGACCGGCTCACGTTCTTTGGGCAAATTCACCACCGCATCTGTCCGGGCGTCGGTATCGGCTGGGTCACCGGCCGCAGGCGTAGTCCTATTAATCTTGTAGCGGAACGATTCGATTTCCCTGTTCGAAAATCGCCGAGTTTCGCGGAGGGCGCACATTGCTTCTGCGATTATTTCAGCGTCGCTTGCCGGCTGGCCGCCTTGGCCCGAAGCCCGAACCTTCACTGGAACGATCGCCAGGAGACGCTTCTCCCCGGCGGCAAAGACATCAATCGACAAATCGCGCATTCCCGGTCCCACGGTGGTAAGACCCAAAGATACACGTTTTGAGGGCACTGTTGTTTGATCTGCGTCATGGCAATACGAGGCGTTCCTAGTCCAGCAGATCCACAATCTCCCATCCTTCAGCAGACAACGCGGTCCAGAACCGCCCCTCGGCATCCTCCTCCACGGTTGCCCAGCCGCGCAGCCGCAGTCGGCGCACAGTGTCTTTCATGGAGGCGGGGATATCGTTGTAGGACCGCGGCCTTTCAGCGAGGAGGCACATTGCAAGGAATTGCGGTCCAGTAAGGCGAACGACCGGCTTGCTGGAGATGTACCTGGCCGCCCGCACCTGACGCCCTTGGGCGGTGATCGCAATCTTGATCTTCTTTCGGGGCTCAACGCGCATTTCGACGAAACCGAGTTTCTCCAATTCCTGATACGCCACCAAGTCCGGGTAGGCGAGTCTGTCCATATGGACGTCGTCGCTGGAGGCCAAGCGATCGATGAGGTCAATCTGGGCTGGCGTGAGGCGGTAGATGAGGATGGGCTTGGCGGACATGATTTACCTGGGATATCGAGGGGCGGCGCCTCATTTCCGCAAGACGGTTGCTTGATCGCCCGTCACGTAACGCTTCCCGTCCTTGTCGCCATCCCACGGATCACCGAACCCTTTCGGGTGTGGCGGCTTCGAACCGGTGGCCAGGGCGTCGCGTACCGCGGATCGCTCGCGGCGATGTTCGCGCTTCTTGAACGCCTTGTCGCTGTCTGCGGTCGTGATGCCGGTGATGGGGACTTTCTTACGTGACCTGGTCATTGGACGAGAATCACCGAGCATCACTGCGCTGGCGGGAACTTCCCATCGCCCGGAAGATTGACCAGATAACAAGTCCGACGCCGATCAAGAACGGAACCCAAGCCATTAGCGTTGGGACAGCGGCGTTATGAAAGCAGCCATCGATGCCGACGTAATCCATGTTGAAGCAATATCTGACAGGCGTTTCGTTCGGGAAGTCATAGGTCCGTGTGTAGAAGCCATTAGCCATGAGTAGCAGCCCGACTGCGAGAACGATCCATTTAGCCATGAAAGCCTCCCAAGCAACGCGTGCTGAGTGTCGCACCGCGATGCAGGGTTGTCGAGGGATGTCCCCAAAACTGGGGAGACCTCGTGACGCAATTTTGAGTTATGATGGGAAATCAAGGGGATGGCGCAAACAGGTTCGGGAGTGGAGGGGCGGCGAGTGCGTAGAGGGCGGTGGCCCCCAAATTGCCAATACTTGGCAATTTGTCTCCGATCTCTCTAGCGATGCGCATGGACCTCCCACCGTGGGAAGTTTGTCACGGCCTCACAAACACAAAACCGCCCGTCTCTTACGGGGCGGGCGGCTGAGCCGGCGGATGTTTCAAGGTTTTCGCATGGCGATCGGCCGGCCAAAGACCGTGCGGGAGCGCCCCTGCTGGTGTGGTCGCAGGTGGTGCTGGTCGCGCCCCGGTGTCTACGAATAAAGGGCCGGGGCAGCTACAAAGCGCCACCGGCAAAGGCCTGCCGGAACATGCGGAAACGGCTGGCAGGAAATTTTAGTTGGGTCGATCGATCTTGGTGTAGTAGCCAGCCCGCAATTGGAGCAGATCGCCATAAATCGTTTCGACGATGCCGAACCCTTCAGCGATCGCCTTGCGGATCGGGAATGCGCCGAGGTCGTGCAGTACGGCCTGCAGCATCAGGGTCTCGAGGTTCAGCACACCGCCCTTGTCGCTCTCGACGAGGTAGGCGAGCACACGCAGCTTATCGGCAAGCTCACTGGACTTAGTGACCGGCGCGACGGCGAGCGCCTCCACGACGGCCGTATGTGCGTTGTTGATGCCGTCCATAGCCTCATCGGGCATGGGCTGCAGTTCGAGCATGATGGGCTGCAGTTGTTCAGCGAGAGCTGCCATGCGTGGAATCTCGGTGGCGCCGGCCCGGTCATAGGGGAAGTGCGGCGGTTGTCTTCTCGGACGCAACCTGCGCGGTTCGAGCCTTCTGTCCGTAGTTGTGTCGTGCGTCGTGGTGGCCATTGCTGGTGGTCCTTCCTGTTGCGTTTGTCGTACTGTGTTTGTACAGTGTTAACATTGATTGCGACGAGGTACAAAAAATGATGCGCGCAACTACCATGAAGATGGCGCGGGCTGGCCTTGGGTGGGGCGTTCGGGAGCTAGCAGAGCGGGCCGGAGTTACCGCAAACACGATCACCCGGATCGAAAACGGCGCCGACGCAAAAAAATCTACAATGGATGCTATTCAGGCGGCACTTGAGCAAGGTGCTCCGGACGAGAACGGCCGGTGGCGGTTCGCGGAGTTCATCTCTCCGGACGGGGTTCGTATTGTAGAGGGCGGTGTTGCGCCACCGGACGAGTGACGGCTACCGCCTCTTCCCAAGGAACAATTCCGCAGCCGGCACAAGGTCGGCGGCTATCGGGTCGGCCCATTCCCGCGCCAACCCTAAACTCCCAATGCGTCAGCCCACGAGGGGCTGACAGCGTTTCCAAAGGTGCTCAGCGTCGCCCGGCTCTTCCTGAAAGAGCCGGATGACAGTAAGAGCAACCGCATCGAGGTCGCGGTCCATATTCTTTTTCAAGCGCGCAATTACATCTCGCATGATCGCGAGATCGTCGGGTTCGAATATTCCTGCCTGAGATAAGGTTTTTGGGAGATCCATAGCGAACTCCCTTTCTCGTTCGGGGCGAAAGGTGCCACCTCACAGCCGACAGCGCCCTGATAATCGGCTGCCAGTACGAGGAAGTGTGCTCTCGCAATGCGACAATTGCAAGTCGAGCGGATCATCTAGCGCTTCTCTTATTTAGGTCGTTCTTATTCGTCTCGGCCGCGCGGAACCTTTGATCCGGATCGCAGTTCGTACGGCAGCCAACGGCACCCTTGAAAAATCCGCACGCGATTTCGATATCGTTCGGCGCCAGGGTAGCTTTTGGAAGGAGGATTATCGATGCTGGCAGAAATCTACTTTGCGACCCCTATCTCCGTCACGTTCACGAATGGGACGAGCCGTTTGTTCCAAGGCGTCCATGACGCTCTCGACTTCCTAGAAAATGAATGGCCACTACGCTCCGGCGATCGCTACAAGCGTGCCTGTGAAAGATGCCGTGCCGCCCTTCAGTTCCGGACGCCGGCGACGGTTGCACGCGAGGCATTCGTCTCGGCGTGCCTTGAGGCAGGAATGCCCGTACAGGCGCTTTCGCCTCTTTGGCACCGCTCCGGCCCCTCTACGCCGCCATTAATGAATGCTTGATCAGGGATCAATTCCGCCGGCTGCGCGTTTCCTATCCATCACTATCCTAAACGAGGAGAGCAAGATGGACTGGAACCGTGTCGAAGGAAACTGGAAGCAGGTCAAGGGCAAGATCAAGGAGCAGTGGGGTAAACTCACTGACGACGATCTGGACGTCATCGAAGGTAAGCGCGACCAGCTCGAGGGCAAGATCCAGGAGCGCTACGGCTACGAAAAGGATCGTGCGACGCGGGACGTTGACGACTGGTATAATCGCCAGACCTGGTAAGTCGCATTGAGAGGGCCGCCCGGCAGCTGTTGGGCGGCCCCATCTACTTACCGCTGCTTCTCGCCAGCACTCTTGCCGTCAGAGCTCCTGGAGCGCTCCTCAACGCGATCCGCGCCCTTTGCGAGCTCCGATCCCTTTTCAGCTTCAACCTCGCGCTCTTCGGCTCGTGCGGCCTTGTGGAGGCCACGGGCGCCTTCCTTGCCCTTCTCCTCGGTGCGTTCTCAATTGCCATTGTGCGTCCTCCTGTGGGGCATGAGGAACGACTACGGATCGCGGTGGTTCCAGTCGACGGGAACAAGAACGGCGGCGGGCACGTTTGACCCCGAACAGAAAAGGAGACGCATTATGAATAATATTATTTATCTTGTCGGTCTGGTCGTAGTCGTGATCGCCGTCCTGTCCTTCTTTGGGCTCGGCTGATCATGGACGACGAACGCGAGAGACGCATCCAGGAGCGAGCCTTCGAACTCTGGCAGTGCGAAGGGTCGTTGGATGGCCGATCGCTTGGGCACTGGCTCCAGGCAGAACGGGAGATACAAGAAAAGGACGAAGCGGGAGAGGCGAGCCGAGATCAGGTTGATGTCGTCGGCCTAGCTGCTGCGGCGAAGCGGACGCATTGAGTTCGACTCCACATTCAGATGTAGCGGACTTCAAAAGCGGAGAGGATTTCTGGCGAAGAAAGCGCCTCTCATCGGATTGCTCAACGATAACAGGCGCTTATCTTCTAAAGTGGCTCCCCCGAGCCGGCCCGGCCTTCGGTGACGCTCACTCTAGCGGGGCGAAACGGCCGGATCGACCGGCCGCCTTGCCGCAAGGGGCTGTCCCTCACGCTCCCCGCCGATCTTTGCTTGCCGCGCCCTTCCAGCGTGAGGATGTCGGCATGATGATCGAAGAGCAACCCATCGACGAAGCGAGTGCACAGGCTGCGAAAAGCAACCCGCTGTTTCGTTTACTGCGACACGCCGTTCTGTTGATCGCCACGCTGGCCATCACAATCGTCCGCGGCGTGCTCTATTGCGCCGGGTGTCTCGCCTATTCCGTCCTCTGCCTGCTCCGGCCGGTCGTCAACGTGCTGATGCTGGGCGGCCTCATCATGCCGCTGGTCGCCTTCGTCGCTTTCGTCAAACCCGAGGCAGCCAACGGAATGCCATTTTGGGTTTTCCTCCTGATGGCCGCCGGCTTCGTCGGCGTTTCCATGGTGTATTCGAAGTTCGTCGACTGGATCACACCTCCGGGCGAAACGGACCCGGCTGAGCGCTATCGCCCTCTCGGTCGATAACGCAGTTCCGAACCGGCGCACCGGTGCGTTGTTGTGATCAGCGATAACGCTTGGCAAATCGATTGGGCTTCGCCGCCTTGTTCATGTCTTTCCGACGGAAATACATCGCCCGGCCGCAGCGGATCGGGCTATGGCCCTGAACGATGATGATCTGCTCATCCTGGCGCATGGTCTGCGTGACTTCGTGCGGCAGGATCAAGGGTCGCGCCTGATAGGTTATGTTTTCTGACTTTCGCGGCGAGCCGTTCTTCGTGGCGAAGCTGACGTCACGCGAATCTCCTTTGACCTCTATGGTCATCACGCCGCACAACGCCGAAACGTTCTTTGCCGTTTCAATCGACTTGATGGCGGCATAGCTCGCAAAAGCACATCCCTCAATCCACGATGTCGCACCGTTCTTGCCGAAGTGATGCTCCAATTGGCCGACCGATTGGTAGAGCAGCATCATGGTGATGCCATGCTTGCGGCCGCGATCGCGCGCTTCCTCGAGCGCCCGCATGTAGCCGAGTAGGTCCACCTCGTCGAGCATGAAAAGCGCACGTCGCGTGAACCCGCCGTCGGCCTGAACCATCGCCTTGAGCAGTGCGCCTATGATTACACGGCCGATGCCAGGATAGGACTGCAGGATGTCACCAGGCAGGTTCAGGAAAACGTCCTTCTCGCCGCTAACGAGATCGCTCGGCTTGAAGGCGTTGCCGCAAACGAGCGCGGCATATCCATCGAGGGACAGCCACTGCGTATCCTTCGATGCCGTCGAGTAGACGCCCGAGAAGGTCTGCTCGGTCATGTTGGTGAAGACGCCCAAGGTTTCGCGGATGAAGGCGGAGGTGGAATGCTCCTGAATGTCGCGGAGCATGGCGAGCACGGAGGGCTCCGGCTCGGAAACGATCTGCCGCAAGCTGCGCAGATTGCGTCGCCCCTCGTATTCCGGCGACAGCATGACATGGGCGAGCAGGCCCGTTAGAAGATTGTGCGCCTGGTTCTGGAAATAGGAGCCGGTGGATGTGTCGATGCGCACGCTCTCCGACAGCAACATATGCGCGACACCGACGATATCCTCTTCCTTCTTGCGCGACGTTTCGATGAAATTGAGCACATTGAACCCCATGACCGGGTTCATGGGATCGAGCACCATGACCTTCCGGCCGAGTGCACGGGTGCGATGCTCCACCACCATCGGCGCGATCTCGGTGGAAGGATCGAGGCAGATCAGTGGGCCGCTGTAAAGCAATGTGGTCGGGACCACGTTGCTCACGGTCTTGAACCCGCCTGAGCCCGAGAAGAACAGCATATGGGTGGAGTCGAAGTTCAGCTTGTAGGTGAGGAGCGGCGCGGTTCCGCCCTTGCCCCATGTCGACCGATCATAGGGATCGAAAGGCACATCGCAGACGATGTCCTTGTCGACCCGATAACGTTCGCCGATGACGATCTCGCCATCGGGTGGGAAGAGTTTTCCGGCCGCGGCCATCGATAGCCAGTTCGCGCCGCCGAAGATCCCGCGCTTGGCGCGCTTCACCTGTTCGGGCACGACCGTTGAGATGCGCGCCGAGACCGCTACCGCAATGAAGCCGACAATGCCCGCGCCCACTGCGATCCTATCGAGATAGGAAAGCGCCCCATCCCAGGACAGCACGCCGCTCTTCACGAAAGGCGAAAGCCGCGCGAATTCCCGCAGGCCGTAGAAGCCTGCAACGATCAGAAAGCTGAGGAGGCTCGCCACGGCAATCGGCCTTCGCAGATGAAGTGGCAATGCCCAGACGGTTAAAAGACCGGCGAGCGGCCCGAGCAAAAACGCCGGCAGCGGCTCGGCGCGCAAGAACCAGTATGCCGTTTTCTCCGACATGCCGACGGCGAGCGACGGCCATCGCCATCCAACGACATAGACAGCGAAGGCCGTGACGACGATCGGCACCATGACGAGCAAGAGGCTTGGATGTGGTTTGGCCATCGTCGTCATTCGGCTGCCTCCAGCATCGGTCGGCCGCCATCGAGCACGGGAGCCTTGAAGGCTTCCTCGCCGACATCCCGCAGCCGACGATATTCCGGCGAACCGGACCCGACGCGCGCCAGTTCGATGAGCCCGCCGAGCAGAAACGCCCGGTCGACCTTCGACAGTCCGGCCCGGACGACGATCCCGCCCAGCAGGAATTTCTCGCGAGTTTCCTTCTTGCGATCAGCCGTCATGAGGAATCTCCGTCGTCGCTCCAGCCCCGCCACCTGGCTGTCCACGCGGCGAAGCAGCTGCGTCACCAGCCCCTTTCTTCTCCGCTTTGCGAAATCGCGCGGCGATCTCTTCGACGATGCGATCGACCTCCTCGTCGTCGATCTCCATCTCCGCCAGACCCGACTTCATTGCCGCGCGGGAGAAGCGATCAGCTGATTTAACTATCAGCGTTTTTCGACGCTCTCGAAGCTTCTCGATCTGCGTATCGATATCCAGAATTGACGATTTGGCGGCCATTTACCCGGTTCCCTCTCTTCAAGCAATATCGCTGTTGTTTATTTATACTGACTAGAAAACGATAGTAAAATGCGCTACCTTGCGCAAGTCCCCAAAATGTCGATGCCGGAATTCCGGCCTGGGCCGTCTTCCGGAAAAGCGGCATCGGACCTGAGGTCCGATCGGTTTGAGGGCGCAATATACGTCGCTGGCGCGACGTGCTTGGGAGATCAGGAGACGGCAGTGGCGATCATGTTCGTCAGAGCGCAGGTAATCAGCAGGGGAGCGGGACGCAGCATCGTCTCGGCCGCCGCTTACCGTCATCGCGCTCGCATGATGGACGAACAGGCCGGCACCTCCTTCAGCTGTCGCGGCGGCGCGGCCGAATTGAAGCATGAGGAGTTGGCGCTACCGGACAAGGTTCCGGCCTGGCTGCGGATCGCGATCGAAGGAAAGAGCGTCGCGGGCGCGAGCGAGGCGCTGTGGAATGCCGTGGAGGCCTTCGAGGTGCGAGCGGACGCACAGCTTGCCCGCGAGTTGATCATTGCGCTCCCCGAGGAGCTGACGCGGGCGGAGAACATCGCCCTCGTGCAGGAATTCGTCCGGGACAATCTGACCTCGCAAGGCATGATCGCCGACTGGGTCTATCACGATAAGGACGGCAATCCCCACATCCATCTGATGACGGCGCTGCGACCCCTGACGGACGAGGGTTTCGGGCCGAAGAAGGTGCCGGTGCTCGGCGAAGACGGTGAGCCGCTGCGCGTCGTCACGCCGGACCGGCCGAACGGCAAGATCGTCTACAAGCTCTGGGCCGGCGACAAGGACACGATGAAGGCCTGGAAGATCGGTTGGGCGGAAACGGCCAATCGGCACCTTGCGCTCGCCGGCCATGACATCCGTCTGGACGGGCGCTCCTATGCCGAGCAGGGCCTCGATGGCATTGCCCAGAAACATCTCGGCCCGGAAAAAGCCGCGCTCGCGCGCAAGGGCGTCGAGATGTATTTCGCGCCGGCCGATCTGGCGCGGCGGCAGGACATGGCCGACCGGCTGCTCGCCGAACCCGCGCTTCTGCTGAAGCAACTCGCCAACGAACGGTCTACCTTCGACGAGAAGGATATTGCCAAAGCGCTGCATCGCTATGTCGATGACCCCGAGGATTTCGCAAACATTCGCGCACGTCTGATGGCGTCCGACGATCTGGTTCTGTTGAAGCCGCAGCAGGTGGACCGCCAGACCGGCAAGGTGGCGGAGCCGGCAATCTTCACCACGCGCGAGATCCTGCGCATCGAATATGACATGGCGCAGTCGGCGGAAGTCCTGTCGAAGCGAACCGGTTTCGGTATCGCGGAAGCGAAGGTTGCCGCAGCCGTGCGTCAGGTCGAAACCGCCGATCCGGAAAAACCCTTCAAGCTCGAACAGGAGCAGGTCGACGCCGTCCGTCACGTCACTGGTGACAGTGCGATCGCGGCTATCGTCGGGCTTGCAGGGGCGGGTAAGTCGACGCTGCTTGCCGCCGCGCGAGTTGCCTGGGAAGGCGAGGGTCATCGCGTGTTTGGTGCAGCCCTTTCGGGCAAGGCGGCCGAAGGGCTGGAGGACAGCTCCGGCATCAAGTCGCGGACGCTCGCATCGTGGGAATTGGCCTGGGAGAACGGGCGCGATCTCCTGGAACGCGGCAATGTCTTCGTTATCGATGAGGCCGGCATGGTGCCCTCGCAGCAGATGGCGCGTGTGTTGAAGGCGGTCGAGGACGCTGGCGCGAAGGCGGTCCTGGTCGGCGACGCCATGCAGCTTCAGCCGATCCAGGCGGGTGCCGCTTTCCGGGCGATATCGGAGCGGATCGGGTCCGCCGAACTTGCCGGTGTCCGCCGGCAGCAAGAAGCTTGGGCGCGCGATGCCTCGCGTCTCTTCGCGCGTGGCAAGGTCGAGGAGGGGCTGGATGCCTATGCCCAGCGAGGCCGGATCGTCGAGACCGAGCAGCGCGTCGAAGTCGTCGAGCGGATCGTGGCGGATTGGAGCGCGGCGCGCGAGCAGGTCATCGCGCGGTCGCGCGCGGCAGGTCACGACGGCCGGCTGCGGGGCGACGAGATGCTGGTGCTTGCCCACACCAATGAGGATGTGAAGCGTCTGAATGAATCGCTGCGCGGCGTGATGAATGCTGCAGGCGCGCTGACCGCCGCACGCGAATTCCGGACGGAGCGAGGTATCAGGGAGTTTGCCGCCGGCGATCGCATCATCTCCCTCGAAAATGCTCGCTTCCTCGAACCAAGGGCGCGCCGCCTCGGCCCGCAATATGTGAAGAACGGCATGCTCGGAACGGTCGTTGCGACCGGCGATCTGCGTGGCGGTCCGTTGCTCTCGGTTCGCCTCGACAATGGTCGCGACCTCGTCATCAGCGAGGAAAGCTACCGCAACATCGACCACGGCTATGCCGCGACAATCCACAAATCGCAGGGCGCCACTGTCGACCGGACCTTCGTGCTCGCCACCGGCATGATGGACCAGCACCTGACCTATGTGTCGATGACTCGCCATCGCGATCAGGCAACGCTCTATGCGGCGCGCGAGGATTTCGAGCCGAAGCCGGAATGGGGACGAAAGCCGCGCGCCGATCACGCTGCCGGCGTCACCGGTGAGTTAGTGGAGACGGGCGAGGCGAAGTTCCGGCCGGAAGATGAGGATGCGGATGAAAGCCCCTATGCCGATGTCCGCACGGATGACGGAACGGTCCATCGTGTCTGGGGTGTCAGTCTGCCGAAGGCGTTGGAGAAGGGCGGCGTTTCGGAAGGCGACACGGTCACGCTCCGCAAGGATGGCGTTGAGACCGTCAAGGTCGATGTAAGCGTCACCGATCCGGAGCCGGGCGAGAAGCGAACGGAGAAACGCGAAGTTCACCGCAATGTCTGGACGGCAGAGCTGAAGGAATCGGCCGATGCTCGCCAGGAACGGATCGAGCGCGAAAGCCATCGGCCGGAATTGTTCAAGCAGATGGTCGAGCGTCTCGGCCGTTCGGGCGCGAAGACCACGACGCTCGATTTCGAGAGCGAGGCTGGCTATCAGGCGCATGCCCGCGATTTTGCCCGGCGTCGCGGTATCGACTTGGCGGCCGAGATCGCGGCCGGGATAGAGGAGGGGGCCGGGCGGCGGTTGGCCTGGCTTGCGGAAAAGCGGGAACAGTTGGCGAAGCTGTGGGAGCGCGCCAGCGTGGCGCTCGGCTTCGCGATCGAACCGGAGAAGAGTGTCACCTACAATGAGGAGCGTTCGGAAACCGTCGCGCCACGAGTTCCCGAGGATCGACCATACCTCATCCCGCCGACGACGCGATTTGCCCGTAGCATCGAGGAGGAAGCCCGCCGGGCGCAACTTGCCTCGGAAAGATGGAAGGAGCGGGAGGTCATTCTTCGCCCGGTCCTGGAGAAAATCTATCGTGACCCTGACAGGGCGCTGGCCAGATTGAATGCGTTGGCGTCGGATGCAGGCATGGAGCCGCGCGACCTTGCTGAAAATCTTGCGATGCGCCCGCAGCGGCTTGGCCGTCTGCAGGGATCGGAACATCTGGTCGATGGCCGCGCCGCGCGGGACAATCGGAACGCAGCGATGGCGGCCCTGGCTGATCTGCTGCCGCTCGCCCGGTCGCATGCGACGGAATTCCGCAGACAGGCAGAGCGGTTCTGCATTTGCGAGGAACAGAGGCGTGGGCATATGTCGCCGTCCGTCCCCGCGCTTTCGAAAGCGGCAATGGCGCGGCTTGTCGAAATCGAGGCGGTCCGAGAGCGCGGCGGCCCCGACGCCTACAAGACCGCTTTCGCCTATGCCGTTGAGGACCGTTTGCTGGTCCAGGAAGTGAAAGCGGTCAATGAGGCGCTGACGGCGCGCTTTGGATGGTCCGCCTTTACGGAGAAGGCCGATACAATCGCCGAGCGCAACATGGTCGAGCGCATGCCGGACGATCTCGCGTCCGGTCGACGCGAGAAACTGGCGCGGCTCTTCAAGGTCGTGCGCCGGTTCGCCGAGGAACAGCATCTGGCGGAAAAGAAGGACCGCTCGAAGGTGGTTGCCGGCGCCAGCGTCGAGCCGGGGAAGGAGACGAGTGCCGTGTTGCCCATGCTCGCCGCCGTGACGGAGTTCAAGACCTCGGTCGAAGACGAGGCACGGGTGAGGGCGCGTGAAGTTGCCCACTACGGCCACAATCGCGCAGCCCTTGTCGATACGGCTGGGCGCATCTGGCGCGATCCCGCCGGCGCCGTCGACAAGATCGAGACCCTCATCGTGAAAGGTTTTTCGGGCGATCGGATCGCCGCGGCCGTTGCCAACGATCCCGCGGCTTATTGTGCGCTGCGCGGTTCCGATCGCATCATGGACAGATTGCTCGCTGTCGGCCGCGAGCGAAAGGACGCGCTTCAGGCTGTGCCCGAGGCAGAGAGCCGTGTCCGGTCGCTGGGCGCGTCCTATGCCACAGCATTCGCCAACGCGACCCAGGCAATCACCGAAGAACGCCAACGGATGGGCGTCGCTATTCCAGGATTGTCGCCGGCGGCCGACGAGGCGTTGCGCGGCTTGGCGGCAGCGATGAAGAAGAAGAGCGCCAAACTCGATATCGCAGCCGGGTCGCTTGATGCCCGCATCTGGGAGGAATTTGCCGGTGTCAGCCGATCGCTCGATCTCCGGTTCGGCCGCTATGCCATCCTGCGCGGTGAGAAGGACGTGATCAACCGCGTGTCGCCGGCGCAGCGCCGCCCGTTCGAGGCGATGCAGGAGCGCCTGAAAATATTGCAGCAGACAGTCCGCATGGGCAACAGCCAGCAGATAGTCGCGGAACGCCAGCGCCGGGCGATCGACCGCGGCCGGGGCGTCATCCGGTAAGAGTTTCGACAATAGAGGGAAGGAGAAGAACATGACGGAACAGGAAATCCCTTACGACGCGATTGTCCGCGCCGAGATCGCCATCGAGATCCTCAACCAGGCGCGGGCCATCGTTACGGCGCGCGTCTATGAGCTCGAAGCCACCGATCCCGATGCCGCCGAAGCGCTTCGGTCTCGGCGCCGTGACCTGATCGCCCTGCAGCAAAGCATCACCGTCGCCGATCGCGAGTCTGTCGAGAGCGTCATCGCGCTCTGGGGGCCACGCGTGAAGGACGACGCCCGGTTCTGGGCGTAGTTCTGATCATGGCGGACGATCAGGCATTCGGCCGGCTCTCGCCGGAGAGGAATGAGAGCATTTTCCGCAAGGACATCCTTCCCGACTATCTGCCGGAGGCGATGAAGCCGGCGGGGCGGCCGCGGATGATCCTGCTCGGCGGCCAGCCGGGAGCCGGCAAGACGGCGGTCCTGATCGCAAGCCAGACGGAACTCGATCAATCGGGGCCGACGATCCGCATCGTCGGTGACGATCTCCGATCCTATCATCCGCAATTCCTCGCATTCCAGAAGCAGGATGCGGAAACCGCGTCGCAGTTTACCCAGGCCGATGCCGGGCGCTGGACGGAAAAGCTGCTGGCGGCCGCCGTGGAGCGGAAGGTCAATATCGTGTTCGAGACGACGATGCGCACGCCGGAGAATGTCGCTCGCGTCATCGGCATGGCCCGCGCTGGTGGCTACGATATCGAGGCGCGAGCGGTTGCCGTCAATCCACGGCTAAGCTGGCAGGGCAACCACTATCGCTTCGAGGAGATGCTGCATGCCGGCGACGCGGCGCGCATTCCGCCGCAGCACGTTCACGATGCAGCTATCACCGGATTGCGCGTCAGCCTCGAGAAGGTCGAGACGGAAAACCTCGTCGATCGTGTCCAGCTTCGAACGCGGGGCGGGACGATCCTCTATGACAATGAACGAGGCTCGGCCGGCTGGTCGCGTCCTCCCGAGGCGCGGACCGCCCTTGAACGGGAGCAAACGCGGCCGATGACGCGCGGCGAACTGCAGCGCTTCTCCGATGATTGGAGCCACGTTCTCGCCCGCATGGAGGAGCGGCGGGCGCCCGAGGACCGCATAGCGGCCGTCAGAACACGAGCCGTCGAGGACGTGAACCATTTGCTTGCGCAACGTCGCGAGGCGGACGGCGATCATGGATCACGGCGTGGGCGATCGATCTTCCAGACACGCGCTGATGCGCTTGGTATGTTCGTCGAGCTCTACGACAATGCGCTACGCGACGCCGAGCGCCGCCCGATTGGCAATATCGAGGCCCATGCTGTCGGGCGGCTCGCGCAAAGCTTCATGGCATTGAAACTCGTCGAGGCCGCCCGCGACCTTGGCCTCTTGCCCGCCGGCGGCACGATCGTTGCGACACGCGCCATGGTCCAGGACAAGCGCGGCGCCCGAGAGTTTCCCGCCGCCCATCGCCTGCCCGCGGACCTTGCCGTCGAAACGCCGAATGGGGAGCGACGGCGGTTGGCGGAGCACTTCGATGTCCAGCTCAACCAGGTTGCCGTCGATCGCGATGTCTTTGCTCGAACGGACCGCCTTTCCCGTATGGCGAATGTCGTCGATTCCTGGCTGGAAACCGCCGGCATGCGCAAGACGCTGGCGCGAGCGGCAAACGCCGTCGCGTCCGGACGCAAGTCCGCCAGCGCTGCCATGTCGGATATCGTAGAGCCGGGATACGCTGCAGCGGTCGCACACACTCGCCAGCGCCTGGATCGGAACATGGCACTTGCCGAGCGGACCGCCATCGCCACCTCGATCGTCGATCAACGCGGTGAACCATTCCGCGAGATGCTGGATGACTTGCGACTGCGAACCGGCGATCTCGAAAACCGGGCGCGGGCGAAGGCCATGATGGAGGCAATCCTGAATGAGACCGCACACCATGAACGGCTTGATGCCGAGTGGCGGCGCGTGGCCGAGGAATTTGCGCGCGGCATAGCCGATAACGAGCGCATTCTCGGCGCGAGCCAGGCATTGGGGCGCAGCGCCGGTCGCCCCGACATTCTCGTGGCTGGTCGGGACCTTCCGGATCTGACCGAGAAAGAGATCGCCGATAGGCTGCATGGTTCCGCGCGTCTCGCCGGCAAGCGGGCCGAGATCGAGAACCTGTCGCGGCTGGTCTTCGGCAATAGCCAGGCGGTCGTTTCGTCGGTGGCGAGCATTCGCGATGCACGAAGCGGCGCGGCTGCCGGCGACGATGTCCGGGAAGGCCGTCTCGGGGACATGGCCGGGGATGGGAAAGGCTGGTTGCGGGGGCCAAGTCCCGCGCGGCAATCAGCCGAAGCCCATGCGCCTCAGCTTGCGGCGGCGCTCGCGGATTACGGACATGCAGTGGATTTCGAGCGCCATCAGATCGTGACCCAGCATCGAGAGGTGCAGGCGCGGCAGCGCGTGGAAATACCGGCGCCGTCACCTGAGCTGACGGAGATCTTGAGGAGTGACGGTCAGGATCAGGTTCGTCACCTGAACAGCGAACCGTCGCTTCGTCGTGAGCTTGAGACGATGACGCTTGCGATCAACAGACGTCTATCGCCAGGAGATAAGGCAGATCTGAAGGAGGGAAATGTCGCGCGGCTCGCCTCATCGCTCGGCGCAACGCGCGAACAGGCGGCATCATTGCGACAAGTTCATGAGCAGGCGCGCGTGCTGCAGGAGAAGACCGTCAGACAAAACCGGGAGGTTTCGCGCACAAGTCAGTTGACGATGCGGCGCTAAGTCTGGTCGCACCTGGAGAATTGCATAGCTGCATTGCACAATGGATGATATTCATCCGCCCAGGAAACGGGCATTATGCTCGCAGTTGATGCACATCGCGGTTTTCTCCTCCCAGTGCCGCCGCATCAGCTGTTCCCCTCTGGAGGTTCATATCTCCACACTTCATGGGCCACGGTTTCCGATGGCCCATTTTTTTGCCCGTACTGCGCATGATATCGTCTAGCGGCGGAATGCCTGCTTCAGCGCCTCCACAACAGCGCGCACCGCGGGGACATCCTTGATCTCGGAGTGAACGACGAGCCAGATCTCCCGCGTCAGGGGCGACCCGCTTTCAATGCGCTGAAGGCCTTCCATGCCCTCCACCGCGAAATCCGGCAGCATGACGACACCCCCGCCGGTCAACGCGGCCGCGGCCTGGAACTCCATCATGGAAGAGCGAAGGGCGATCGGGCGGCCCGCCGCAAACTCAATCAGGCGGGTGTGCTGCGGTGCAGCCTTCATCGACTCGTCATAGCCGATGAACGACCAGTCTTCAGGGGACGTCGAGGCCAGGTATTCTTCTGCGGCATAAAAGTCGAAGCTGATCGCGCCGACTTTGATGATCGCGTATTCGCCTTCCTCGGGACGGGATAGGCGGACGGCGACATCCGCTTCGCGCCGGTTCAGCGAGGCAAAGCGCTTTTCGCCGACAAGGGTGATCTGAATGCCAGGATGTTGGCGGCGAAGGTCGACGATGGGCTTGGCAAGCAGCATGTTGGAAAGCGCAGGCGGCGCGCTGATACGGACATCGCCCCGCAGCTCCTTCGAGCTGGTCCGCCCCAGCTGCTCGATACTCGCTGCCTGTAGAGCTATCGGGGCCGCGAGTTCGGCAACCTTTTCACCGTCGGGTGTCAGGACGATCTTTCGGCCACGACGATCGACAAGCTTTCGCCCGAGCCTCGTTTCGAGCGCGGCTATACGCCGCCTGACGGTCGCATGCTCGATGCCGAGACGTTTTGCTGCGCCGAGAAATGTTCCTGCCTGCGCCACCGCCAGGAAATGACGCAGGTCGTCCCAATCCAGTTGTGTGAATTCTTTCCCAGTCATTGGGCGAGAATAGGGAATTTATGATCAGCAGGCTACAGGGCAGATTGTCTCCAAGAAGGAGATCGTTTCATGACAGACAAGATCGTATTGCTCGTTTCGCCCGGTGAGCATGGGCGCTTCGAAATCCGGGAGCAACCTGTTTCCGATCCGGGAGAGGGCGAAATCCTCATCCGTCACCAGGCCATCGGCACGAATTTCCTCGATGTCTATCACCGCAAGGGTATCTACCCCTTACCGACCTATCCTGCGGTGATCGGCGCGGAAGCGGCGGGCGTTGTCGAGGCGGTCGGTTCCGGTGTTTCGGACTTCCGGGCGGGCGATCGCGTGGCCTATGCCGGCCCGCCGGTCGGCGCCTATGCCTCGTTGAGGATCATCGAGAACAAGCGGGTCGTCAAACTACCCGATAGCATCTCCATGAAAACCGCCGCCAGTTCTCTCCTCAAGGCCATGACGGCGCACATGCTTCTGGAAAAGACCTACATGGTCAAAGCTGGAGATGTGGTGCTGGTTCACGCGGCCGCCGGCGGGCTCGGGTCGATCCTGACACGCGGCGCAAAGGCGCGAGGCGCCGTCGTGATCGGGACCGTCGGTTCTGAGGAGAAGGCTGTGCTCGCGCGGGCCGCTGGCGCCAATCATCTTATCGTCGGTCGGGATGCCGATCTCGTCTCGAAGGTGAAGGCATTGACCGAGGGGAACGGTGTCGATGTCGTCTATGATGGTATCGGCGGCGATGCGCTGCTTAAGAGCATCCATTCCGTCCGGCCCTTCGGCGTGGTGGTGACCATCGGCCAGGCCGCCGGCCCGGTCCCGCCCGTCGCCGTCGAGAATCTGCGGCCTGGAAAGTTTCTTGCGCATCCGAGCATCATGGCCTGGTGCGCGGATGTTGGCCGCTACCGGGAGACGGCAATTGCAGCCCTTCGTGATATCGAAGCCGGTATCGTCTCGCAGGTCGACTCAGAATACCGATTGGACGAGGTCGCCGCGGCCCATGTTAGAATGGAGTCTGGCCGCTCAAGCGGCAGCATCCTCTTGATGCCCTGAGCGATAGCCGGAAAACTGCGGGACAAGTCGGCCCTCCTCCCGCCGCCGATCAGGCTCGGCTGCCCCTCAATGGCTGCCATTCGACAGCGGTGGTCGCAATGGTAGCGACGGTTTCGAGCTGCCCTTGCAACAGCATGCGGACGCCGTAGAACAAGATCAGATCCCTGCCTTCAACACGCATCAGGAGGCCGCCGTCGGCGGGGCGTAGGGTTGCGCGGACGTCTTCAAAGGCGAGGAGCCGATCAACGCCGTCTTCGCCGATCGATAGGCAATAGGCGCAGCATCGCGCGCAGAGTTGGTCGACAACGCATTTTGCATCCGCGACAGAAACGAATGTCTCGGCGATGAATTGGTTCTCAGGTTTTTTCATGGTGGGCCTCCGCATTCAGAGTGGCGCCGGACGAGGGGTGATCCCGCCCGCCAAGCACACAGGAAGAGATTGCGTTCTGACGGTGGTGGTTATCGTCAGCCGCCCGCCGCCTTTGAAAGTTCCGTATAGGGTTGCGGCTCGTAGACGTATTCCGCCGGGATTGCGGGTTCGACCATCAACGACAGATAGCGCCACAGGTTTTCCTGGCTGTTGCTGGCTGCAAGGCCGTAGAAGTTGCCGCTGTTCCAGGTGATGACGCAATGTTTGAACTGGGCGTAGACCGCGTTGGCCATTTCGGCCAGGGTCACCTCGCTGTTGTGCATTGTGGTCAGCACATCTTTGGTCTTTCTCTCGATCTCCTCGGCCGGGAAGAAACGGGTTTTAAACCCGAAATCCTTTTGCGACTCACGCGTCTGGTAGTCGCGCGGATTTGACGCGCGGAATTTCTCGAGAAGGAGAAGGATTCCATCGCTCTTCAAGTGGTGAGCAACGAATTCGATCTGTTTATTGCGGTTCGGCGAGTACATTTGGAAGGTCGTGTCTTCCAGAATGAAATCGAACCCGTCTGCAAAGTGTCTAAGCTTCTCGTCGGACCGAAGGTGATCCTTTGAAAGTCGGTGGAAAGGCCCGAGGAAGAAGTTTGCATTGGATGGTTCGCCGAATGCCATGAAGCACTTGAAGTTCTCCTCGTTCGGGCTGCAGGACAGCGATTGAATTTTTCCGTTGCTCAATTCCGACAGGGTGCGAGCCATCGTACCTTCGGCCGTCCCGAGGCTATAGAGCAGTACATCGGTAGGGCTGAGCTGCGCGTATCGGAAGAGGGCGTGAGCCATACGGCATTCCTCCTCAAGACGGTACGGGATGCTGCTATGGTAGTGCTGGTCGAAGAACCCTTGGCGGCGCGCGTGGAGATCGACAAAGCGGTGAAGCAGCGTGTCGTTGGGGAATAGCCGCGTGTCAACGATTGGCTTGCGAATTGGCATACCGTTTTTCCCGGCAGCGGTTTCTGTAAAGAAGCCAGCCAACTGATTTAGCCGGGGGCCACGATCGCACTCACTGAAGAAGTCGTCAAAATCCTGCATCGCAATACACCTAATCATATGAACATAAGGGTACGGCTCCGCAAACCAGGCGGACCAAATTCCACAACGGTTCTGCTGACTTAATAAAGACCAGCTTCAAGCGATGCCGCGGGTAAGAGGTAGGCTTGTGCTTTGTGACGCGCTTTCATCGGCATGCCGTTTTTTCACAAAAGTGCCATCATCGGCCAACCTTGGGTTCTCTCGGGATTGTTTGCAACCACAGCTGAACTTATATGGCGGCAGAACCTTATTGATGTGGGACATGAACGCTATTGACGGAAACGCGTGATTTCGACCCCGGGGAAGTCCGTCGCTCGGACCACAGCAGTCTTGTTCACCAACATCTTGATTGGGGCGCCGTGCGCGCTGATATCGTGAAGCGAACCGGACTGGCCCGCCAGGAGACAAATGTTTCGGCCGAGCAGCATTCCTTCATAATCAACCTTCAAGGCGAGGCGCGAGCGGGTGAGGACTTCGTTGAAGGACGGCGGGTAGCATTCACCCCGCGCCGGCCTGGTTCCGTGGCCTTCCTTCCTGCGCGTAGCAAATGGAGCGGATGGGACGAGGGCGACACTACGGGGTCCTATCTATTCGTTTCCATCGACACTGCCTTCATTGATCGCGCAATCGGAGCTGAAAATGTGACGTGTTTGCGACCGGCAATAGGCTTTCGAGACACGGTGATAGAGGCCTGCCTACAGCGAATAGCGGCTGAACTGAAAAATCCCGATCCGATCAGCGTCGTCATGGTGGAAAGCCAAGCTATTCAGCTTTTCGTCCAGATGGTTCGGCTCAATGGCTTGGGGAACGAACCGGCAAAGGGCGGGCTTTCGCCCTTCGACCTTAAACGCGTTGTTGCCATCATCGAGAACCGGCTCGGCAATCCGCCGAACCTGGATGAGATGGCAGGAGAAATCGGCGTAAGCCGCCGCCACTTCTTCCGTGCTTTCAAGCAGTCGACGGGAAAGTCACCGCACTCGTTTGTCACAACGCGTCGATTGGAACGCTCCGTTGATCTTCTTCGTACGACTGAGCTTTCCGCCACAGAAGTCGCGTTCGAATGCGGGTTCGCAAGTTCCAGCCACTTCACCTACGCCTTCAAGAGAGTCTATGGAACGGGGCCGCTGGAGTTCCGCCGAAGATGGCGCAGTTGATGCACTTGAATAGTTTTTGGCACGATTTTGATAACCAGGCCTGATTCTTAAAGCGAAGGGGCCCCCAAATGCCTATTGCAGATGGGTCTCCAACTGCGAAGTATCCATATGCCCCGACCGAGAACGATGGAAGCGCCCGCCCCCCGCGTTCGCTACGCGCGTTCGTTTAACTGGTTTTTGGCAAGCACGTTTGCATCCGCTATCGGCCGAAATGGCTACCACATAGCATGTGCTTGGGTCCTTATCGTCTCCGGACAGGGCAGCGCCGCAGTCGCGGGATTCTTCACTATTATTAGTCTGACCGAACTCGTTACCAGTCCGCTTGCCGGTTGGCTGGCCGATCGTTTCGATCGGCGCATTCTTTATGTCATCGCGGAGACTGTCCGTGTTGTCGCCGCTATCGTGTTGGGCACGGTTCTGATGGTGACAAGCGTGCTGTGGGCCATCGGGCTGTCTGCCGTACTCTTTGCAACCTGCGATCGGATCGCGCTGACGGCATCCCAATCCATGATTCCGTCGATCAGTGAGAGACTCTCGCTGGCGACTGCGAACTCGATGACCTTTTTCTTGATGCAGTCTGGAAGTCTCGCTGCGGCCATGCTCGTTGGGGCTCTCTTGCATGCGTCAAGCTCGGTGGTCACTTTCGGTGCTGTTTCCATTGGGTTTGCCTTTTCAGCAATCATCATGCGTGTTGTTCGGCATGAGAGAGGGCCCTGCGAGCGTGCCGGGGGCGCGATGGAGAGCTCGCCGGTCATCGGGTCTCAATTCCTCTGTCTGAGTGCCGTCTACGCGCTGCTCTATACCGGAGGGATGTTGATCAGCGTAATCGGGCCTAGTTTCGTGTTTGATGAACACGGTGGAAATGCGGTCGATTTCGGCCAGCTCGAGAGTTCCTGGTCGGCAGGATCGATCCTTGGTGCTCTGCTGCTGATACCTCTCGTTCGAGCGACAAAGTTAACGGTCCTGCAATACGTCATTCTCGGGTCTAGTGCGGTGTCCTTCGCGGTGCTCAAGGCACTGGACCCGCCCTTTTCCCTCTTGGCATTCGCGATCCTGGGAGCTCTATACAATCTCGGCAGGGTTGCCGTCGAAGTCATGATCCAGTCGGCCGTTCCGAGTACCGCGCTTGGCCGCGCAAAGGGCTTGCTCCACAGCGCGGGCGTTCTCTTGGGTGTTGTCCTCTTCGCTATCGTTTCGATGATCGCTGACGATGTTAAACCATCGACGCTGTTTTTCGCCTATGGCGTCATTCTTGCGTTCGGCATGGTGGTTCTCATCCTGTTTTGCAGAAACGGAACGAATATCGACGTGGAGCGCGATCCTGGCCGATGACCCTAATTTAAGTGTTTTCGCATGCGGCATGCCCCCGATGTTGTCCAATTGATCAGCGTGACGATCTCACCGCTTGCGGCCGGTCCTGCCGCCTAGAAATTCGTGCCGGAATTCAACAATGGTGCCAGGATATCGGCCCAGAACACAATTTTTCATCACATGTCTCTAGCGAAATTAATGCGTTTCCTCTATTTCTGAACGTGAGGCATTACGTGCTGCCTTGGGGCTTTGTAACCCCTCTGTGCAACTGGTGCTGGTTGTTTCAGCACCGAACTCTGCGACCTTTTGGGTCGGGGAGCCTGTGGCGTATGTCCAGGTTCCTCGGAGCTAAAGGCCATGGGGCTGTCACAGACAGTTACAAACTCCCCGATCATTCGGAGGTTTAGCGAGTTTCGCGGGGACGTACCGCGACAAACTCTCTTCCCGGGGATATCGATGCAGCATCCAAAACAGCGACAAAGCGTGCGGCTTGCAAAGCCGATTAGATTGGCCTGCGGCTACCTTAGGAAGACACACCCCTCCACCCAGAACAACCTGGGCCGCGATGGTTGCAGCGACGCCGGGTTTTCCCAATTTGTCTGGTCGACTGATACGTCAGTGCGCACAATAGGGGGAGGTGGCCGATGAAAGTCCCGGCGACATCCCCACCCCCGAGATTCAAGGCCGGCAACTGCCGGACGATTGTCCACAAGCAAAGGACTTGGCGCCACGTACAGGCTGATCTCGTCCGCCGCACTGGCCTTGAAGCGGAGGAGATCGCGGTCAAGTCGGACCGGCACCTCATCCTCCTGAATCTGAAAGGCAACTCCGAACGTGGCGAACACTTCCTTGACGAAAAACGGACCGGCTTCGTCTCCCGCCGGCCCGGAGCCGTCCTCTTCATTCCAGCCGGGTGTGACTGGAAAGGATGGGAGGAAGGTGCATCCACGGCGGCTTACCTTTCAATCACAATCGATCCGGTCTTTGTGACCGACGTCTTTTCTCGAATGGCGACGAGCATGCTTCCGACCCTTTCACCTGACCTTGGTTGCGAGGATACGATCATTATGAACGCCGCGCGCGGTATCGGCGAGGAGATCGGAGATCAAAATCCACTCAGCACCATGGTCGTGGAAAGCTACGTGGCCACGATGTTTGCGCAGCTGTTCCGCCGTCAAAAATATATCGCAACGGCGCGAAAGGGCGGGTTGGCAGCGGCAAACCTGACCCGTGTCATCGAGAAAATCGATGGCGATCTGACCGACGATCTCTCGCTGGGGCAGCTTGCCTCTATCGCAGGGTTGAGCATTCCGCATTTTTGCCGGGCCTTCAAGCAAACACTCGGATGCCCGCCCCACGCCTTCATCGTCCGACGGCGGGTAGAGCGGGCGAAGGAGTATCTTCGCCTTTCCGCGATGCCGATCACCGAAGTGGCGCTCCTGTGCGGCTTCTCCAGCTCAAGCCATTTCGCCAACACGTTCCGGCGCGAGACGGGCACGACACCTCAAGATTTTCGCGGCTCGTCGCTAAATAAATCAGTCGAATGATTTTTCGATAAGATTTCGCAGACACGTCAATTCGCTGCAAGCCCCACTTGGGCCAGTGTCGCATCCTCGGCAGACGACAAGCCGAGGGATTGCTAGTGAACCACCCATCAAATGACGATCACGCTCGTGACAATACCACGAAGCAAGGACCTGCTCTGCGCGTCGTGGAGTTGAAGAAGCGCTTCGGTCCGCTCGAAGTCATTAAAGGGGTGTCCTTCACAGCGGAACGCGGCGACGTCATCTCAATCCTCGGAAGTA
>VFQN01002383.1_pt1 | contig 29176 bp, 48 predicted proteins | sample 3512371 | NCBI WGS metagenome assembly VFQN01 (sample SAMN10412370, study PRJNA504923) | tailings metagenome | isolation source: Replicate 2 from Balatoc abandoned mine | place: Philippines: Itogon, Benguet | collected 2017-08-28
CAGTTCTCCTACCACAGCCTGGTCCCACCCCTACATAGCTTCTCGCCAAGACGCATCCACAGAACACAAGCAGGCCCCCTGTCGGGGCTCCCCACCACCCTCATGCCCAGGAGGAACCGGATACGAGGCAGTTGTTTTTGGTACGCAAGGCAGGGCACTAACACATTCACTTTCCCCATCGGCCCATTCCCTGTTGCAGTACATATAATTGTCGCCGTCCACTGAAGGAGCAGGGACGCGGTGCCCCGGCGAGCGCCAAGCAAGGCCTCTTCAGGCCACTTGAAGTACCTTTGTTAGTACCGCTCACTTTCATGTGTTGGTTACGTACGCTGAGGGTGTGTCAGCACGGTCATTAATGTTGGCATTGTGCTGTTGGTACTTTCCTTGGTGGCAGCTCCTGGTCACCTGGGGTTGATACGGGTGCTGACGGAGGCTGCAGGCGGACAGGAGGGCTCGCTCCCTTGAGTAGTGATCACATGTACACAGGGGGTCCCCTGCGTGTACCGGTATAGAGCAGCACGTGGTATGGCATGCTTACACCGGAAACCCTCCACAACGGTACTTCTCTGTGTGTGCGCCTGTTAAAGCGAGTAATATGGTACCCTCCTGGCAGACTACTGAGCTAGCGGTATGCCTTTAGCCCACGCACCCCCAGCTGACGACGGAACAGCAAATAAAGCACAGTGCAGCGCCCTTTCCCTCTCCGTGCTTCCGCCATAGCCACGCTGCTGGTACACTCCACACAGAAAGAATCAGTAAGGACATGTAAACGGTACGATGCTGTCCGACACCTCCAGGTTGGCTTACTGCGGCATGCCGTCTGGGCACACATAGGTGCCACCGAACGTCAGAGCCATCACGCCCGCCCTCAAACGTGTCCTCCTGCAGCGGCCGTGAGGCGGAGGCGGGCGCCAAGGGGAAGGGCTGCGCCCAAATGCTCCACGAATGACTCGACGTTGAAGTTCTGTTGGGTACCGCACCGTACGGGCTACGGGGCAGGTGATGAAGGGCAGGGCCAGGGTGTGGCGGGCAGGGCGGCGTGGGATGGATGCCGACGTGCCGCTATGCGGGCCAGCACGGCAGCAACAGGTGGCACGCATACAGGGGCAGTGGAAGCCAGGACATCGATGCTCCACATCAGGACGCATAACGTTATGAGTCTTCGGCAGCACAAGTACGCAGCCCAAGAGGATGCCAGTCAGGGATACCCATGTCATCAAAGGCAGGGGATGCCCCTTCTGTGAAACCTAGATGACGATCTCGGCAAACACATCTATGCATATTATGCATGTTATATCGTGCATTGCAGGCAGTGCCGCGGATACCCACGCGAGCAGTCAGTTGGGGCAGTGATGCACGACGAATCGACCGTAACTTGCTTTTTCAACTCATGCGTCACATCACCAATATGCGAGGACACTCTGGCATTCTGCAGGAATAGTGTCGATTGCAGAAAAGCAGCGTAGGGCAACTGAGCAAGGTCTCGGGCAAGGTTTTCCCACTTGAAACAAAGACACTCACCCCATATCGAATGCTTTGCGACTAAGGCAATGCGTTTGTCCCCTGTTCTGCCGCGCGGCTCCTGCGCCGCGGCCTGCCGCTGGCCCCCACAACACATGCCCGCCCAGCTCGGACGACGCTGCCTTGCCGCGACCGCTCCGCCGGCCGCAACAGTATCAGGCCCTAATCATCAAATCAGGGGTCTTTCTAGCACTATTTGCAAGCCCTTCCGGTCGGTGCCTGCGAGGTGCAGTGGCGGGAGCGCCAGTAGCGATGCTGCCGACAACGGTGGCGGGCCGGGCGAGTGGGGTCAGCCGCCCCCTGCTCCTGCTGGCGCCGCCAACGCGGATGGCGGCAGCACTGCTGCTAAGCAGATCGCCGACACCCTTCCCGACCACAAGACAACCCAGCAGCAGCAGGCTGCGGAGGAGGGGCGGCCACTGCTGCAGGAGGCAATAAGGCTGCTGCAGGAAGCGCAGGTGGGGGGTGCGCAACACCGCTGCAAATGTAACAGCACGTACAGCCTTCTGAAATATAAGCATCAAGCTGACACCCCTTCGGGCTACGACAGCTTGTACATATTGGATGGCTGTTTCCTGTTTGGGGTCTGCCTCTGTGTGCAGGACGTACACTCGGGTGAATGCCCTGCCTGTGTACGCTAGCTTTTCGTTGTTATGCCTGGTACTGGCCTGGTACTGGAGATCGCCTGTTTGCACGATACTTACATATGTCTGTGCCTTGCTGCCTTGCCTGCCTACCGTACTCACATGGGTGCCTGCAGGAGGACATGCGTGATATGCATGAGCGGAATGCGATGGTGGAACAGAAGCAGGCTGCCGTGATCAAGTTGCTCCTTGAGCTACAGCAGGTCCAGCACGATGAGGCATTGCAGCAACAGCAGCAGCAGCAGCAGCAACAACGGCAACAGGAGCAGCAGCAAACCTGTGAGCCTGTCGACGCACACATTGCTCCTGGGCAGTCCTTGAGTGGTGTTGGCAGCACCCCCGCAGTGCCCCGCGAGCGCATGACGTGGCGACTGCTGCCCCGGCTGATGGACTACGTCTATGTGCGCCCTTATGCAAAGCACGGGGTGGTGCTCGGCGTAGCGTGTGGGAGTAGAGCTTTCAAGGTATGTGTTTGTGACAATGGCGCAGATAGATGACATCCACAAGTTCGATGGAGGAATGGGGGAACAGCCTTTCGATGCGTCTGCACCTGCTGTTGACCGTGGGCTGGTTGATATGTCGCGTGGGGTGTGGTGAAGTACGTGGATCAGCTGCCCGCCTGATCACCAATGCCAGCTCCGTGGCTGTCCCCCACAGGTGTGGTCACTGCCTGGCACCACTGGCGCGCGTGAGACTTTCACCATCTGGGAGCTCACGAAACTTTCGATCAGAGCGGAGTGTGATCTGGAGCCTGGTTCAGGGCGCGTCAAGGTATGCAGGCAACCAGCTACTTCAGCTGCTTTGGCATGCACGGCAATGTAGTGCGTCAATCAATGCCGGTGCACACGTTATAACGTAATTAGCTAATGCTAATTAGCAGAACCTACAAGCGCTCGGGGCTCTGTGCTGAACGATGACACAAATTCACACAGTAGGAAGGAATGCAGTCGGCATGTGGACAGTGCACGCCTTAGCCTGACCCACCTTCAGACACAACCAAAGGAGGGTACACGGATGCACGTCCACTCAGGGTGGCTCATGGAGTACTCAGTCAACCTGCTGTCGGCCTGTTGCCCATGATTATGAACCAGGGCGTACGTATGGCACGTTCACAAGACAGGAGCAGTAGGCTGGTAGTATGCACTTTGACTGACATGAAGCCTCTGCCCATGGTCCGGCCAGTACCTGCCGTACGACCCCGAGCGCAAGGGAGTCCCCGTGACTCGCTTCACCGCCGCCCCCGGCATGCTGGTGCGCCGGAATCACAATGCAAACACGCGCTCTGCAGCCGTGCCTGGGGAGGTGAGGCGCGAACGGTACATAAACGTTCTCACTCACAAGGCCTCACATGCGGATACGACATGAACAAAGCGTAACACGTTTGGAAAGAGACTAGGGTGTCGATTAGGACCTGCAGTGTGTGGCTCCACATGCAAAGTACGCAGGGGATAACTCCGCCTTGCTGTGGCCCACGCTGCGAGGGTGTATCCATGCATGATGCCGCCTGTTGACCTAATCACGCTCGCCGGTACTGCGACAGCAGGGGCTTGCCGCACCCGGTGTGACATTGCAGCACAAGTCTTGCACAAGCGCCTCGGTGCTTGAATGCCACGCTTCTACAACTACCGCCCTGGTACCTGTATGCCATGCCTGCCCAACGCCCCGGTACCTGTATGCCATGCCTGCCCAACGGCGCACAGGTGGGCGTCATCCAGCCCCACGTTGAGTTACTTGGGGAGGACAAGTGTCTGGTGGAGTGGAGTAGCAGCCGCACAGCGGTGTACGGCATTGGCTTTAACGACGGCTTCGAGCTGGTGCACCTGGAGACGAGCCCGACCAGCGGGGCGCCGGTGGTGGGGAAGTTCTGGACAGGGGTCGCGGAGCCGGCCGTGGCCAAAGTGCAGCAGTCACCATGGTGGACGGGGTCGTGGGACGACCGGGGCGAGCTGCTGTGGGACGGGAGGGAGCTTGAGCACCCTGAGGACCTCATGCTACCTGTGAACCTGTGCGGCATGCCGGTGGAGCGCGGGACCCACTGGACGTATGGCGGGGCGGAGCCGGGGTTGGGGGTCATCCAGGTCGCGGGCACGGTTGGGCAGGAGGGCGCGCACATCCCCGCTGGTAAGCAGCTTGCCGCTTGACGCCACCTGTAGTAGTGCGGTGGCGTCCGTGCTTGACACTTCCTAGTCACTTTAAGGACACTCAATGAGACACCCTCCTATTGTGCACTCCCATGCTCCCATGCCTCTAAATTGCACACACTCCTATGCTGCCATAGGATAGGGGCACAAGCACGGAACAGGTGCCCCCTCAACATGTATGCGTGCGTTGCGGTCCCTCTTGAAGTGCGCCTTCCATATCGGAGCCCGCTACACTACTACATGCAGAGCCAGTAGTTAGAGCCAAGGCATTCGCACAAAGGACTGTAGGTTTGCGGTCACGGAACGCCCAAACCATACGAACCATACAAAACCCCCCCCGGACCATACCACTCCACCGCAGGCTTCTCGCTGCCAGTGCGGTGGCCCAACGGCCAGCTGCTGCACCACCGCGCCTGCCCCACTCACGGCTACGACCTGTGCTACTCGGCACAGCCGGGGGAGTCGGTCACCCTGTTCACGGCGCGGGACGGGCTGCGGGTGAGGATGGTCAACGGAGGGGAGGAGGGTGTGCTCGTGCAGCCAGTGGAGATCTCCCCTGCCTCTGACGGCGTGGTGTGGCGGGTGGTCTTCAGTGGCGGCGACCGGGACGGCGGCATGGAGCTCACCTTTCTCGTGTCGCGACTCTACGCTGAGCCAACCTGGCATGCAACGGAAGAGTATGAGACCGCATCAGAGCTGGAGGTGCGTGCTTCTTTAACAGAGAATAACAGCGGAGAGCACCGCATGCGTGCGTCCGATCCATGGGTCCCAGGCACGATGTGTTGTGGTGGGTGCAAGCAGTGCTTTTGGGGAACCGGAATGACAGTAACGCGGCTGTTGGGTTGCATCTAGTGGCGGTTGGGTTGCATCTAGCCAGTGTTGGGTCACCTAGGACGCTGTATCTTCTCCTTGGGTGCTGCCATGGAGGTAGGGATGCACTGACAAATCTCGATTATTAGCTTCCACGCCCAAGCCAACCGACTAGCAGTGGCCTGCCCAGGCCGGCTGAACGCAGGCCATGTTTTCGGCCCGCAGGAGCACTAACACATCCACGTTCCCCAATGGTCCTTTCCCTCTTACAGTACATCTAGTTGTCGGCGTCCAGTAGAGGAGCAGGGGCGCGGCGCCCTGGCGAGCGCCAAGCAAGGGCACGTGGCATTCTGTAGGGACGCACGGTGGTGGCACCACCAAAGCCGGGGTTTACCTTCAATGGGTGCACATGTACAACCTTTCAGTGAGTTGGTTACGGTAATGGCTGCAAGGGGACCCGCGGTAGGCTGGGGGTAGGCTACTATTGGGGCGTTCGTTTGGCTGGCCCGACACAGCGCAGTGCATGCGTGCAGATAATGAGAGGCAGACTCATGTGCGTGGAAGTGAGCACAACAGGTCCCCGCCATGCTGTCACTTTACTCCATTTTTTCTTGTTTGCATGGTTTCGTGGGGGTACTTGCGTCTGTCAGCGGCGACACGTGGGCTGGTTTTGGCATCACGCACCGCTGGCGGCGGAATAGGTGGGGTAGCTGTGCCGCTGTGCCAATTGGACATGTAGCGCAGTTGCAATGCGTTAGCAGCTTAGCGTTTATTTGTGCCTTAGTACCCAGTAGCCCTGCAGCGGATTGAGGTCCCTCACTCACTCAACCTACCGGCCAACACCACCGGTACGCTCCATCCACGCACACGCACACGGTACGCATAACACCTTACGGTGCGTAAACGAGAACATGCTTTCCTACACTTCCAAGGTTAGCCAACTGTGACATGCCCTCTGGGCACACATAGGCGCCGCAAAACTCCAGAGCCGCACTCTTAAACTCGTCCTCGTGCAGCATATATACCGTAGCAGCCGTGAGGCGGAGGCGGGCGCGAAGGGGAAGGGCCGCCCCCGAATGCTCAGCTCCACGCGGGCGGCAAAAGGCTCACCGCTGAACGGCTGAAGTCCTGTTGGGGAAAGTGCGGGGCAGGCAAGAAGAGCTGGGCGTGCTGTGGTGTTGGATCACCGCTGTACGCGTGTACGGTACGGATTAGCAGCAGCAGGTGGCACTCCAACAGCGGCAGGAGCCACGGCAGGACACGGACACAGCAGGATGCAGGATGCATTACGGCAGGTGCCACGTGCACTAGTTACGCACGGTTGCGTGTAGTGCCCAACATCAAGCTGCAAAGTCAGCGTGTGAAGCGACAGGAGCTACCGCTTCTTCAGGAACCGTCGTTTGGTGGGCAGGGGAGCCGTACGAGGGCGATTAGGGGGTCCCGTGGGGTGCACAGACTGACGCTGCAGGAGTGAGACCCGGAGCAGGAGGGAGCATTCAGCTACGGTGCGTGTTTTGCAGCATTAGCACACGTACGCCGTGACAGCCGCCCTCCCAGGAGGCGAGGATGCCGTCAGGGACGCCACGCATGCCAGCCCCAGGCAGGGGAGGCCTCTCCTGCAGAAGGGAGGCCACGTCACCTGTGCGGTCGGGCCTCCCCTGCGATACCTAGACGACTATTGTGACAAGTACATCTCAAGCATCTTGAACATTCCTTGTCGGCATTGCTGACGACTTCCATTCAGATAGAGCAGTCAATAGTTAGGGCTTGACGCAATGATGCACGACGAATCAATCATAACTTCCCCAATTCTTTCATGAGGCACATCACTACAACGCGAACAAACTCTGGCACTTTGCATGCCTACGTGCCTATGACAGCAGAGCAGCGTAAATGAAGCCACCGCTTGCGTCTTGGGCAAGGTTACTCCATTCAACACCACGGCACTCACACCATACCCATTGCTATTTCAACTAATCAAATGCGCCTGTCCCACGTTCTGCCGCGCGGCTCCTGCGCCGCGGCCTGCCGCTCCGCCCCGCACCGCATGCCCGCCCAGCTCGGAGTCGGACGACGCTGCCTTGCCGCAACTGCACCGCGGTTGACAACCGTCTCAGCCCTCAAGCACAAACTCCAGGGCCCTACTAGCGGCAGCCGCAAGCCTCTCCGGTTCGTGCCCGCAAGGTGCAGTGGTGGTAGCGCCTTCGATGCTACCGATGACGGGGCTGGCGAGAGGGGCCAGCCGCCCCCTGCTCCTGCTGGAGCTGCTAACGCCGGTGTCGGCAGCGGTGTTGCTAAGCAGCTTGCCGACACCCGCCCCGACCCCAAAGGCAGCCCAGCAGCAGCAGGCTGCCGAGGGGCGGCCGCTGCTGCTGGAGGCGATGAGGCTGCTGCAGGAAGTGCAGGTGGGGGTGCCCATTATTACGCTGCTGCAAATGTAACAGCAGCACGTACAGCGTTGCTGAAATACTAGCATCAAGCGGACACCCCTGCCGGGCCCTGCCGGGGCTACGACATTGGATGGCTGTTTGCTGTTTGTTTGCTATTTCCTTTTTGCGCAGGGCGTCTGCGTGGGCGAAATGCCCCGGCGTGACCTGCCTGCGTACACTACTGTACGTTGTCATGCCACTGCGTGCCCGGTACTAGACATTGCCGGTGGTGCACACGGTACGTAAATCTGCATGTGCCCTGCTCCCTTGCGCCCTTGCGTGCCTACCGTACACCCCTGGGTGCAGGACGACATGCGTGACACCCGCAATGCCCTCGGGTTACCTTCCCAGCAAGTCTTGAAGCGGCCGCCAAGGCTGATGGACACTGTGCGCATCCGCAAGCCTGGCACCTGGTGGACGGAGGTGGACGGTATCGTACTGGGCTCGGCTGACAATGGCGCACGGCTCAAGGTACGACAGTGTCGGTACACTTGGTGGTTGGCATACCGGTAGCATGTATTACTGCATAGCCTACCCACTGTACCTACCTCAGCTAGCCCATAGGACATGTCAAGCACTCCTCCAGGGCCAAATTGCGTCCGGCAAATCTACTGTGTCCTGAAGGGACGGCAGCCGAGCGCGTGCGGTAGCCCCTGATGACATCGTGCGGCAAGGTGGAAGGGCTGCCCTTGCTTTGCTTCATCGGCTCACTATGCAAACGGGTCATCATGCGTGCCTGCACAGACTGCAAGCGTAGAGCCGCTAGTTGCAGTGCATGCCTTGCACCTACGGGTTCCCGGTGCGTGCACGCGTGCCCCCTGCAGGTGTGGACCGCGCCGGACCGTGAGCGCCCAAACCAACGTGGCGCCAACCGGACCCCCATTCGCACCCCTGCGGAGTGCGTGCGGCAGCAGGGCTACAACAGCCTACTCCAGGTGTGTACCGCACCGGCATACATGTGGGAGGCCAGTTACGGGGTACTTGCGCGCGATACGTTGCGGCCGGCCAAGCAACAGACCGTACACACACGCATGGCTGGTACCGTATATGTACAGGCATGGTGCCTGCTGCTGTCTCTTACCGGTTTTAGGAACTGGCACATGAGGCTTCCCCACCCTATTTACGTGGCAACTGGTTTACAGCAAGTCCCAGCGCGGCATATGTGTGCTGCCGCTTTCCTGCTCCTCGCTTCTTATCTTTGTTTTTGCCTGTCAACGCGGTGTTTGGCGTACCCCAAAGGCCACGCCTATAGTGGTCACGTTTCAACTTTCGTGGGCGTATCTCCCAGGATGATCATTGTTGCCTGAGAATGGTATCACCAATACGCAGTACCTGCCGTACGACCCCGAGCGCAAGGGAGTCCCTGTGACCCGCTTCACCGCCGCCCCCGGCATGCTGGTGCGCCGGGGGTACGACGTCAAGAAGGGAGAGGAGCGCGCGGTAGAGGCGGGCGAGGTGAGGGCAATACCATTAATGCAGAGGTAGATCTTAGCAAACGAAGCGGGCAGGAGTAGGGCACACGTGTCGCGGCCCCTGCTGCCTTAGCACACTTCTTCTTTTTTCTTCCAGAGGGGGCATCAACAAGGGGGGGCGTGCGTAGGGCCGGACTATCCATTGCCCTGCCTCCAGGCCGCCGCGGGGGGAATTCCCTTCCACCCCAGGCCCGTACGGTTGAAGGGCCAGCCCCTCGCTACGGCCCTGCAGTCATATGTGCGTAGAGATTCGCAAAAGCTGGCATGAGGTGCTGGCTACTACAGGGTCACTTTTCACTTTTTTCACTTTTGCACTCCCGATCGGTTGCATGCATGCGCAGGTGGGCGTGCTGCAGCCCTCCCCCGGCATGGGCGACATGTGCCTGGTGGAGTGGGCTAGCGGCAGACAGGGGTGGTACGACACGGGCAATGACGGGCGCTTCGAGCTGGTGCACCTGGAGACGACATGGACCAGCGGGGCGCCGGTGGTGGGCCAGTACTGGGCTGACGCCAAGGCGCACAACCCCAGGGAGCTGCTGTGGGGTGGGAAGGAGTTGCAGAAGCCTGCGTACGTGTGTGCGCACGGTACGGCGTCCGGCGATACGGCGTACGGCGGTACAGTTGTACGCGTGGAGCGTGGGACGCACTGGGTGTACGGTGGTGCGGACCCAGATGTGGGGATAATTGCCGACGCAGCTGATGGGCAGCAGGAGGGTGAGCCGCCGCCGCCGCCGGCTGAAGTAATTGCTAGAGCTGGGTGCCGGTACCAAATAGTAGCACGATCCACAACAAATGCGCATGCCACATAGCCACCAAATGCGCACAAATACACCAGACGCATGCCTCTGCTAGGTAGAGGAGGCAGGAGGATGCCTGCGGGGTGCAGCAGATGCATGCCTTCACTTGCTAAGCGCCCTGCTGCATGCGTGCACCTGCCTGCACATCTGGATGATAGGAGCCCTTGCAACTTGCACCCGAGCGTGTTATCGATTTCTTCCATTACTGGTCTTGTGGATTCAACTATACATGCTTCTTCGCAAACATTGTGTCGGTTGTGTGCGTGTCAACTTGAATCCACCGCAGGAATGGTGACGGTGGACTGGCCCAACGGCATAAGTGCCCGCCATCACGCCTCCCCCGCCTCTGGCTACGACCTGTGCTACTCTCGGCACACCGGGGACCTCGTCACCCTGTTCACGGCGCGGCAGGGGCTGAACGTGCATATCCCTGGTGCAGACTACAGGGCCCACGGCACGCTTTTGAGGCCCGTGGCAGTGAGCGGGTATGGGGTCGTGTGGAGCGTTGACTTCCCCTACCGACAGCCATCGTCAGGCTCCCCTCGTGCGGAAACGTACCTCATGGACACTTCCAGTGCCACACCCACAAGCAGGGCAACACGCGGCGCGCAGGTGGCGTCTGGGCTGCGAGTAAGTGCGTGCGAGCTAGGGAACGGGCATCCAGCAGAGGGCCACTGTCTAGTGGGGCGGATGCATGTGTGTGTGCAGTTGCAGTCGTACACAGAAAGGCTGAAACGTACAGTACGTGGGCGCCAAGCTGCACAACGCCTGTCGAAGTGAACGAAGTGGGTGGCGTATCCCTTCTGCAGGAAGGTCCTGAGACCAGACCGTCACGCACACACACAGCATATCGCTCACATTGGTATGCCCGTGCGTGCACTTGCTTGGCCCCTCTTGCAGTACAAGTAGACGGCCGTAGTCAGTGGCTGTCGGGGCAAGGAGTGAGGAGCAACGCACTGCTGAGGCGCACTGGCGGAGCACCAGCGACCCGTGTGGGTGGCACCGGAGCCTCCTTAGGCATAGGCCATGGCCACGTGCAGTGGCGGCCTGACAATGCTGCGTTCGACGCTGTGTCGCCGACCAGTACGATAGCAAGCATGCCGTGGCCTAGTTTTTTCACGGTCATGTCCATTCGCTGCGTAATAGTATAGTAAGAGGTAGAGAAGTGAAGGGTGTGGGCAGGATCGGATCTTCGGATGCAAGCGCCTATAGGCACCTAGCTAGGTGGCCAAGGCACGTTTCGGCGCATGAACCCCAAGCACGCGCCGACGGCCGGGAGGCGGGAGTAGCCCCATGGACGGACCCGTGGGTCGGTGTTGTATGTGCATAGGCTGGGTTGTTAGGTTCTGGAGGGTTACCAGAACCGCAGGTTGCCGTACCGCACGGCGCCTGTTACGGTACGCACCCTTGTTGCTACCACCCACTTCCTTGTGTTTTCAAGTACGCACGCTTTAAGGATTTATGCATGTCAGCGCGGTCAGGAACGTTTCTCCGGTGCAATATTTCGTGGCGACTGCTGGTAACCTGAGGCTGATGCATGGGGGCAGGAGGGCTCCCTTGAGTGTGGGTATCTAGAACAGCCTTCTGGTCTAGCAAGCGTACATTTCGGTAGTACTCTCAGACCGCATGTTTACGCCGGTAAGGAAACCGTGCATACTCGTACGTCTCGTGGGAAGTGTAATGCGGTATCTACGTGCGAGACTGAGCGCTAGTATATATGGCACCCACAATGCCGCGTGAACAAGCGGCCAGAAGAGCAAAGTGGATCAAGAGGATGTTGTATCATCTTTTTGTCCCTTCGCCCTTCGGGCACGCCCAGCCTCACGGTGCAGCCCTGTGGCCCCTTACTCACTCGGTATATTACAAACTTCTGCTATCAGTACCCTCCACAGCAACATACGGTACAGCAAGTGAGGCCAACATGCCCTACACCTCCAGGTTAGCCAACTGCGGCATGCCTTCTGTGCAAACGTAAGCGCCGCCAAACTCCAGAGCCGCGCTCTCAAACTCGTCCTCGTGCAGCAGCCGTGAGGCGGAGGCGGGCGCGAAGGGGAAGGGCCGCACCCAGATGCTCAGCTCCACGCGGGCGGCAAAGGACTCGACACTGAAGTTCTGTTGGGTAGTGGACGGGGCGGGTGATGAGAACAGGGCATGAGGTTGGATACCGCTGTACGCAGCAGCAGAACGCAGCAATAGGTGCATGGGAGCCGTTGCAAGATGCATACGGTACCAGTAATTGAACGCATACAGTACAGGTTAGATAGGTACAGTGCCCAACGCATGTACGGCGAGTGGGCTAGCTACGAGCTACCTCTCACCCTGAAGCCATCGTTGGTGGGGCAGGGAACTGCCTGGAAGGTGGAGGCAGGGGCGCGCGCCACCACACGTGCAATCTGCGGATGGGGCGACACGGGGGGCGGGGGGCGGGGTGGGGGGCGGGGTGGGGGGCGGGGGGCAGGGCGCGGGGTACGGCTAGATTGGCAGGCAGGGCCAGGAAGCCACCGGGAGGGTTGTGAAGGCATCAGAAGCTGTGCTGGCGCTGACCGGCACTGCGAGGTGCAAGATGTGTGTCTGGGAGGGGCGACTGCTGCACTTCTTGACTTGAGAGCAAGCTCCACGTGCTTGCACGCTACAAGCCGCATATCAGGATTACTTTTGACCAGGATGTGCTTGCGAGTTGGTTTGGGGACAGGCAATGCTCTAACTGCGGCTCACCTTGAAGGGCGAGTAGAGCTCCACGGTCAGCGCCCCCTGGCAGCCCTGCACCTCCAGCGAGCTCAGCACAGGGGGGTCCCACGGGTCCAGCGTCACAGGCGGGCGCCCGCCGGGCGGGTGGTACGACAGCACGAACTGCCGTACGGCAGGCACCAGGGGCTCTAGCACGTGGGGCAGCATGCCGCCCGCCAGCACAAAGGAAGCCTGAGGATGGTCAAGGGGCGGCAGGAAGGCGGCACGGTGTGCAGAGAACACAGTTGGGTTGTGGTAGAGGGGTAGGGACGGAGAGGCGGTGACGGGCATTCATGTCGCGGATTATGGAGCTGGGTGTGTAAAGTAAGGCACTGCGCACTGGTGCCGATCAGGTGTGCGCTTCAGGTGAGCTACAGTCCTGCACACTGGAGCCAGAAGCAAACGCTGCACGACACCCTCATACGCAATTGAGTGTCAGGGAACACCCAGGCCTTACTGTCGTCCCGCGCAAGCCCAACCGAACTGCATGCAGATCTTCTCTAAGGGCATGGCCGCGGCACACACCCTAGTAGTGCGCCCATCCTTCGGTTCCCACCCCGCCCCACCCTGCCTCGCTCTGTGGTTACCGTTTGCTGTTACCCACCACCCACCTCCGCCCTCCAACAACCACCCACCTCCTGGCCGCTGGGCCCGTGCTTGTGGCCCTGCGCCCACACCCACTCGTCGGGAAAGGACGCCCCCCAGTTCTTCTCCAGGTGCGCCCAGCCGCTGCGCCACTGCCTGGGCAGCTCAATGCGTGCTCCCCCCGTCCCTTTCGCCTCCTCATCCTGCTGCTGCCCACCTACTTGCTGCCCCTTTGCTGCTGCTGAGTCGCTGTCTGCTGCGCCCTCCGCCTGTTCCCCAGCCTCCATTGCTGTCAGCACGCGCTGTCCCGTAGACACGTGCGCCCCAGAAGCATCCCCGTTGTCGCCGGAAGGCAACAGTACCGATACCTCTCCAGATGTATCCTTCTGTTCCCCTCCATGCCCACCAGCCCCCCCGTCATGCGCCCCGCCTCCGCCTCCCTGCCGTACAGCATCACCACCCGGCTCCCGTATCACGTACTGTACGGGCGTACGGAGGCTCAGCACGTCGTACTCGAGCTTCAGCAGGAAGCCCCACTCCGACAGCCAACCCTCCGGGCCTGTGGACGCCGCCTGGGGGCTCCAGGGGGAGGCTGCCGTACAACTGCCGCCGCCGCCGCGGTCCAACCGAATCCGTACACTGGCACCCTGCAGGCGGGCGCTGATCTGCAGTCGCTGCTGCGTCAGGTTCCACACGCAGTAGTTGTGCTGGCTAAGGGCATGTGCGTGTCCGGGCCCTGCTGCATCAGCGCCTCCGTCCTCCTGGTCATCAGGTGCTGTGCCCTTGTCGGTTGCCACCAGGGCGAAATCCACTGGAGGATACGGCGGCTCGGCGGTCTCACTGCGGCCGCTGCTACTGCTGCTGCTGGTAATGGTGGTGGTTGTGCCGGATGGCGTGAATGGGGTGATCACGGATATGTTGTCGAAGCGGGCCGAGTAGAGGCGCAGCTGCTCCCCAGCCCCCGCGGCCAGCAGGAAGCAGGCGGCGGCGGAGTGGGGCAGGATGCTCTGCTGGTCTGCGGGGTTCAAGCGTTCAATACAGGAGTTAAAATTAAATTCCAAGGGTTACGGCTTACAGGGCAAGGAACAGCAGTGATGACTAGCTACGCTTGAAGGTGGGAGGAGCAGTGTTGGCCCCGCCTCCTGCTACCGGTACATCCATGCGAAAGGACCTCAGTTGCCACACGAATGGCTGTGCGCGCCCCACACGGCTATGGACCCTGGCTGAGCTCCTCAGCACTACCCCTAAGTATCCCCATCCTTACCCGGGAAGTGGCCGATGCCCACAGCAAATGACGAGGCGCCGTCCTCCGCCGTGACACGCACATACCAGCCCTGCCACGTGCCGCGTGCACAACGTACGGCACGTCAGGAGGGTGGGCACACGTGCGTTACGGTGCAGCAGGCATTCAGGACTTGAAACAGGTAGACACAAAGCCCCAGTGCTTCTCAGGGTGGGGGTTCTCGGGTGCTGGGCCTGGCAAGCATCCGTGGGTGCCCTGAAACAGCTATTGGCAGTTGCCCCGAAGGGGCAAGAGCCAATGACCTGGTGCCAGCGTTTGTCCCAGGGTTGCCCCCTGGTTTGCCCCAGAACGAGATCGCAAGCTCCTGCGCCCGGACGTGCTGAGCGCCACACTATGCCGACACATGCCCACCTCAAACCACGGTTCAGCGGATCCGGGCTCGTGTGGCGAGCGGTGGGGGTTGTAGGCCGAGTTGTTGGCGTCGGTGCAGGACGGCCCGGGTGCGAGGGGCACCGGATCGGCAACGTGCCGCAGCGGCAGGAGCAGCTCGGCGGCGAGCGGACGCAGGTACAAAGAAGATCCTATTATCAAAGTAGCTATTAAGTACATATTGCGTGAGCGTCGCGTAACGCTCATCCTTGCTTCTCGGGATTACAGCGACAGGAAGCCCTATTTCGAATGGCCAACTAGCCTTGCAAGCTTGTGAAGTCCAAACAACCGTAGCAGAAAGTTTACATTCCAGATTACAGCTGGTGAGCCCAATGGCGCAATTGCGACACCGAGCGTAGCCTGACTGACGTCACCAGAACCAAAGCGTCACCGGCAAATTGTTTCAGGATAAGCAGCCCCGAGGCGCTCGCCGATTGCAACATGCCAGCAAATGCCACGTTGACGCCTCTGAGTATCAAAACAACGTGGCATTCCGAAAAGCGCCGCAGCTGTACGGCTCGCCTGCCACAGGCAACCGACCCCGCCACTAACAAATTCCCAAAACGTCCTTTCTAAACCTTGAGCCAGATGAATGATATAAACGGGATCACAATAGCTACCTCGTCTGCGGCTAGCGCACTGCAAGCAATTGAACTCCTCCTGACACGCCTGCCTACCGGTACCCGTGCCTCTGCTCATCCCTGTAGCCCTGCAGGGCGAGTTCCTGAAAACCAATTGCGTCAAGGGGTCATCAAACCGTCTCTGCCACATGCCACTTCCGTAGTCCACCTAATCCACCTGTCTGCCTGCATGTCTCCACTAACCTGCTATCCTACCGCCACTCGACGGAGGATGGCCACACCCCCCTCCTTGCCGTACCGCAGCCTCCCTGCCAGGCAACATGGATAATCACTACCTGCAGTAGCATGGTTGCACACTGCCATGTACCGCACATGCCAACACCCCACGACCCCATGCCACACTTCACTTCCAGTACCCACTTGCCTAGCCTGCTGCAGGCGCCTGGGTGGCAGCTCGCAGCCCGCATGATCCATGGGCGGTGAGCCTGTTAATCCCTCGGTGGGCCCTGACAACCTGAGGCCTGACTACTGACAGCTGTGATCACAGCCGGCGCATCCATTGCAAGTACCTCAAGGAGCGGCACACGGCCAACCAACACAGTATGAGAGGTCATATGGCAGCGCCTGCCTGTAACCCGCAGAGCGCCATCCTAAATGCCCCCCTCACCTCACTTCCCGCCGCTGCCGCCCGCACCGTCCCCTCCCTGCCCCTGCCCCGCCCCGCCCCTAGCGCCCCCGATCTTCCTCATATAGTTCTCCATGCTGAACTCCTTGTCGTACTGCGCCTCATCCCACATGTCTCCCATGGCCGCCAACGCCGCCTGCAGCCCGCTCTTCGGCGCCGCCTTCTTACCCCCCTGCGCCCCCGCCCCCGCCCCGCCCTCCGCCCCCGCCACCTCCGCCACCGCGTCCGCCTCCGCCATCTCAATCTCAGACGGCAGCTTGCCCTCCCCTGCACCCGCACCCGCTCCGGAACCACCGGGTGCCGCACCCTGTCCAGGAGCTCCGAACACGTCCAGCAGGTTGCCGGTGTCCATGTTGTCCATGGACATGTTGTCGGCGTTGACCACGGCCGCCGCCACGTCCAGCTTGAACTGCTGCAGCCCCATGACGCGCTCCTCCAGCGTCCCACGGGTCAGCAGGCGGTACACGTTGACCGTACGGCGTTGACCCAGGCGGTGCGCGCGGTCCATGGCCTGCGGGTGCAGTGCGGCCGTCAATTACACGGTTGGTGGGAGCTGACATCTACCACGGGGAAGCAATGTGGCAGGCGCCAAGGCAGCCGTGCAACAGCTATTGATCCACGGAACACGGCCAACCGTCAATGCAAGCGCCACGTGCCGTACACCACGCACCTGCATGTCGCGCATGGGGTTCCAGTCGTGCTCCATGAACACCACCGTGTCGGCGGACGTGAGGTTGAGCCCCACGCCGCCCACGCCCGTGGTCAGCAGCAGCACGTCGATGGTGGGGTCGGAGTTGAAGCGCTGCACGATGGCGAAGCGGGCGTTCGCCTCCACGCCGCCGTCGAGGCGGAGGTACGACACGCCGTACGGCTGCATGAGGTCGCGCTCAATTAGGTCGAGCAACGCCTTGTGCTGCGCGAAGATAAGCACGCGGTGGCCGCCGCCGCCGCCACCGTTGCTGTCGGAGTCGGCGTCGGGGTCAGCTGCGCCGCCGCCGTTGCCATCCTCGCCGTCAGCGGCCGCCGCCGACGGCGAGACGATGCCGCAGTTTGACAGAATGTCGCGGAGCGCCGCCAGCTTGGGGGCATGCGCAAGGCGGCGGAGGGTGGCCTCGATGGCGGCGGGGTCGGCGGCGACGGCGGGCGGCAGTACGGCTTGTACGGCAGCCCGGTGGGCCGGGTGCTGCATGTCCAGGACGAGCAGCGGATGGCTGCACAGCTTGCGCAGGTAGTGCAGCGCGGCGAAGACGTGCGGCGAGGGGCCGCCTTCGCCGCCTGAGCCGGCGGCGGCGCCGCTGCCGCCGCCCTCGTCGCCGGCGGCTGCGGCGGCGCGGCGGGCCTCCCCTGAGCGCAGCGCCTCGATGGCCTCCTTGGAAGCCTGCAGCGCGGGCAGGAAACGGGAATAAGGTATTTGTGCACTGTAGCAGAGTCGGCTTTAGGCACACACCGCCGCCTAACTGCCGGAACGCTAAACGGCAAGGGCGGCATGGGCGCGGGTGCTTTCACTCAGCTGAACAAAGCCATGCACCCTTATACCGCCGTACCTGCGAGCTCTTGAAGTCGTCGTACAGCCGCCTCTGCAGCTCGCCCAGGTCGCAGTATATGTCCGTGATGATCTTGGGCGGCAGGTCGGCCAGCACCGCCGCCTTTGTGCGGCGCAGCACGAAGGGCAGCAGCGAGCGGTGCAGCCCCTCCAGCGCCAGCAGCCCGGCCTCGGCCTCGCGGCTGCCGCGCTTGGACACGCGGGCCTCCTGCGGGGGTCACCAGGTGGTGCGATTGTGTGAGGACCAGTGTGTGAGACATGGCAGGTAAATGGTGATAACCCACGGTGCAGGTTACAATGTGGTGGCAGACGTGATGTTGGAAGTACGCCGCATTGCGGCAAGGCACCCGAAGCCGAAGTGCCCGAAGCTGCCGCATAGCCGGTCGGCCTACGCACTGCGCAATCGGTTAACATGATGCTTTGCTGTCCCGTGGATCGTACGTAGATCCACGTGACCACTGGGCGCAACCCACCTGCAGCGCCTTGCCGAACTTGGCCCTGAAGGCCCTCTCGGGGCCCAGGAAGCCCGGCATGAGGAAGTCGAACAGCGACCACATCTCCAGCACGTCGTTCTGGATGGGCGTGCCCGACAGCAGCAGCCTGCGAGTGCCAGGTACAGGTGTACACTTCAGTGTGATGCTACTGGATGCTTCACACAACAGGTGAAACAACAGGGCCGGCGGTGTTGTCACGTGTGCGAAGTAGGTCCCAAAACCGGGCGTGTCGGATGGGCGTGCCGGGCAGCAGCAGCCTGCGCATGCGGGCGAGAGGTGTCTGCTTAAGCAATATCCTAGGTGCGGAGAACATTGATGCGGATCAGGCAAACGAGCACTGCCGGCGAAAGGCATGTGGAAGCAGGTGCAAGGCTTCAAGTCCAGATCACATCTCCGCAGTCTCGCATACCGAAGGGCCAGGCGGTGGCTTACGCAAATACCTTACACACACCTCCCTAGGGTCGCCACCACCTTCAGCCACGCCCACCTGTGCATGGCTGTGATGCGCTTGCAGGCCAGCGTGATGCGCGAGCGTGGGTTGCGGATGGTGTGCCCCTCGTCCAGCACGCAGTACAGCCAGCGCCGGCCCGCCACCCAGTCCACGTCGGCGCGCAGCGACTCGTACGACATGACCAGCATGTTGTACGGCAGGGAGGGCTTCGAGGGGCTCACGGAGGCGAGCGACCTGCGCACAGACAGGACTGGGCCAGTTATCCCGCCATATTGCATGAGGGTACACGCCCCCAAGCCTCCATAATGCAACACAGGTAACGCCCCCCAGCCATGCCCCCTCGCTCGCCCCTTCATGTGTGTAGTACGTCGTCAAACCATCCCAGTGACCATCAGTTACTGGTTATCGTGTTACCCCCGCATCCCGCACCTGTCGAGCAGCGCCTGCGTGGCCGCCCTCTCCGCCGGCATGCCGCCATACTGCAGCGGCCGCAGCCCCGCGGGCCCCACCGTGGCCGTCACCTCGTGCGCCCAGTGGCCCACCAGGGTGGCAGGGCACACCACCAGGCAGGGCAGGGGGGAGTCCTCCGCACGCCCGCTGGCGGCGTAGGCCGCCTCCGCCTCCAGCAGCGCAGCCGCCATGATGCAGGAAGCCTGCACGATAAGGTATTCAAGTAACACGTTGGAAATCTAGCATTGCCTTGTAGTCTCACCGCTAAGAACAGGCGCCTGCGCTGCATGGGCGCTGCAGCCTCACGAGGAATCAAACCCGTAGCACTTCCCCTGTGACTGGCAATACGGCGGTGCAGTGCCCACCTGCAGCGTCTTGCCCAGCCCCATGTCGTCCGCCAGCACGCCGTGCAGCCCGAAGCGGCGCAGGAAGGCCAGCCAGTTGATGCCGTCGCGCTGGTAGGGCCGCAGCGTCACCGGCAGCTCGAAGGGCAGGGAGTAGGCGGACACCTGCGGGGCGACGTGAAGGTGCAGGACTTTGTATGTGCGTTCCTAGGCGTGAGAGGTACGCAGAGCTCAATGGGTCGCAAAGCGGCCCGAAGCTAGCCGAGGACGCGACGACGGGCACCTGGCAAAGGCGAGCATCAATGCGGTGACGGAGGAGGAGCCAAGTGACTTCGTTTGGGTTGAGTTGTGAACACTCCCCGCCTATGACTCAAACTGCTCGTAGAGGCCGGCGCTCGTTGAGGTGACCCTTCCGAGCACCCAACTGCTTGCTATCCAGCAGCTGCCATCCTAACGGACAGCTGGTGACCCACACTACAGCGACCTTAGGACACTCACCGGTGAAGCCACCAGTTTGCGAAGGTACCAAGGTATGCTCGAGCATCGCTCACGCAAAGTTCCACCCAGCCCCACCTGCTTGTTGTCCAGCAGCTGCAGCAGGAAGGCGCTGTCCTCCGCCACTGCCGCCAGCTGGTCGCCGTCCAGGCCGGGGGGCGTGGGGGCGCCCTGGGGGGTGGTGGTGGGAAAGGAGTAGGGAAGAGGCGGCGGCGGTTACCAATGTGGCGGTGTGATAGAAAATGCAGCCAACCTACGGTAGTACCGTATGGCAGCACCGCCCCGACCTACCCGTATCAATGTCACCCCCTTCTCACTCAGCTCTGCATCATCTTTTTCCCAACACCTGCACACCATTCAGCTGCCGCTGCCGACACAGCGCACACTCCACCGATGCAGTACCCCGCAGCCATGTCTCTCGTAGAGGGCTTAGCATCTGCCCCACAGACCCACCCACAACCCACATATCCCACGCACCTGCGCCAGCGGCAGCAGCGTCATGAGCTGCCCGAAGCAACCGCTCGCCGCCGCCCGCACCTCGTCACACGGGTCGCTCATGCGCCGCAGCAGCGGCACCAGCAGCAGCACCGCGTACGGCACCAGCCCCGCGCCCAGCTCCGTACACAGCCCCGAAACCACCTCCACGCCGCCCAGCCGCACGATGTCCTCGGGGCTGGTCAGCATGGGCACCAGCTGCTTGAGCAGCTCCGGCATGAGGCCCTCCGTCCAGCAGCGGGCCAGCGTGGAGGTGCACCTGTTGTGGTGTTTAGCGGACCAAGCATAAGACTCTCCTGTCATGTGTTAGCCCTCGGCTATCCTGAGGCTGTACTGCGTGTGGTTACGGAGCCAAACTGCGTGTTGTTAAGCAGCAGAGATGTTTGCTAGAAGCTCGTACACAGCGAACTGACCTGGCAGCTGCCCGCCTGACCCACGGGTCGGCGCTCCTCGCCCAGTAGCACACGTGCTGCAGCAGCGGCACCACCGAGGGCAGCAGCCCCGGCGACAGCGACGCCGCGATGACGCGCAGGATGTGCAGGCTGGCCACCGCCGCTGGCGCAGCAGCAGCAGCGGCAGCAGCCGCGGCGGCGGCAGCGGCGGGATCGGGTGCCGGGGGCGCCAGCGGCACGCCCACGAGGGCCCACAGGGTGGGCAGGAGGGTCCACAAAGCGGCGGCGAAGCGGCGGGCCACGGCGGCGAGGGCGCACTCCCCACCGCGGCGGGAGATGCGCGACAGCTGATCGTTGCCGCCTGGGGTGGTGTGCAAGTAAAATGGTCAGTAGGGCGTTCTTGCGGGTGCAAGAGCCGGGTAGGTCCAAAGCAGGTAGAGCGTCACAATACATAGGCGCGACGGAGCATGTACCACCTGTGGAATGCGAACGCCTGCTACATATGCGGACGCACCTTGCACAGGCTGCTGCGCCCCCACGGACCCCGCCCCCTGCAGCCCCTGCCCCTGCCCCTGCTGCTGGCCCTGCCCCTGCAGGTCCGCGGTGGCCATGGAGGCGATGTTGCGCAGCAGCTTGTCGTTGGGCGAGGGGCTGCGGCCGGCGCACAGGAACAGCAGCTCCGCAAGCGCATCCGCGCATACCTCCTGCGACAGTTAAACCACGTTTGGCAAGGGTGTTCCATCAAGGCCCGAGGAAGGAAGTATAACATCAAGCACCGTGAGCGCTGTGACAGAGGAGCTCCCTCTACCATGAAACACGTCACGAGCTACGTGACGCCATTTGTTCCTTCGTCTTTACCGCCCTACACCTCAGTGACGCGCCCACCTGCAGTCGCAGCTGCGGCTCCCTGCGCAGGCAGTTCATGAGCGGCTGTATGAGCGTGTTGAAGCGGTCGGGCAGCTGGCCGCTGTGCACCAGGGAGGACGCCAGGGCTGCCAGCGAGCTGACGTGAAGATACTGCTCCAGGGCCTGCGGAGGAGGCACGGGGTCCACGCCATACATGGTCAGGACTAGCCGCTCGAGAACCTGGGTGCCGTAATGCTGCTGGACAGAAGTCGACACGCCTCCCGGCGTCACTAGTGATACTCGTCGACCCTGTCCAGGTCATGCCATACGTGCACAAATGACTTCGCTGGCCTGCGCCATGCGCGTACCTGCAGCGACGCCAGCGCGTTGCGCAGCCGCACGCACGCCAGCGCCAGGGGAGACCCCTCCGGCGGCGCTGCCGAGGCTGCCGCCGCCAGTAGCGCCGCCGCTTGGTCGGCTCCCATGGCGTCCACAGGCACCCCCGCCGGCAGCGGCAGCAGCACGTTCACCTCCATGGCGGCGCTTACTAACGCCAGCACCTCCCGGCGCATCTGCGCGTAGTACGGCAGGGTCTCTGCGTACGGCTCGGCGGAGGCTGGTGCGTGCGGCGCGGAGCTGGAGGAAGCTGACAGGGCGGTGAAGATCTGGAGCAGGAGGGGCTGCGGGAGCTGGAGCTGAGGGGGTAGCTGTACGGCAACCGGCGAGCCGTCGGATGTGGGTGCAGATGGGTGTGCGGATGGTGCGGAGGGCGGTGGGGGCGATGCGTCTGGGCCGGATGGGTCAGGAATGGGGGTAGAAGCGCCGCCATCGGATGCACCCGGGGGCGTGGCCGTGGAGTTGGGTGCGGGTGCTGGTGTGGGTGCGAGCTGCTGCTTGGCGTGCTGCAACCAGAAGCCAGCGGCAAGGGCCCCTAGCTGCCGGGCGGTGGCGGAGGGGGACGCCAGGCAGGCGAGCAGCTCCTGTGCCGCGTGGGGGGAGCCGTGGGCGTGTGCCACGGAGCACAGCACGCCCAGGCACTGCGCGGCGGTGACGCGCATGCGGGCAACGCCCTCCTCCCCATGCGTCGGGCTCCCCACAACGAAGTCGTTGGGGATGGCGGGCCCGGACGCTGCTGCAGCTGCGGCAGCGGGTGAGGGGCCGCTGGTGGCGGCGGCGGCGGCCGCCGCAGCGGCAGCGGCTTGCTGCTGGGCCCTGGCGGCGGCGGAGGGCCGGCCGCGCCTGCCGGGCGTCTTGGCCGGCGCCGGCGCGGCGGCGGGGGCTGCGGCTGCTGCTGCTGCGTGCATCTGGCGCAGGGTGGCCAGCGGCAGCAGCTGACTGGGGTCCGCCGGGTGGGGCATGACCACCAGCGTGCTGTCCAGCGGCCGGCCGACCTGCAACACGTGTTGTGACAAACAGACATGGCTGTGTCACCGTTGCCACCGGGAGACCCGCAAGGATGCCCACTGTGAAAGTTACACGACCCAGCCACTGCAAAAGGGTTGCGATGCGCACAGACATACCGTGCTAATGGGCGCAGTCGCACGAGCTCTGTTTGCTGCTGCTGGAGTCGAAGACGGCCAAGTCCACCACTTCACCAAGACCATGTTCCGTCCAAGACCACTGCGGTTTCTGTCATTAGCTTGGCAAAATACCGTGCTAACCAAGCGTGGCCCTTGCCACGTTACTGCCGCCCCTCCCATGCAGCGATCCCAATGCCACGCCCCTCACCGGCGTGGCGGCCAGGGCCATCATGCCCCGCAGCAGCTCCGGCGCCAGCCCCTCCCGCAGCATCACCGGCGCGGCGCACCGCACCAGCAGCCGCCACACCCGCACGCTGGCGTCCAGCACGCGGCCCTCGCCCTCCACCAGCACGTTCTGGAACACCAGCTGCAGCAGCGGCGACAGCAGCTGCTGCACCCACGGCGGCGGGAGCACCAGGCCCGTCAGCTCCGATTCGGGAGCTGCCGCTGCCGACGGGGCCGCTGCCCCCGCCGCGGCCGCCGCCGCTGCAAAGGCGGCGGAGGTGCGGACGGCAGCCGCCAGCATGCGCTCCAGGCAGTGCATGACGGATGCGCGCACGGTGCTGAGCGTGTGGCGGATGAAGGGCCACAGGCGGGGCACCAGGAAGGACAGCTCCTCGCTGCCGGCCGTGGGGGCGACGGCGGACCCCAGGGCGGCAGGGTTGGCGGCGGCGGCGGCTGCCCCGCCGTACAGGTGCGCCAGCAGGGACATGACGCTGCCGGTGGCGGCTGAGAGGTCGGACAGCTGCGGCAGGAGGTCCCACAGCTGCATGCGCAGCTCCGCCACAGCCTGCAAGGGAGCGCATTGGGTGCGTTAAAATGCAAGTTCAAAATACCGTATCGCCCCATCAGCACCCTTTCCCTGACCAACAAGCTACGCCGCCGCTAACCTTCGCCTCCGCTCCAGCCCATCACCCTCTTCCCATGCCAGCCCTTCGGCAGCGTGGCGTGTCCCACTTGCGCCCCCGCGGTGTGCAGCCCCTGGCCGGCCGCCCGACATGCCTCATTCCTGTCCAAAGCCTGCCGTGCACCTGCGGCACCGCGGGATGCAACGCGCCCGCCACCGGCACCCGCAGGCCAGGGGCTGCACACATAACAAAGGCCCCATCTAATACACCCACCTGCGGCCCCGCGTGGTGCAGCGCCCCGGCCACCGGCACCAGGGCGTCGGCGCACGCCGCCCGCACGTCGTCGTCGGGGTCCTGCAGCCCCTGGCGCAGTAGCGGCAGCGCGGAGGGAAGCAGCCCGGGCGCCAGGTCCAGACGAGCCGCCAGCATGTACTTGAGACCGCAGAAGCCGCCTGCGGACGTAAGCAGGACCCCACTTTAGGAGCAGCTGGTAAAAAATCCATTGCTAATCTCCTGTCTGTTCAATGCCCAACCTCCCATTAGCCCATCGCGGCCTGTCCGCCAGCACCCAACCAACGCCTCCCCGCAGCCCACACCCTGCTGCGCTCACCGTACCGCACCCTCCAGTCCTGCTGCACCTGCAGCTGCCGCAGCATGGCCGCCACGGCGGTGACGGAGGGCCCGTCCAGCACCTGGATGGCCATGCCCAGCGCCTGGGCGGCAGTCTCGCGCACCGGGGCGGTGACCTGGCGGGGGCGAGCGACAACGAGCTATCATGCCAGCGGCAATCCAGTTCAAAAGCAGGTAACTGCCTCGTCGTGACACCCCCATGGCATGGCGAGCTGGTGTACGCGTACGAACGCGGGGCCCGGTACGCTGTGCACCCCACCTGGTCTGAGCCGTAGTCCCCGAACCGGTCCAGCGCCAGCACGCACAGCAGGTGCACCACGCAGTCCTCCAGCCACCGCACATTGGCGGCACGTGCCGCAGCCACGTGCGCGGACGTCACCATGCCCAGGGTGCGCTTGCCTGCGCGGACACAGCAGGCGTAGCGAAGTGTGTGCATGGTCCCAGTGCACTAGGCAAGGCCTTCCTTCTACCAACTTGCCACCCACCCGCGAGTCAACTTGCCACCCATCCGCGCATGGCCACCGGCTCCAGCAGCTCCTCCACGCCCGCCTGACCCTCCCAGTTAACCCTCACTCCTGCTAGACACCCCCAGAATGGCCCCCATACCCAGTTCCCGTTCCGGCCCTCGAAAACTTCCAACCCTCCCGATTGTCATCATAACCACTTGTGTCTGATAGCCACCTGACCTTGCCGGAACGGCCGACGCACCCACCGACCCTCAGGCACGCATCTGCACCCCTCGGGATGGCCCATCACTTGGGCACTGGCTCCAGCGGCAACTCCACGCCTACGGCACCCTTCCAGTTGGCGCACATGCGTCCTGAACCTTCCCATATGCACGCATACCCACCTGACCCTCCCGGAATGGCCCATTCCGTGGCCACCGGCTCCTGCGGTGCCTCCACTCTCGCCTGACCCTCCCAGCTGGCCCTCTACACAACCTTGACTTCCCCAGCACGGCCTTCGCGCTCACTCACCCGACCCTCCGGGAATGGCCCAGCCCGTGGGCACCGGCTCCAGCGGCGCCTCCACGCCCGCGGCACCCGCGTGCCCCCGCAGCAGCTCCCTCAGCGCCAGCGCCGCCCCGTGCCGCACCTCCCACAGCGGGTCCAGCAGGTCCAGCACAAGCTGTTCGCCCAGCCGCGAGAACGGCCAGCCGCCGTCCTGCACGTGCTGAACCTGAAGGCGGTGCGCAGCGGCGGCGGCAGCAGAGGGAGGCGCATGAGCAGCTGGACACGGTCGTGGAGCCGCACGCTAGGTGGCGTAAAGCCCATTCGCGAACGTGCTGCAGCTGTGCGTGCAAGGGGGTGGCGGTCAGTAGCAGGCGGGTGGGTCCGCAGGGCGGACGACGTGACGGGTGCGGAACGCTGAGCTGCGCACTTCACGGCGTGAGGCCGACATCCCGTTTCCTGCTACAGTGAAAGGCGCCGATGCATGCTCAGCCGAGAGGCGTGCATGTATGCCTTTCCTGCTCTGCTTGCCCAGCTGTGGCTTGCCCAAAGCCCGTTCCACCAGCCTCATGGGCCACCAAGCCGTCTCGCCCCTGTTGGTAGCCTCTTACAAGCGCAGGTGGGACCCACGACCTGCCAACAAAGTCCTTCTCCCGAGCCCCAACGAGCAGCCCGCAGTGCGCAAGCAAGGCCTACCTCGTCGTCTCCGACCTCCAGCGACGCCGCCTGCGCAGCCGCCGTGGACCCGCGCCCGCCGCCCTGGCCCTGCCCCTGCTGCTCCGCCTCCCCCTCCTCCATGCAGCTGCTCTGGTCGCCGTCAAGTGGAGACTGCAGCAGAGGAATGTGAAACGGTTAGCGCGAGAGCAATGTACCGTACTCGCATAGCGGAAAAGTCTTACAACATCCGCCCGGCCGGATAAGCACATCCCAGCCGGTCGACGGAGCCCCGCTATGCAACCCGCTCAGCCCCAGTGCGCCCAGCTGTTCAGCCGCATCGAAACAATCGCGTCCCCGCCCCACCTTGTTCCTGCCCCCAGGCCCCTCCCCCGGGTGCACCCGCATCGAGTCGCTCCTGCTCAGCGCCTTGGCCTTGCGCTTCAGCCTGTTCCGCTCCCTTGCTGACAGCCCCTCCATGTTCATAAGCAGCTCCTGCGCCGCCTGCTTGCTGCCCCCACCCCCGCCGCCATTGCCGCCACCAGCGCCACCTCCCAGCCCCTGACTCTGGGAGCTGTGCTGCCGCTGCAGCTGCTTGCCGCACAGCTGGTCCTCAGCTGCCTCAAGGTCCTCGTCCCGGAAGAGCTCATCTGGGTCGAGGCCCATGTCTTTATCCAGACCCAGTCGCTTCTTCAACCCCTCCCGCTGGGCCGCTAGCCGGGCCTTGGGCGGCAGCGAAGGGTCCAGCACCAGGTCAAACTCCTGCGCAAAGAACAGTGCTCAATGCTCGATTGTCAACGGGTGGTAGTGTGTGGGACGGGGCAATGCTTGAGTGTCGTGCCTTGTCTACGTGGCTTGGGGTACGCAAGGGGCTTGCAGGGCGGCACAGGTTTGGGGACGACAAGGCTGGCAAGGCTGGGATCTAACTGGCTTCAAACGAATGTGCTAATGACATGTGGGTCTACCTGTCCTCCTGAGGCTCCTAGGGGCGTGCCCCGGTCCAGCACTTGCTGCAGGTTGAAGGTGGTGAAGCTGAGGGAGACCCCGGCACCGCCTGCCATAGCCTGCAGCGCCTCTGGTGTCTCGCCGCAGGCCAGGGCATGGCGAGCGAGGCCATCAGGAGTATGGTGCTCAAAGGCATCTGCCAGGTAGGCTAAAGCCTCTCCCGCAGCCACGCGAGTTTCCCAGTTCTTGTTATAGAGGTATGCATGGACCTGCGACAAGGACACAAACAGTACCGGTTGACTTCTGATTTCCCTTTCATAGCAGACAACAGAAATTTGTGCAGGACCCGGTCGGCTCGGGTCGCAGCTCTACTCCCGCCTGCTGCTGCTGCCCTGGGTTGCAACTCGCCTTCTGCACAGTAGACAGGAGCTGGTCCGGGTTTGCACGAGCGATGTCTAACAGCTGCTTTGCTGCAGCTTTGCGCGTCGCCTCAGACGTGCCGGCTGCAAAGGAGTGCAGGAATGGTTAATTAGGATCGCGCCGGCGGGCCTCCCTGGCAAGACAAGCAACCCTGAACTATTCACTCACTCTCTAGCAAGTTTAAAAGCTTCTGGAGGCGACTGGATGACTGAGGCTGCTTGCCCGACATTTTCGCGCTCTATGCGGACACGTCTACCTAGGAGTCAACCACGACCTGCTCATCATGCCATGTAGCTCTACAGGACCATATGTGAAAAGTAGCGTGCCAGTCATGTCTAAGGCCGTTTGGGCCGTGACTCATGTCTCATGACGGGGCCACCGCCCCATGCCCCATGCATGGCAAGCGGTGTGCCGGCTCCGGGGCGCAGGGACGCCCAGGCGTACTCTTAAGGACTACCTGGTCCTCCATTGCGTTGCAGGCAAGTTTTTGTTTGCAGTTGCGGGCACCTTCATGTGGGCAGGTCCAAACGTGAGACGGATTGCATGTCAGCCCACCCTCCCGCCTCCTCTACCCACGCCCCTGCCCTGGTCCACATACGGTAGCGGAGCACAGCACGATACGGGTAGCTTTGCCCCTGACATGGGCACCAGGCCAGCAGAACGGTAGACAGCTACACATCCATCCAACTTAGGGCAAGTGTACGACGCTTCGGCGGGCAAGTGTACGGCTCTTCGGTGGTTCACGTACTATCCCCTGACCTGCGGCCAGTGGAGTATCACCTAAAACTGCGGGTAAGGGCCGCAGACCATGCCAGCAAAACCAGAAAGAACAGCAAAGCTGTGGTAGGAATGCTATGGGACTATGGCTGCTCTGGCCGTGCGCATGCCGCGCACTGCATGCCAGCCGCTGGTTAGGGACTGGCTGTGCGCCCCATGCGAACACTGCCCTGCTGGCTGCTGCCTGACCAGCTCACTACGGGTTGCGTGCCGGTATTGCAAATCTGCAGAAACGTACTGTACACATGAAGCACAGTGTCAAACGTATTGACCCCTTGCACAGGTTCCAGTGTAGAAGCTCATAGCTTGGACCGTAAACGAAACGAAGCTTACAGAGTGCGTTATCATTCACCAGCGTTGTTCTTGGCAGAGACCAAGCACAGACGTCTCCACGAGCAGGGCAAGCCGGAAACCCGGAATCCACCATGCCACGAAAGGACAAGATCCCGCGCCCCATACAACATCCCTTCCACCTTCCTACCTACCGGGTCTGTGCCTGGCATGCTGGCCGGGAGCACCTGCTGGCATACCTGCGGGGCGATGTGGACCAGTGGCGGCGGGTCATGGCGGAAGGGCCACTGGAGGGTCCCCTCCCCGCCGCAGCACGCACGGCGCTGGCGGAGGCAGCCGCTGCCCTACAGGCGGAGCTGGATGTGGCGCAGCTGGCAGGGGGTGGGATGTGAGGGTGCCCCGGCTCGGGATGGGGGTCGGGGTGTTGGGGTACGGCGCTCGGGGTAGTCGGCGGGCTTGAGGCAGCGGGTCTGGTGGCTTGGCTAGGTGGTGGGGGTAGGAGCTCGCTGGGGAGCGTGTCTGGGTGTCCGCCGGGTGCTTCTCCGGTGGTGGTTTTGGTGTCGTAGG
>VFQN01002384.1_pt1 | contig 29161 bp, 22 predicted proteins | sample 3512371 | NCBI WGS metagenome assembly VFQN01 (sample SAMN10412370, study PRJNA504923) | tailings metagenome | isolation source: Replicate 2 from Balatoc abandoned mine | place: Philippines: Itogon, Benguet | collected 2017-08-28
AAACAAACAAAATAAACGGAGAGGAACAAACTATAAACGTCTAGCCGATATCACTACTTTATCATGATTATAGGCGATCGTTTTCACGGAAAATAGGATCTTGTCTTTGTATAGAGAAAGATGCATGAATTGGATTTTCCTCAACTGTTACCATTGTTACTCGACTCTTCTCTGCCATAGATATGATGGAAACCTTTCCCACTGTAGCTTCAGAATGACGTGGTGATGAGGCAAATTTTAACGGATTAATCATCCAAGGAGGTTTTGAAACAGAACTTCTTGTTTTAACAATGGACGAAGTTCTTACCCATTCTAATAATGATTGAACTCCTACCCAACTATTTGCAGATGATTCAATCCTTGCTTTCTCTTCATATTCAAGTATATTATTACAATTACGCCAAAAACAAATACAATATAATATTAAACTTAAATAAACACCACCATTTACAAGAAATTGTCCTTCAAAAGAAAGTGTAAAATCAATGAAAAAATTTGAAAATCTAATAAATAATCGAGGACATATAGCAAAAAATGTTACAATTACATATGCTACAACAGAATTTAATACTTCTGTTTGTATATCTAAATGTCGAATTTGATAATAGATATGTATTAATAAGATAACACTTGTTATCCATGCAATAAATGCCCAACCATAAAAAATAATAAATGACCATGCATCATCTTCCATATGATTAAAACTTAATGAACACCAAATATCACTATTTGCACCATAACTATTTGTTATTATTGGTAAGAAAGTTATTAATGAGCATAATAAGATTAATGGTAAGGAATATTTATTTAAACATTTTTCAATTAATTGATTATGATATAATAAATAATTTGTACATAATATACTTAAACAAAAATCTACATCAAATATTAATAATCCAAAATAATAATGAAATGCTCCCATAATTTGACAACAGATTTCACATCCTGTGAAAGCCTTCGAGTATGGAAGCAAAGTGTAATAGGAATAATAGTCTAGTAGTTACTGAAGTCATTGATTTTACTATAAAGATAAAGTAGAAGACTATAAAAGTATTTCCTATCACAGCAATCGATGCCATTAGATAAATCATTGCATACCAACCATTCTCATCAGTTGTCGTCATTTTGTTGTCAATCGATCATTAAAAACGGGGAAATCATGCACAACCCCAATAATTGGGATTGTGCATAACAAGGATAATTGTTTGATTTATGTTAATAACACTTAGTTTGACACAAAGAAAGAAGGAAATAGGTAAAAAGAATGAAGAATGGAAGAAACAACATATAATATGCGAAAGAAAAACTTAGCAATAGCAATAGAAAGGAGAGAAACACTTATTAAAACACTTTATTAATGAATAAAGTTCTCTCCCTGTTAAGAATTCTGCTCGATGGGCTTGTGGGTTCATATTGATCTGCACCTTTCTTATGTATTTCATATAGATTTTCAGGAAAGAAAAATGAAAGAAAGAAAAATCAAAATCGAAAGAAGAGTGAAGCAGATTGTGTTGGGTGCGAATAAAGTAGTGAGGAGAATTAATAAAAGTCTTGTCATAATCTTTCATCAGCTACGTTGAGTGGGAAAAGAAAACACATTCCATCATCGCATCGAAAGAGAAGTAAAATAAAGTAGTGTGGCTACCATTAATAATCAACAAAGTGTGAAAGAAAAAAAAACAATCCAAAGAATGCAACCAAAAGAATGCAAGTTCATTTCAATCATGCGAAGAGATACATATCTTCAAACCAAATAACAATTCATCACTCCATGAAAGATGATGATGTTATTGGGAAGCATTTGAAGATGACAAAAAGCAGAAAGAATGTGAGAAAAAAGGGAAGAAGGATTGAAGAATATCAATAATGAATGAATGGATGGAATCTTGTTGTTGTTGTCGTCGAAGAGGGGGGGAAAAATGAGCATAATGAAAATAAAACACGATTCAATCACACATCTACTCTATCATACTGAAATCGTGCATTTTTCATTGATTATTCTCATCATGTCATTGTTCTTATACAAATTATATAAACTTTATTTTTCTTTCCAATCCGTAGTAAAAGAAGAACCTATGATAAAAGAAAAATAAATCTTCCAAGTCGTTTAATAGACAAAATAAATTATTTTGTTTCTCGTTTCTTTTTCTTCTTTCTCTGGAAGTTAGAAGGCATATTTAAATCAAAAACAAACACAAACACACACACACACAAAGCTAATAAGAATGAAAAGATTTATGAGAGAAATTATTAAAAGTAATCTGATCTTTTCTAATAATAATGATCCCATTCCCTCCTCCTTCATAATAAAAATTAATCTTCCTTCCTTACTAATTTAATCAAGATAATTATTCTTATCGATATTTCTTCTAATAAAAAAAACAATCACAAAGCCTGACTACTCTCTCATCTTCGTTTTGCAGGAACAACATCCGAAGAATTAGATGGTGATATTATGACTGGGTTTTGTGGGTCACCTTCCTTCTTAGGTGGTGGAAATCTTGTCGTTGCTGCACGTCCTCGTTTCATTTTAGTTTGATTATTCTTCTTCCGATTAGAGAGGCAAAGGAAGCGACGTATGACTGCAAAAAATCCGTGTCTTCTCTTTGTTACCGCGACAGTGTTTGTACCATTAGGATCCATTCTTTGTCTTGAATTCTTTCTAACTAACTTCTTAGAAGATTGTTTATCTCCACCGCCAGCGGCGGCGGCAGCAGCTGCGGCAGCTGCATCAGCTTTTCTAGCACTCATAGGACGATCACGAGGATGTTGTTTCTTACTACTTGCATTACCATTCCCTTTACCATCACCATTATTTTTCTTCTTTTTCTTCTGAAAACGGAAATCATTATATTTGTAACCATGATACTGTAAAAAAGATGTATCCATGGCAGATGTCAAATATAATAAACATGGTATACGTATAAAATATGCTTCATCTGCTTGATTTTTAGATGATTCTGACATGATATTCACTGATTTTGCTGTTGATATTTCATTTAATCTTAATAAAGATGAATTTAATAAACCCAATAATGGTTCAATATGATGTACTGGATGATCAGGATCAAAATCATCATCATCTTCATCAAATTCATCATCGTTTTCCTCTTCATTTCCTTCTTCATTGCCTTCAACAATCAGGTTGGTCTTTGTTGGAGAGGATTGATGACCAGCAGGTCGTTCACCACCAACTGATTCATCATCAGGTTTCAACGATAATCTAAATCTTTGCAGTATGCTAGTTGATTTATTCGATTGTTTACTAGCAACAGAACCACCACCTTTGCTATTAATACTTCTAGGTGAATGCTTCGGGCTTCGATTATTATTCGTTCCTTCGACTGTTCGAACTTCACTTTTCATCGGTGATTGATATGTGTGCGCCTTAGTATTGACTGTTAATCCAGGTGGTCTGTTCTTCGTACCTTTTGTTTGTGCCGTATAATGAGATCCAACACTGGCATCATCATTGGAATAATGGAATTTAGGATTATGTTTATCAGGGAATTGTAATAATACTTTAATATAACCTTCAATTACATAGGTATAATCATTAATATTTTCACCATGTTCATTTAATATAGGATTAGAGAATACATTAGGTATACGTACAGGTAATTCATTACGTTCAATTGGTTCGAAACATATAAACATTTGTGTTGTAGAACAATAACGTGACCAATAATAGATAATATTCTCTAAAAATAATGTTAAATGATGATAAAAAGTACGATGTGCAGCATGTGCTAAGATGGTATCAACTTTAAAACACCATAATATTGAATTTGATGGTAATTTTTGTGATAATTGTTTTAATGTTTTATTAATTTTTTCTACTAAACCAATACCTACTAACTCTGAACATGTTTTAATATAAGTTTCTTGATCTTTTAAGAAATATCCCTTTGCAACGGCTAAGATTCTTTCAACGGAGTTATTTACAGTCTTTTGGGTTTGACTAAAATCACGTAGTAATAATTCGATTCTTTCTATCTTAAATAATAAACGTCTTTTATACCTTTCTAGAATATTACCACCACCTCCTGCTCCTCTTAGACCTATTGGTGTGGCGGATGACAATGTTATACGATTCATTTCATCCCAACTTTCTTTAATCCCATAGAAAATGGAAGTTAAATCACTTAAGGAAGGTTTTAAACAACCTAATAAACCTGAGCAAAGAGATAAATTCGATCGTGATGATGACCAAGTAGATGATTTCCCTTGATAATTAATTAAACTTTCAATACAACGTGTAATATCTTGTAGGATAGCTAAATCATCAGGTGTTAATGATTCACGCGTTGTTGATGATAATGCTATTAATGAACCATATTGACCATATTCATATTCTATACGGGAGGTAAATACTGATTTAATATTACCACGAAACTTTTCGCGAATTACTTCATCAACCTTGTTATCTTGTTCAATATCACTTGCTATTAAGACAGATTTTGATGATGAACGACGATCTTTAAGACGAAATAATACTGAATTAATATTAAATTGTGTGATGACAGCAACATCCACCTATAAGAGTATCGAAGGGTTACAATCAATTTGATGAAGGAAAAGAGTGGAAGAGGACTTACCTTCAGTTTTCGTTTCAATATTTTCAAGAGAGAATGACAATTTTGACATGCTTCATTATCTACCATAATATTACATTCTCTTAGTGTATTTTCTATTTCAAAACATTTTGATGTAAATCGATTTGAACTTCTACTTGGATCTTCATCAAAAAGTATTGTTTTTGAGACATAACTTGAAAAACTTTTTGATGACATTTTCTTTTTTCTTTCTTCTTCGCTTCTCTGGTTATGTAAGGTGTCTTTATTCTTCTTCTTCACGCATCGTCTTTATTCCAAAAAATTTGAGCTTCAAAAAAGCGGGATGATTGGTGCAAAAATCACTCCTTTCAATATTTATGCACGCTTGTCTTGTGTCGTGTCAGAGATTATCTTATAATTGGTTAACTTTCACTTGACTATCTTACCGTAAGCGTTGCTCCGATCTCAACGGGTGTAGTTCTGGGAAACTCGATAAATAGTTGAAAACCTGAACTACCTTCATACATAAATAGGTAATTTGATTTTATTAAAATATCGAGGTTTTTCTTCTCAAAAATTTCAGTTTTGAATAATGAAGACCATTTTATAAAAAAAGAATTGAAAAAGAATTAAAAAAATCTTGAAAAGGTGTCAAAGTTTTTGACTGAAAATGTGAGTGAGGAATTTGAACTTCAAGGTGAAGAAGATATGCGACTCCTTTCAAAGGTGTTCATGTTTGATGGTTCTTTCATAATTCTATTGCAATTCCATTAGTACTCATAATCCCTTCGATGTGTATTCGAAAGATCTCTTCGATTCATCATCAGATAAAAGAAGATAGAATTCGAAGAAAATATAAAGATTGGTGAAGTGAAAACTGTGATAACCTTTTTTGATTGAAAGATCATTAATACTTGAATTTGTAAACACTTTTCTCTCATTCTCTTTTTCCGAGGTTCATATGATCTCTCTTTCTTTTCTCTATGCCTATCCAGGAATGAAAAAAGTCCTGGACTTCGTTGAATGTCACCAGTCTCATCAACTGTCTTCTTCAATTGACAGTGATCGTGAGTCTCTCTCCCCTATTCCCGCAGATGAGTTATGCTGCATCCCTGATTACTTGCTGGAAGCAACAGCTGTAAGCCACACAAAATTAATCCTCGTCGTTCTTGACTTTTTCTACTAGGAATATCGAGAAGGAAAGCAATATTATGAAGCTTGTTTATTTGAAGAAGCACAAAGTAAATTTGCGAATGCAATCAATTACATTGCTTGCAATGATCCAATTTACATGAGAGCAAATGATTTCTTTTCTCCCTTAACCTCAACCATTATAGCATTCATCAATGTGAAATGTGATCAATCCATGGAAAAGAAACCAGTTGTTAGTAGTAAAGATAATTCTTTGGACAATGTTCAATCTTTGTCTGAAAAATCTCGATCGGCCAAAAATATGGGGCAACTCTTCTCAAAGCAGCCTGATGCATGGGGTGAAGAGAACTACGAGACCAAAGCACAAGTTGACTTTCACCAAGATGCAGATACGAAAGAAACTGGACATCCTATTGAAGCTCTGTTAAAAGCATTGAAAAATGATAATCAACCCTTACCCTTAAGCTGCTCAACTAAGAATCGCATATTTTTGTCGAATGATGTGCTTCAAGGAGTAGTTTGTGTGATGCTAACTGACATTGCGATGGCATTAGCTTTGTGTCATCAGATGAAGGGAGAAGATCGCGAATATGAAGATTTGTATCATGTGAGCAACCGATTACATACAGTAAGTATCACATTGTACTCCAGTCTGTTATTTACCGCGGGAACTATTAGATACTTTATGGTCCTGATGCGTTGAAACCAGTAATTTCCTCAGGGAATTTACAGCGCTTCTTTCCGAAGGAATGTTGCGGAAGGATCGAAGGAGGAGAATTTTTGATTCAAGACCCTTTACCAACAGTCTATGTGCATTTTGAGTCTATGTCCAGTTTCTCGGATTATGATATCGGATTTTGCGATATTATTGAATGAACTCAATCCATTAACCTATTTGAAGTTATGGTCACGGTTGTTAATTGTCTTTTCGTTTTATTATTTTTATTTAATCGTTACATCTTTTCCTTTTCCATTCAACACAGTTTATATCTTTTCTCTTAGTGTTTGTGTTTGTTCATATGACATATTTCATTGAGATGATGCTCTTCACTACTCGCCATCGTTACCCCATCATTGTCTTTGTCTTCGCTCGAGCAGCATTCGTTTGTAGATAAACGATACACCAATATTTTCGTTATTCTGATATTCGAATGATAAATATTAAAGAATCTTTTCTGAAGATATAATTTGTTTTTCTTTCTTATATTTATAAACATCTTATGCATGGACTGCATTGCAAAATGAAAACTTTTGAGTGTGGGGAAATTAAAACCAAAAGCAATGTGAAAGAAGAAAAAGAAGAATGAATAAGACAAAAAAGAATTAAATATCGAGGGGTAATATGAACCTAACACTATATTAATAGCTATGGCATATGTTGTAAAGGCTGTTACTAGCTCCTCCAACACTTTATTTAAAAACAATAAACCGCCCAGACCTTATCTAATAAAACAAAACGATGCTCCTCTAATTTACCAACTAGCAAAACTAACGATCAAGAGAATGACTATGCTCTTTGAGTCGCTGTTCGAGTTTATGAGTAAATCCAGATGTCAGTTCTCTTCTTGAAGATGGAAATAGCATAACCAATACCACCTTTGAACGACAAATCGTAACCATAGCCGTTGAAAGTTGTCAAATCCCAATTCGCCCCACCGTCTATTGTGTGGTAGTAAGTACCTTGAATCTCCTTCGAGACATAAGGTCCAACGCTAGGGTGGCCACCAGCAACGAATACTTCTGTGTCAGAGATCATTCGCACGGCATGGAGAGAGTATGGTCCATTCAATGTCATCACATTCGTCCAAGTGTCTCCACCATCCGTAGTCTTTAAGATAATCGCCTTCTTGCCATTCTCACCAATAACAAAGCAGTTATTCTCAGAAAAGCAATCAATTTGATTATAGTAATACTCTCCATTAGAGTCTAACACCTTCTTAAAGTTCTTTCCACCATTAGTAGTCTTTGAGATAGCACCAGGATATGTTCCAAGAAGTTTTCTTGCTGACATGAATGTAACTGCAGGTTCATCACTACCAGTATCAAGATACACACTAATGCGACCACTCACTCGAAGAGCCTTATCAGAGAGTAACTTTCCATCATTATTGTTTGGCCAGTTACCAGAAGTGATGTACCAAGTATTCTCTGAAGGGAAAGAACCAAAACGAGCATAATAACCCTTCTCTCGAGATAATCCAAGACCATAAGCCTTCCAAGTTACACCTAAATCAGTACTAATAGCAACTCCATTAGTAATACCACCCAAACTATTCGTAAATCTGCCAATCACAGCAAATCCTTTTGATCCAAATGGACGAACTTCTTGAGCAACAACTGCAGAGAAAGCATTGCTTTTGGTTGGGGTGAAGAAATATCTTGAAGGACCGGTGAAGATTCCTGCAGAACCAACAACACAAAGTGTGGTATTATCTGCAGAAAGAGAGATGTCGTAGTTTTTTCCACCAACTTTCCATGTTTGACTTGGTTGTTTATTTGCTCTATCACCACTATAATAGACGATTCCACCATCAGTGTTCGAATATCCGGCAGCGTAAACTTCGGTTGGAAGGGCACCAACTTCTAAGCCAAAGACAATATCAATGTTCTCTCCTGATCTCCAGGAAGGATCAGCTTGAATAATTTGAAGGCATAATAATAGAGCAACAATAAAGGAGAAGACAAGCATCTTTCGAAGTTGTTAATAATAAATAAAAGGAGCGATGAGGAATGTTGCTCAACGGTCTCAAGAATGGAGCAGATCCGTTGAAGAATCTTCTGCAGGATGGGAAATCCGTTGAAGAACGAGGAAAATCCATGCACAAGGTATAATTTTGAAAAAGGCTCCAAAAATCAACATTCTGCAAACTCAATGTTTACTATTAAAAGATAATTAAGAGCTTCATCAAATAAACTATATGCCTTGTTGTATCCGCTGAATTACATCTTGAAAGAAAAGTTGCCCATCATTGCTTGGTATAGTTGCGATCGTTGGCAGAATTACCCTATGAACTAAACTACGAACAAAACCACATTCACCTTCCTCTTCCCCTTCTAATATCTTCCCCTCATCTCTTTGTCTCTGATGCCTACTCTCTTGATTGAAAATCCAATCCATAAGATTAAACCGCTGTGATGACGGAATTTCACTCGCTCGACTTTCATCTTGTTCGAGAAGTTGTATCAGTGTGAGAAGGAAAGCTTCTAACTTCTTGTACTGCTTAACCTAACGAAACAATAACATCCAGATAATTACTATTCAACTTTCAGTTTACCTGACAAAGGATACGAATCCAATCTTGCAAATACTGAAAAATCTCGACTTGATTTCCTATTATCACGGCAGCATTCAATCTCTCCTACAATATTGATGTCAGAGAATCGCACGACCCTACTTCATCAGAGCACTTACCTCTGCATGAGCTATAGTAATCAAGTCACCCCATGCCATAACCGTCATATTATTCGTATTACTCTGACTATTATCCCCTCCTCCAAGACTGTTATTTGACATAGTCATCATCTTCAATCTTGTAATCTGTAACATCTCTTTTGCACTTAGAATAGGTTTATCCCGACCGTTCATACTATTGTGATGATATCCTTCTCGCTGCAGCTCTTGTAACGAGAGTCCCCGACTATTGGCATCATCATCTTTTAATAAAGCGATCGATGACGAAGAAGCCGACGACAGGAATAAGCTATAGAGAGAGAAGGAAGAGAGTAAGAGAGAAGAGAGTTATGAGTGATGTCTTCTTACCTACTCAGAAAATATTTCGAATGATATAATGTTAACCAAATACTTAAATCACTATCATATTTAAACATCGCATAATCCCAAATTTTCCCCTGCCCTGACGTAGGAGAGGAAGTCGATGATGATTTGATACAGATTATAGGATCGCCTGATGACGCATGAAGTACCATTGATTCTACCACTACCTCCACTTCCTTCCCTTTCTCTGCGTTAGAAGTAGTGCCATTGGAGGGAGTGGTCGTAGAAGCGGTGTTGGTATTGGAGGAGTACGTGGCACTAAGCGATAGATAGATAGACTCTAAAGTAACCTGACGTAATCCTTTCATCTTTTTCTTGTTCTTTCTCTTTTCATTCTTATTAATACTGTCGTCAGAGGAGTAGTAATAATAATCATAGAGAAAAATTTGACCTACTGACGTCATTGCAGCAAATCGTATCTTCTTTTCAACGCCATCACTATCATCGTCATCATTACTCTCCGTGACTTGCATTATGTCCAGGAAGACGACAGCAGCTCCTAACACCATAGGAGGACATACTGCCATCCCTGTAGTGACGTCATAAACCTGCAACACTCCCTCTGTAGTGCCGACTAAGACCAACCCTCCCCCCACAACACTCGAAGAGGTGGGAGAGGATTTGTGATCCACCTGGATACTCGCAATGGCTGTGACGTTGCCGGTCACTACAGTTGACCACACTACCTCATCACCTCCTCCTCCAACATCACTCGCCAACGTCTCAACCCACCCGCCACTACCTGCACCTCCTGGCAGGTTGTGATAGAAAGACGTAATTTGACGTCTGTGTGGTCGTTGAATGAGGTGTAGTTTGAGGAGGTGTTGAAGTTGATATCTTCCAAGCACAGATGTCATCGTAGAATTTGCCTTTCGAAGGACTTCAGGTGACGTCAACACTTCAGCTTGCAGAAGGAAGTGTGTAGAGGTGGCGGGAAGTGTTGCAGACTTTACAGGAAGAGATAGCACGACCTGCGAGGAGGCGGAGGAGGTAGAGGGAGTTTGAGGTAGTGATAATAGGAGGTGTTGGAGGGAGGTGAGCGAGGAGTGGAAGGAGAGCTGTTGAGGGTGTGACGTGGAGTACTTCACTGTGATCGAATGATGTGCTGGTTGCAGTACTGGCATTGAGGGAGAGGACGTGAAGGTAGTGCTACTAACTCGACTCACTGACGACGATGATAATCCGACTGACGTCATTCCTTCAGAATTCTCTTGAAAGCGAATTCGTTTCCTTGCTCCATTAACTCCAGATAAATCTTGATCTTCCATCATTTCCTCTTCCTCAACCTCCTCAGAGGTGGCAGGGTTGAGTACAGCAGGACGAATTCTCTTCTTGCCATTTGCTCCGATGACAACTCGTTGCTGATATTGAGGCAGAGTCGAAGCGGCGGTAGATGTAGATGTAGACGAGGTGTTGAGGTTATTCATCCTCGCAGCGAGAAGAGCAGCGATGGCAGGGGTTGGAGTAATTAAAGTTTTTTCTTTCTCTGCAGAGGACGAGACAGGAGTAATAGGAGGAGGGAGTCCTGAACTCACTTCCATTTCTACGATGTCATTCTTGGTAGTAGCGGTTAATTCGGCAACATCTGACGTAATAAAAGGTTGGGCTAGCTCTGCAGTTGTTTCATTTGAATTGGTCGTGTTTGAGGTCGGCAGGTGACTTATTACAGAGGTAGTTGAAATTACTTCCTCATTACTAATAACCACACGCTTCTTCCCATTTGTTGGAGTACTTTGTTTGTTTTGAACACTTTCCTTGTCTTTCTTCTTCTTATTTGGTATAACCTCAGCAGCTTGAAGATACTGCAGCGCAAGAGGATTATGAACTAATACTTCCTCTCTCTCCTTACCACCATTTATCTGTGAGGTCGATGATGACGTCAAATACATCTCTCCCACGCCACCTAATCCCCCTACTGACGCCGTACTCGCACTAACGATATCAGCGTAGGACCTGCCATACAAAGCTTGATAATGATTGTCTAAGATGACATCATTCTTAATAATTTCACCGATCTCTTCCTCGAAATCTATCATCACAACCTCTCCTGAGTGAGATGTACATGCTAACAAGAGTCTCGCGTTAGTAGAGGGAGGATTCTCGTTCGAAGAGTCTTTGCTGAAAGAAGACGTTGGATAGAACCAGGTGATGTCAGTGACAGACTCAGAAAAGACATCAGAAAAGACATAGAGAGCTCGCTGCGTCACATTACTCCAAATAGATACAACTCCATCTTGATCACCCAATGCAACAATACTCCCAACTATCTTCTCGGCGACTTCTTTCTCGCTAGGAGTTGAATTTGTGTAATGCATGAGATAAGGACAAAATCTTGCGGAAAGGGTTGAATTCTTATGTCCAACAAGATCAGCAATGTTTTCCCAATCATTACGACGTAAAATCATTCCAATTGGTTTACTTGATTTCATAGCTGATGTCAGGCAGACAGAGGATCCATCAGGTGCCCAGTGAATGTGACGGAATAGAGTAGAATCAGGTGAATTCTTGAGAGGTGATGTCAGGATTTGGAGGACGGAGTACTGGTGTTCACTGTCCCAGAGAATGACAACATTACTACTGTCACATGAGATTAAATACTTTCCGATTGGATCATAGGCGATTCCTTTGACAAAGGATTGGTGTTGGGTAAGGATGTGACTTGGACTGAGGATCTTTGATGATGCTTGTTCTGAACTCAGAGGGAATTGCCAGACTAAGACACGATTATCAACGGAAGCAGATGCTAATGCACCATTTGAGAGAACTGGTGACCAATCTAAGTCAAGAACGTCCATCGAATGACCAGAAAGGGTATAACAGCGAATCCAATTCTCTAAGTTCTTTTGTTTCTGTCCGAAGCCACTCGCGTAACCAGGTGAAGATTGCAGCATGTGAAGGGAGATATAATTATCTGCACTACCAGAAGCGAGGTATTTTCCGTCTTTGCTCCATCGGACAACATTAACAGCCTTAGTATGAGTGGTTAAAGTAGCCAACAACAGTGACGATTGTAAAGTCTCTCCGACTTGTGAAGCCGTAGTAACAGCGACAGATGGAATAGAAAGTATTACACTGATATCCCATATTTTGATTGAGCAATCTAACAATGAAAGGATTGGTCAAACAATACAAAACAGAATGTGACACTTACCAGCTCCAGCAGTAGCAAGACGGGTTCCGTTTGGTTGGAAATCACTTGAGTAAATGCAATGTCGCTTTCCTTTATTCGTAAAATGACCAATTAAATCTGTTTGGAGGATTCTCATGCTCTAGGAAATGTTGATTGAAATATCTCTCACAAATCCAAACAAATTTTCAAATTCATCTTAATATTTTTACAATTATACATCACAGAAGTAAAACCTTTTAGATAATTCGAGATTTGCAAAACTCCTTTTTCCCCCCAACGAGACAGTTCCTCAACGGAATTAACATATTCTTCAACGGACCTTTCCCGTTCCTCAACGACACTAAATGATTCTTCGAAGATGAGAAATAATAATTTAAAAGCAATCTTTCTACACTCGTTCATATTCTTCATAAATGATGTTTTTCAACTTAGTTATTGCATGCACTTTGTTTGCGGCTGTCTCTGCTGCCGCTGGGTGGTACTCTGGGTCCAATGTCAATACAGTTCTTGGAGTTGCTGCTGGTGCCAAATCCACTGAAGTCTTTGCTGCTGGATATTCCAATACCGATGGTGGTGTTCTTTGGTATTCGGGAGATAGAAGCAATGGTGAGCCAACCAGTATATTTAAAGTGGGTGGAATCAACCTGAGCGTCGCAGTCAGTAACGATAACAGTAAAGTCTGTGTTGTTGGACCAAGTGGAATATTCTACGGAAATGCCGGTGACGATTTTACTCCTAACACCGCAACTGGTCCCTGGGAAACCTTAGTAACTCAGAATGTAAGATCTTTCGGAACTAAAGGCTTCGCTGTTGTTGGTAGATTTAAAGGCGAAGGAACTCTTAATGGTGTCGCAGTTGCCGCAGACGGACCTGATGGAACCTGGACACTTCACTCAATTGGTTTAAGCCTCGATCAAGGATACTATGCTCGTTATGGTTCGTTCCCTTCTACCAATACTTGGTACGTTACATCGGGTAACTGGCCACACCAAAGTGATGACAAACTTACCAATGGAATTGTGGAAAGAGTTTCTGCACGAATTAGTGTATACTATAACGTTGGGGATAATACTCCTCAAATTACCTTCTTATCTGCCAGAAATCTCTTGGGTACTTATCCTGGAGCTATTTCCAAGACTACTGACGGTGGTGCTACTTGGACTAAGGTGTTCGACTCAAATGGTCAATTTGCAATCAATCAAATTGATTGCTTTGATGAACAGAACTGTTTTGCTGCAGGAGAGAATGGCAAAAAGGCTGTGATTGTCAAAACTACTGATGGTGGTGCTAACTGGAGCAATGTTATGACTTTAGATGGTCCAAAATCTTTATCCGCTGTTCGCATGATCTCTGCCACTGAAGTTTGGGTATCCGGAGGTGAACCTAGCAGTGGCCCATACGCCACCAAAGAAATTGTAGGTAATTACTTCCATACGACTGATGGAGGCGCTACCTGGGACAAGACTAGCTTTAATGGTTACGGCTATGACTTGACCTTCAAGGATGGTAATGGATATGCCGCTGCACTCTTCAAGAAGCATACTGACATCTGGTTCTACCAATAAACAAACAAATAGAAATAGTTGATAGTTGTTGTTAGTAGTCTATTCAAATTTTCCATGAGATTCCTCTAAAAATCATCCATATTCGAATTATCTTCTCCATTTGTTAATTCTCTTCTTTCAGAATATGAGATGTGAGTTGTTGTTATTTTAGTGTCTTTCTTTATTATTTTCAGCCTTTTGTTTCCCACTATCTTTAATAACAACTCCCACAGTCGGAGGAAATTAAATGAACTCTGACTAAGCTAAAAATCAAAATCCAATCTTTTAATTCTGATGCTTGTGACACTTCTCGTAAGGAATTTTGACAACTGAAGGTATTAGTGGGGGAAGGGCTTAATTTACAAATTGCTTTCGAAACTTCAAACAAGAGGAAAGGAGAGAGAATCGAAGGCAACAAAAATGAGGAAAAGAAGAAACACAAGAGATAATTACATTTTTGCAAATAATATTTTAATCCTGGCGGATCCCAAATTCTTCATCATCATAACTGTCTGGTAGGTCTGTATAACTTGCGTTATTCTTTGCGACTGATTTTCTCTTCACTCCATTACTAGTACCATCATCACTACTGCTACTGTTACTTCTTCCTTTACCATTGAACGATTTTGATGGTAGAACTTCCTTCTTTTTGTTATATCGACTCGCTCCAACCTAAAATTTTGCGATTACATTCAGCAAAAAGGAAAACACGATAATCAAACTCACCAAATCATATTCCTTCTCCATAAAAGATAATTCATCTTGCTCATCATCTTCATCGTCACTTGGATGATCTGCCGCACCAAATCCATGCGATGTCATTTCCAACTCTAAAAAAGTCCGATTGAAAAAATTTACTCCTCCATCAAATCAGATCATAAGCAAAGGCTCTTACTCTTACCTGTAGGCTCATCCGTTGGTAGCTGCGAAGAATATGCCAAAGTTCGGCTATTTTCTATAAATTATGAGAATTACCAAAAACATCGATTACAACTCCAAGTAATTTTTAGAATTTCTCTTACCGTGAGGTTTTGTCACAATAGCAATAGCCGCTAAAACACTAAAATTTAATAATTCCCATATAGCTTGTTGCATCCATGTTAATTGCCATGGCCAATCAATCATATGACTATCATCTAATATCACAATAATCGATATAATTGAAAACAATACAACAAATATACCAATAATCGATATTAAATGTTCATATATTTTTAATTTTTCAGTTTGCCTAAATTGAGTTAATATTCTGATGGTTGATGTAATCGCAAAATAAATCCATGTTAAAAAAATGACATCCATAATAAATTCTGGTATTAATAGTAATGAATTTGATTTTGATTGTTTTTCATTCACATGTCGTGTATTACCTAATACTATGACATCAATTTGTTCAGCTAATGCAGAAAAGAAATATAATATTGTCACAATAACAATTGCTGTCCATTCAGAATTTAATAATTTTGGGCGAACAATACCATAACCCAGGCTTACAACGAGTAACAATGATCGAGCGAAGGTTTGTCGAATGACTTGTAAGACGAAAGAAGTTGTAACAAGTGGCGGATAAGGGCAACAGAAAGCTTCACCAGTAATATTAATGTCAAGATAAGTTGACGTCCAAAAAGCACTTTCAATTAATGCTAATGAGAAGACAATGAGTAAAGCAGTATGAACATTTAACACGGTATCCTATGAAAAAGGAAGTTATGAGCGGCGAAGGCAGAAAGAGAGTTTTCATCTTACTCGATTTTTATTATAAATATAGATGTACCAAGTAATAATAAGGATGTAAGCGAGTAACCTTGCTGCCTACAGAGAGAAGAATGAGGGAATAGGGGATGAGAAGGGGAGATCGAAGACATCGATCAATGGCTTACCTCAAAAGGTAAGAGACCATAAAACTCAGCTGGAAGATAACCATAAGGGTTCTTAAACTTCACGTTACCATCAATGCGAGCTAAATAATTTTCAACTGCTGTAGTCTCAATCGTTGCATCAGAGCGAACATCGGGTGATTGCAAGAGAAGCTGATGGTGAGGAGACTGACTCATCGGCTGAACACGAGGGACGGTCACCACATCAAGATAGGATAATTTTGATGGATTTTGCTGATAATCCACATTACAAATTACTAAATCAACATTATACCATCCTTCCTTCTCGATATACACTTTCTTCTTAATCATTGCAGTATGACGGTAATAGGTAGAATTCTCAAAACCAAGATAATCGTCAGTATAACGTCCTTTTCCAGCATCAGTACTTTTAAATTTAGTAAATACCATCTGTTAATTGCATAGGAATGAGACAGAAGTTGGTTAGGATGAAGGAAAAAACTTACATAATCTGCCCAAGAATTACCCTTCAGAGATTTAATATCACCTCGACAAACACCTTCCAAATCTTCATCTTTATGGTTGGCATCTGTTCGATAAATCATTAACTCGATATTCGTTGTTGCCATATTAGACTTTGCACTGTTAGGAGGGAGAGGGGTTAGAAGACAGGTCCTATTTATCGGAGAAAGAACTTACTATATGGTAATTACAACATCCAATTCAATAAATGAAACTCCTTGATGTAATAACGGAGGCCCAGCATTTTGGGCAAATATTTCCCCTTCAGAATATCGAAGTTGATATCCTGGACGCATTTTATCTTGAATAGGATAGATAAAAGAAGTACTCTGTCTCATAAGAGAACACAGCAACAGAACTAGGAGATAAAAAGTCATTTGTGCAATGAGTTCGTGTAATTGTACAATGATAAATTGCAGTAGAAAAGAAATGAAACAAAGAGAAGAAAATGTTGTTCTTCAGGCAAAAAAGGAGAAGCTACCCCAACTGGGAGTCGAACCCAGATCTCGACAGTGTGAATGTCGTGTACTAACCGCTATACGATTAGGGCGCTGATAACGAGAGTTAAACTTGAGATTATAATCTATCTAACTAATGGATTGAAATGCTTTTTTACGGATCTATTTTACCAACTTCCCTAGGATTACGACATTTTAGACATTTTATTAATTAATTTTAACGAAAGTTTTTGGCAAAAGTCTCAAGTTATAGACGAAAAACATACGCAGTTCCCGTCAAAACCCTTTGCGATGATAGACTCGACAATTTTTAAGTCCCGACACTTCATAGACACCAATTGGAGCCATTATATCTAATAACTTTAACGCGGAACAACTTCTAAGGATCAAGACTTTCACCGCAGCTCGAATTGTCAGATGTACTACCTCTGCTCGCGAAAATAATTCCAATTGTTCCATCTCTTGCTCGATACATACATTCTTCAACTCATTACAACCATCAATCTTCAACATCTTCAAACTTGGTAATCGATCAAATGCAATTCTTTCCACCCCATCGCATCTTAGCAGCAACAATCGCCTCAACTCGGGAAATAACGTAGGTGTGAACTGTGAAGGTAGCTTACACTGCTCCATTACAAGTTCTCTAATTCCAGTGAGGTCACAGTTGCCTCGAAGATCTAAGGACGAGATGTAAATCTTTACAAAGGGGATGTGTGAGTAAGGAGGAGGGGGACCAGATGGACCAAACAAACCACCTCTCACCGCAGAGAAGATGTTAATTCTTTTATCATGATCTTTAAAATTCGGTACTCCCGCCCTAACATAACCCTCTGTATCGACCCATAACTCCTTCACTTCGCTATCCGCTGGTAATCCATCTCGAAGTTCCTTTAGTCCTTTGATACTTAGCTTCTTCACTTTTCCCAATGCATTGATCGACAAGATACGAGGGCAATCGTTGATGTTCAGACTATAGACATCACCCAACATTGACACATCTTCCAACAGCTCACAACCTTTTAGATTCAGAGTATGCACACGGCGTAAACTTGAAACATCAACCAGTTTCTTGCTGTGTGAAAGATCAACTCTATGGAGCGATCCTAACACCAATCCCAATGTATCTGGTAATGAAGTTAGTAAAGGCATCTGACTTAATGTAAGATGTTGAAAGAATTGAGCTTCGTTCTGGTCCACGAATTCACATTTAATATTCGTTACAAAAGAATGTAATTGCATGGAAGAAGAAGTATAAATCTTCAATATTCGTGCACTAGTAGTGTCAGTTGAATTTTTACTCCATATAGTAAGATACTTGACGAAAGGAAAGTTCCTCAATGAGATTTCAAAAATTTCATTTGAATTTCCGTTATTTGCGTTGGCAAATAAACCTCCACCACCACCAAATAGTCCACCACTGTTCCCCATTTCTTGTAATTCAATTGTTAATTTTTCAAAGGGAAAAGGAATCTCAACTGTTCCCTGTGTTTGAGCTGATACAGAAAATAGTGCTGGCAATGCTCTCACTTTGAATGCAAAGCCAAAATTCACTTGTTGATTGATGTTTCTGACAGCCAATGTCTTAATTCTCTCAATTTGAACTGGAGTAGGGGCGGACTGCGCAAATAAACTGTTGCTGGGTGCAGTCATTCCGAGAAGTCGAGAACTCACACTACTTTGTAAATCATAGTAGACTGTCAATCGTTTAATTTCTGAAAAATCTTTTTTATTTGCATTGACAAAGTTTCTCCAATATAAAGGTGAAGCAATTTTGAACTCAGGTCTTAGTGGGGTCGCCGCAAACAAGGAAGCATTCAAAAACTGCTCACCATCACATCTTTCATGATTCTGATAAGAGTCAGGAAGAAATACAAAATCGCGGATTACAAAGAAAATATGAGACGGAAGGTTATGGATTAACATTTTATTATGATCTCGCCAACTGATAATCTTTTGTAGTGTATAGCGTCAATTTAAAAGAGGGCGCTCATCTGACAATACATTTTCCAATTATCATTAGAATGATCGTTAGTTATGATTGAACTTTCAATCCAAATATTAAGATTAAAATTTTAAAGCTTTAGCAATTGTGTCTCTTTTTTCTTCTTGACGGCTTTTGCAATTAAAAAAACTACTCAAGAAAAGAAAAAGAAAAAGAAATATATAAAAAGAGAGAAAACTGAAAAAGAAAACCTATTGTTGATTTAACGACCAATCATACAAATCATACACTACCTCGAACCTTCCAATTACAGTAGATGAATTTCCTTCGATATTCACTGAAAACTTTTCAGTTTTACTCAACGATAGAAGTAGGGAAAGTTTGGAGCAGAACTCCATGATATCAGAGGATTGCGCTTTTTCGATGGATGCTTCAAAATAAGTTTGCACTCGCTCAATCAACAGCGACAAAGAGTCACCACCAAAATCATAACCGTACCATAAGAGCAACCTAGGTAAACGAATAATAATTCTTTTCTCCTCACTTCTTAGATCTGTAACATTAACTTCTGACCTAAGATAATTAATCGTTGCTACTAATAGTGAGTCTTCGAAGTTGTCCTTAGTAAGTAGAGAAATTGGAGGACAAGACTTGGCACCACAATTTAAGATAAAGTGAATCCTTGGATCAAACGAATCTTGATTGATTGCAAATAATGTTCTTCTATCTTCAGGCTTGAAATAAGTCGATCGCGAATGACGAAGCTTCGGATGAGGCCGATTCGCTCTTAGAATACCATGTTCAATATCATCAAGACTGAAAATATATCCACTGATATTATATGTCACTCCTGTAATACCTGTAAAGAAGTTAAAAGTATCCGTTAAATCAGTTGGATGTATACTTTGAGGTGGATAAACACATTTTCCATGTATAACCATTGCATTATATAAATTACTGAAAAAACAAATTTTCTCTCTATCACTAAGATTAATCAATTGTTCCTCAGGAACAAGGGAAAGCTCTGTAGAAATTAGCACGTACTTTAAGAACTCTGCGGATCCGAATAACGACCGATAATCAACTAATTTCCTTGAAGCGGCAGTGTATTTGTCTAAAAGGATCGCAGACTGGATATAAAGACGATGAGAAAGGTCATCAATATTTTGGCTTGGATTAGTATCAAATAAATTATTTGATTGAATAAAATCAAGTATTTTATCTCGGATCCCCAAAGAATTCATCGGTTCACTTGTTATTGATGGTATGATAAGAACGTTAGAAAATAGAGTTGATTTCCCTTCATTCGGCGTGGGTGTAAGCGAAAAAGATATATTATACTTCTTTAAAAGAGGCCAGAGTTCTTGAGAGTTCACTAAAGCCAGTAATTGATCATATCCTCCTATACGTGTTTCTCCTATAAAAATTTGTGGCACAGTTGTAGTCTTTACAAATTCAATTCTTTGAACAATACTCTCTTCAAAGAGCAAATTATCTTCGAAAATATTAATATCTACAAATTGAATCTCAAAGTCTTTCAATGTTTCTTTGGCTAAAGTGCAATATTTACATCCATGTCTAGAGTAAACCTGTACTCTATGATCTACGACTTCTTCCAAGGCATTCATCGCTAAAATTCTGAAATTCATGGGTAACGTCATTAATTTTTGAAAATTCAAGAAGGGATTCCTCCAACAAAGAGACAAAACTATAGAATGTGTTATAAGAAGAACTAATAGCGCATTCATCATTCTTTTTACAATAATACGTCAAGTAACGTAAATTTGTGGGATCTTTTTCATTCAGAGCACCTGTGTCCTGTCCATCTTTTTCTATATCAATCAAACTTGATGATTTTTTTCTTTCTTTATTTAAAATCCTTAATTAATAAAATTGAAAAGCATTGTCGTCTTAGGGACAAATAGATTTTATATTTTACAAAATGGAATTAAATATAACAATAAAAAAAAAAAGATTCTCACTTCACTGTACATTATTTCCAGATAGTATTTCTTTTGAGCAGGTTGAACTCCTTTAATGCGAACAAATTGCTGAGTCTGCATTCGGTGAAGGACAAGCAGCATAGCCTCTATCAGGCAACGGACTGATAATAATCGACTTAATTAATTTTGTTGGATGAATAATAAGCCTCATTTGTGCTTGTATCACAAAAGGCTGTGGGTTAGGTAACCTAGAGAATTTGGATTGGCAGAAAACACCACTCACTGGATCAACTTCTTCATTAAATTTTCTTTTCTTTAAACTTGAAATCATTTCTTTTGAACTATTAATAAGATAATTCGTTCTATTACTCTCTCCAATAAATCCAGTAGAAATAGAAACAGGGCATATATTAAATATTTGTGTATACGTTATATGAGTTGAACAAATAACCTCCGCTTCATCTTCTTCATAATCTGATCGTTGTTTTAATTGAATATTTGAGACAGTTGTTACTTTATCAGGTGCTGATTGTAATAAAATTAAATTATAATAGATAATTAAATCAAGGGAATGAATGTCTATAATGGGTCGAGGATTATCAATTGAGGGGATTTTGGTCATTGAGCAACAAGGTGTAAAGAATTTACGAAAAAAGGCTAATAGCAATTCATAGTCATAAGAATTCATGACATTCGCATACATTTGAGCGTATTTTCGACGAATATCATCCTTGAGAATCCTTGGGATGATTATAGGGATATACCGCTTTGATGGCTTTGTAAGGGGTTTTGGATCTGTGGATTTCCTTCTACGTCTTCGATAAGGTCGTTTGTAAATGTAAACAACATGAGAAGATGAAGTTTCTTCGGGATCATCAACATCATCGCTCGAGAAAGATGAAGAGGATGTCTGTTTTATCGCCGTATTACCGAGCTCTTCATTCTCATACTCATTATCCAACTCATCAATAATATCAATATTTTCTAACAATGCATTAATAAACGTATCTTCACCTTGATAATACATCTCAATCTGGGGAAGAACAACACAATAAAAAGTCAATAATAATAATTACAATAACACTTGTCACTCTCCTAACACCACTCCCTCCTCCTTCCACTTCATCTTCTGCCCAAATGGGCAATTTCGACCACCCTCTCTCTCACTCTGGGTGGGTTTCTGCCCAAATGGGCAATTATGTGGTGAGTGATGTAGAGTTGTGTTATCGAGTGTGTTGATGAGTTTCTTGGGAGTAAAACAACAATTATTATTATTATTATCACATTAATAGTGTTATTATTAGTTCTCTTATTATTTATACCTTGACTTGACTTGAGACCATGTTTTATCTCAGTGAAGAAACCTTTATTAATGAGCTATTGGAAAATATTGATATTATTGATGACTTTGATGAAGGGGATGGTGATAGTGGAAGTGGTAGTAGTACTGCAAGAGATCTTCGAGAAACTGGTTCGTCGTCGAGTGATGATTCTTCTACAAATGAAGAGTCGTTAGGACTTTCTTCATCAGCGCATGTCGTTTATGTTCAAAAGCGACCATATCGACAAAGAAAACGAAAGATTACACCTCCTAAGCCTTCCAAGCGCTATCAACCTATTATCATTCCGCGAATTCTAAAAGGTGATATCCGTCGACGATATGCCCAAATGTATGCAAACGTCATGAATTCCTATAACTATGACTTAGTCATGTCATACTTTCAAAGGTTTTATGTTCCTTCTGCTTCAATGACGAAGAACCCCGTCAGAGACAACCCTAACCCTGTCACAGAGATACATGGGATTGAATTACTCACATATTATTATTTAATTTTACAACAATCTGCACCCGATAAAATAACAAAAGTTTGTGACATTCAGTTGAAACAGCGATCTGATTCAGATGATATTGAAATTATTTGTCATTTTTCTGCTTCTTATACACAACTTTATGAATTAACTCCTAACTCCATTCCTAACTGTTTTAAAGAGCAGACTCAATTAACTTTACAAGATAAACCTGTATTAGGAAAGAGAAAGATGAATGATGAAGTTGAATATTTATTACCTTCATTAGATCGTTCTATGTTTGATCCCATCAATGGTGTTTTCTGTCAATCTAGATTCCAACGTTTACCTGCCCCCAAGCCACATTGTGTTGATGGTCAAATGATTATGAAGATAAATAGTATGAAGCAAATTGTTTCAATTGCCTTTGGTCCTTTGCCAAATCATCCCTCTAATGTGCCTCTCTGTCAGAGTATTGCTGATGAACGTGGATTGCCACCCACTTTACCCCTTCCCATTTCAATTTCAACTCATTAAGATGTATAGATTGTATTGTCTTTCTTTGTGACTGCTCTTATTTATTTTTGAGAAAAATTTGTAAATAATTCGATCTCTTTTTCCACACGGGTTCTTCAGTTACTTCAGTCAACATCGTTAGAGTTTTTCTTCGCCTTTTTTTTTTAAGTTAAACAGCTAAAAAGAAAAAGAAAAGGGAAAATCAGGAAAATCAAACAACAACTAAAGGAGACTAAAGGAAGAAGATGATGACGATGATAGAGTCTTGAAAAAATTTTGATGATTCAGAGAAATTATCAACCATCATAGGCTAAAACAAAATAATGATACTAAAAAGAAAAACAGCGATATGAAAAATACGATTGTATATTCAACTCGTATCACTTTTGAAAACATGAGACGATTCAAGGATCCTCGCTGGAGAAAGGAGAGAGAGAACGAAGGCCTGTCGGCGCATTCGGCTTATTCCAGAAATCACGAAGAACTTTAGCCGCTTTCTCTTCTAAAATGGGACCTACTACGCTCTTTGTTACACCACCTTGTTGGTAAATCTCTCGACAAGGAAGAACGAAAGGATCACCTGATATTTCAGATAGTACTCTCGTTGGACAGGCGTATACAATTGTTGGTATGCCTGCCCAGTAAATGGCGCCTGTACACATGGGGCATGGCTCACAACTGGTGTAGAGAATTGATCGCTGCAACTGCTCCGCGCTCAATTCTCTGGTTGCCCTTGAGACCAAGCTAAGTTCAGCGTGCTTAGTCGCATCATGATCTGTAGCGGTTGTATTCCAAGCTTCCCCAACGGTTAAACCATCTACGACTAATAAGGAACCAAATGGATAGTTCCCGGTCGCTACTCCCATCTTTGACAATTCGATTGCTCGTTCAACATGTTTAACATGAAGAAGTTCATTCACAAGGTCAGGTTCTGGTAAGAACATTGGTGATTGCTGTTGGTGAAGATCGAAGAAAATGCAATTATGAAATCATGAAATCGTCACCTTCATTTGCATGTCTCCGATGCCAGTTAGTTGCAGCAGAGAGAGAAAATCCAAATCCGTATCTTTTTACCTTCCCATCTTAAAATCGTGAGATTTGTGTTGGAAGAATTCTTGGAAAAATTAATGGATTTCCTTTGTTTATTCAACAATTTGCTACAAACCAATTATACTTTTTTTTTTTTTTTTTTTTTTTTTTTTTTTATTTTTTTTTTTTTTTTTTTTTAAAAATTTTTTTAAAAATTTTTTTTTTTTTTTTTTTTTTTTTTTTTTTTTTTTTTTTTTTTTTTTGGAAGGAATCTTCGTAGTTTCTCGATGAATTAATCGATTCGAAATAAAGAAAAAGCAGAAAGGAAAAGAAAGAAGGTAATAGTTTATTTAATCTTATTAACAAAAACAGAGGATATTCCCCGAAAGCAAAATGAAATTCCTCCAATTCTTCATATGTTAATATAGTATGATTATTCTAATCCCTCAACTTTCTTAGCTAAAGCGCAGATTTAGGAAATTGCTTTCTTCGAGCTTCTTAGAACTATTGAATTAGAGATAGATCATAGGAAAGAAGATAATACGAGAAAGAAAGCAACAATAATAAGAAGAAGTGAGTAAGAACGAGGAAGAACAAAGAAGGAGAATAGAAGTAGTAGTAGAAGAAGAAGATAACAACGAACAAAAACAAGTAGGGGGAGGGGGAGAAAGAACAAGAAAAGAAAAAAAAGGAGAGGAAGAAAAGAAATACAGGTAAAATGCCACAAAATCAAAGACCAAGAAAAGAAAAGAAAAATACTTAAAAGAGGATGATTTTTACATATTACCATTCATCATCAAAATTCAATTTGATTAACAACAAAGTAAAAAACATTGAGGAAGAAAGAAAACAAACAAACAAACAACGTTAATCAAAATGAAAAGGATGGAATGGAAGTAGGAAACAAGGAAAGAAAGTAATAAAAGGACATGAAGTACAATGAGTGTTTTGTTATCAATTTGATCCATTCATAATTAAATGTTGTCTTTGAGGTAATTCAATGGTTTCAGCTGATTGATATAGTCCATAGGATGTAAAACACATTTCATCAATTTCATGTCTATCAGAAAGATTTGATATACCTATCGTTAGCCTGACTTTCACTTGTACTTTTAATGGTTTATTAGAAATACGAAAATGATGATGAAACAAATGTTCTATACTAGAAGCTTCTGAGTCAGGATTTCCCCGTTTCTTAGAAGTAGTGGTAAGGTCCTTACAAGGAAGATGATTATTTGTTTTCTCATTGATTAAGAAATGTCCTAATTGTATTGGATCAGTATTATGGAACCAAATAGTCTTACCTTCTGCATCAAGGATAACTTCAGTACGTGATTTATTATTTGAACGTGTAACAACACGTGATTTTGACATATTTAATGCACGATCTGGATTAATTAATGTTAATGCAAAGATATATCGAAAGATATCTTCTGGTCCATAAAAACATAATCGTTCAATTTCACGTTTAGGATTTAATGGATGAAGAATTTGACGAATAAATACTGAATTAGGATGAGTAAATTGATGAATAAATAAATTTAATTTAGATGCATCACGTAATGCATTAACTAACATCATAGGATATTTGATTCTGATATCATCTGATGGTAATCTTGGTATTCTTATTTTATAATGATTTGATTTTGTTGCTGTTAATGTCCTTGAAGTTGTTGAAGTCACTTGTATAGAATTGATATTTGATGATGAAGATGAAGATTCAAATCTTCGTTTTGTTGGTAATAATGGTATAGAAGTTCCTTCATCATCTCCGAGTTCTCCATCACTGAAAATTTCTGGTAATGGAGTATCAGGGAATTCTATCTCTTCAAATGTCATGACAAATCTATAATAAGATCCTGAACAGTTGTATATCCTCCCTAAAGAAGATTCACTCTCGAACCACTTGCAATGTCTCCGGTGAAGAAAGGAGTGCAATTGGGTTCTGTGTGCACCCCGTGCTTTCCCTGTTTTCCAGATAATAAAGGTTGGGACGTTTGGACGGAGGAAATGCAGAACAAACCTGAAGAAGATTCAAAAGAAGAGGCCTTTAAGCATCATTCTATGAATTATGGGTGGGATTCAGTTGTTGCACCTTCAAAAGATGATGGTGATGGTGATGATGATGATAGTACGATTCTGATTCAAGCAAAAAAGAAGAAAAGACAATATATTAAATTAAAGAATAAAAAATCCGTACATATCAATAACATTAGCAATAACCCTTACAGAGTGAGAATACCAAAAGTTCCATCAGATGATATTCGAAGAAAATATCCAATGATGATCATAAATACTCTTAACTCCTTAGATGCAACTTTAATGCATTCTTTTTTCCAACAATTTACACATCCAGAATCAGCGCTTTATAAGCAGATCTTAAGTAAAGATGAACCGGAACAAGAAGTGGAACGTCTTTCTTTCTATGGTGCCGATGATATTTTTAGTTATATGTTTGCTGTAAGTTTAATTACTCCTGATCGTGCAATCAGAATTTGTAATACAAAAATTATTACACGATCTGATACTTTCCGTACTGAAATTATTTTAGAAGGAGAAGCTACTGGAACGTGGCCTTATGACACTGATCCAATTAAAGTTGGACATTTTTTACAATATATTTTCAATCAAACTTCACAAGAGTGTAAACGTCCGAACAATGATGTTTCAAGACTTGAAAGACTTTATAATCAACATCATTTACGTTTAGCAAAAATACCGTTAAGAATGTATGCTAAGGGTAAAATAACTTTGGTAATTAATAATATTCATGAAAGACAAGAACTTGATGAAATTTATTATAGCACATATGGGATATATGGATCAGCAACACCAATTGAACCAATCGAACCTATGGAACCTATTGGTTCACTTGAACCTATCAAATATTGAATGAAGTTCCTTTTCTTCTTCTTCTTCGTTCTTTGAAATGACCCCTTCAAAACCTTCATTTTGTTTTAGCTGTAGTTTCTCTTCTTTAATTGTTCTCTGAGAAATTATTCTTTTTTACACAATTCTGATAATAGTTAATGTTGTGCCATCAATAAAGTAGTCCATTTGTCCAACAATTCTGTGGTTGGTTTGTTTTTCTTATTCTCTTTGGTTTTGTTTTGTTTGCTCTTTTAAGTCGAGGGTTTAGCGAGTCTAACTTGTCAATTTCATGTGTTTTCAACTTGTGTTTCTCCTTGAAAATATTAGAGTTTAATTTAATCTGTTTCTTGATGTCTTTCACTGTTAATCCATGGAGCTATTCTACAACCAAGAGAACGTGCAATTCTCCCATAACTGCCTTCATTGCATCCTATATCAGCATCTTTGTATCTTCGAATGATTGGCGATTGGCTAGAACTGTCCCTCCCAGGAAAGGAAAAAAAGGAATAGATGATGAGAAGAATAAATCCTAAAAGAATTAATTTTAGAAGTTTTACAAGTTGCAAAAAAACAAAAGGACAAAGAAGGATGATACCTGGCTTATATTTCTTTATTATATATAGAAAAGAAAAACAAAAGGACAAAAATAAAAATTATAATTAAACAGAATAATAATCATAATAATGTATGTTCTTCATGTTTTCTTTTGAACTCTTATTCTCACTCTTGAATGATCTGATACTTTATTTTCTTGATGGTTTCTTCTTCTTGAATAGAATAATTGACCAATATTACTTGGAGTTTCTTCAAACGGGTGAATGTAATGTTACTTGAGAAAATACGAGATAGACTACATAGCAGAAGAAGGAGAGAAGGAGAGAAGTAGTAGCAGCAGGAGCAGGATAAAAGTAGAAAAAGACTTCAGACACACAAAACAAAACAAAACAAAACAAAACAAAACAAAACAAAACAAAACAAAAAGCAACAAGAATTAAAAGAAAATAAGAGAGATCAGAGTCATACAAGTGGGGAAAAGCAATTATGCTAGAATGTTCCGCAACAGCAGGCTTGATTCATTAAGGGAGCGGGAAGGTGACCATAGTAGCACCCGAACGAACAAGATAATGTCACTGTTAAATCGAGGGTTCTTTCATTTCCTCTGATCTGGAGTATAAACCATAAGTAACGAAAGTTATTTCATCAATTTCATCTTTTTCTGATACTATTAATGTTATTTTACCTTCACCATAGATTCTGATCGGTAACGGCAATCGATGAAGATGATGTTCATGTAAAATCTTTTCAACATTAATTCCATTATCATTACAATTATCATCACTTGTAGTGGTGATATTACTCGTTTGATCGATACAATAAAGATTTCTTAGAAAATGTCCAACTTTCATTGGATTGGTATCATATGGCCATGTTCCTTCTATACTAAGATCTATAATAATCTCTGTACGGAAACTATCAGATCGTGTAATAAAGGTAGAATTTGTCATTGTTAATATCCGATCCGGTGATATTAATGCACTCGCAAATATAAAATCAGATATTTCTGATGGTCCATAAAAGGTAATTCTTTCAAGTTCACGTTCTCGATGACTAACACTCATAATCTGACGACGTAAAAAAGTGTCAGAATGTGTAAAAGTATGAAAAAATGATTTGATTAATATAGAATCTAATGAATTTAATATATTTAATATCATATCAGGTAATTTTCTTTTTATATCATGATTTGATAATTTTGGTACTTTAATTTTATATGGATCATTACTTCTATTATTGATATGTATTAATTGACTATCTTTTAATTTCACATAACGTCGTTTCTTTTTTAATAATAATTGTTGTTCTTCTGAATGATGTTGTTGATTTTGTTGTTGTAGTTCTTCATCAATTTCTATATCCGTTAATGCTGTTACACAACTAGAAACGGTTAAAATATCTTCTTTTTCGAGTAACATTTATCACGCATCGTTAGGGTTCGTTGCTATTAATTCAAGATTCAATCAATCAAATCAAATAATCAAATAATGCAGCAGACTACACAACAGCATTTCATAAATTAGCACTGTACCCTCTTTC
>VFQN01002385.1_pt1 | contig 29150 bp, 21 predicted proteins | sample 3512371 | NCBI WGS metagenome assembly VFQN01 (sample SAMN10412370, study PRJNA504923) | tailings metagenome | isolation source: Replicate 2 from Balatoc abandoned mine | place: Philippines: Itogon, Benguet | collected 2017-08-28
TCCACGCCGTCACCTTCGACGGCAATCGTTACGACTGCGGCAGCAAGGTCGGCTTCGTCGAGGCGACGCTGGCCATCGCGCTCCAGCGCCCCGACATGGGCGCCGAAGTGCGCGCGATCGTGATGGATCTGCTGAAGTAGGCGGCGGGGGGCAGCACCGCCGCCCCTCGCACGATGTCCTCCTACTCCGCCGCCTCTCCGGTCGGCGCATCATCCGCGTCGTTGTCGCGGGCGATCGCCTTCGGGGCTGCGGCTTTGGCCGAGGCAGGTGAGGGAGCCGTCTCGCCCTCGGCCTCGGCGGCGGATTTGACCAGTCCCGACAGCGAGGAGCCGTCCAGCCCCAACTCTTTCATCAACCCGTCGAGCACCGGCGCCTGCGCGCGGTAGGCCAGCGCCGCGGCGACGGCATCGCTGGCGAGATTGCCCGAACCGCCGCCCGAGCCATTGCCTGCCCCGCCGCCGTCGTTGGCCGCGCGTCCGCCATTGGTGAGCCCGTCGACCTGCACGATCTTGATCGAATCGATCGCCTCCATCGGCTTGGCGCTCTCGCGGATGACCTCGGGCAGCACCTTGAGCAGCGCCAGCTTTGTCTGGAGCGAGATCTGCTCCATCGAGAGGATGTTCGCCGCCTCGTTGATCGCGCGTTGGCCCGCCGCCTCGACCTCGAAGCGCACCCGGGCGGCCTCGGCGCGCAGCTTCTCGGCCTCGGCCTCGCCCTGGGCTTCGAAGCGGATCGCCTCGGCCCGGTTGGTGGCGGCGTCCTTTTCCGCCTCGGCCTGCACCTTGACCCCGATCGCGTCGCGCTCGGCCTGCTTGGCGGCCTCGATCAGCTCGATGGTCTTCTGACGCTCGGCGATCTCGCGCTCGCGCGCGGTGGCGACGCGTTCCTCGGCCTCGACCGCCTTGGCGCGGGCTTCATCGGCCTCGGCCTTGGCCTGGCTTTCCTCGCGGCTCTTGTTCTGCACGGCGATCTGCTGTTCCTGCCGCGCGATCTCGAGCGCGCGCTGCTGGATGATGCGCGCTTCCTCGACGAGCCGGTCGGCCTCGATCTGCTGGGCATCCACCTGCTTCTTCGCCTCGATCCGGGCGATCTCGGCCTCGCGGTTGCGTTCGGCCTGCTCGCGGGCGATTTCCGCCGCCTGCGCCGCACGCCGCACCTCGACCTCGCGCTCCTGTTCGAGCCGCGCATATTCCTGGTCGCGCGCGATCTCGAAGCTGCGCTTGTCGGCTTCGAGGTTCTTGCTCTCGATCTGGACGCGGGTTTCCTGCTCGATGTCGTTGCGCAGCTTCTTGCGCGCCTCGATCTGCTCGGTGAGCTTGGTGAGGCCCTCGGCGTCGAAGGCGTTGTTGGCGTTGAAGTGTTCGATCGAGGTCTGGTCGAGGCCGGTGAGCGACACGGATTCCAGCTCGAGACCGTTCATGGCGAGGTCGTTCGAGGAGACCTGCTGCACCTTCTGCACGAAATCCGCGCGCTGTTCGTGCAGCTCGTTCATGGTCATGCCCGCCGCCACGGAGCGCAGCGCGTCGACGAACTTGCCCTCGACGAGGTCCTTCAGCAGCTCGGGCTGCATCGTGCGCTGGCCGAGGGTCTGGGCAGCCATGGCGATGGCCGCGGCATCGGGGCGGACGCGGACGTAGAATTCCGCCTTCACGTCGATGCGCAGCCGGTCCAATGTGATCAGCGCCTCGGCATCGCGCCGCACGACGCTGAGGACGAGAGTGTTCATGTTCACCGGCATCGCCTCGTGGAACACCGGGAAGACCAGCGCGCCACCGTTCATCACCACCTTCTCGCCGCCGAAGCCGGTGCGCACGAAGGCGGTCTCCTTGGTCGCGCGGCGATAGAGCCGGATCAGGAACACGAAGAAGACGATGAAGAACAGCACGGCGCTGACGCCGACCACGCCGTAAGTCACGAGGTCGCCGGTGGATGAGGCGAGATCGCCGGTCGGGACCAGCTCCCCGTTCGAGGTTGTCGTCGGCAAAGACATGTGCGTTCCCCTTTAAGATTCGAGCCCGAGCAGCGGGCTTTCGTATTGCACGCCGAAGAAGGTTTGCCCCTCGCGGCGCACCAGCAGGACGGTGTCGCCTGCGTTGAAGGCAAGTGCCTGGTCGTGCGGTTCGACCATGACGAAATGCGCCTGTCCGTGGCGGTCGATCACCTTGGCGCGGGCGGGCGATCCGGCGCGCGCCGTGCCGATCTGGATCTCGGCGTCGCGCCGCACCAGCTCGTCGAGCGCGATTGCGGTGGTCTCGTCGCGCGGCATGATCGCGCCGATCGGGCGCATGGCGAGGCTGTTGAGCGGCAGGGCGGCAGCGCCTGCCGCCAGCGTCGCCCATCCTGCGGAGAGCGGCGCGCCCAGCAGGCCTGCGATCCACGACTGCCCGATCAGGCCCACACCCCCGAAGATGAGCAGCAGGCTGGCGAGCCAGATCAGGAGCGGCACCCGTCCGAGCCCGAGCAGCGCCGTCAGCGCCTCGCCGAAGCCGCCCGCCTCGAGCCCGCCGCCCGCATCGACATCCCCCGCGCCGTCGAACACGTCGCCGAGCCCCGTGACCTGGACGAGGGCGATCAGCGCCAGAGCGCCAAGCGCGATCACGAAGGGCAGGTTGTGGCCAGCGAGCAGGCTCACGCCGCGCCGGCCCCGGATGCAAGGCGAACGGAAAATCCCATGCCGCGAAAGCTAGGGCAAACGGGGGCAAATCCCTAGCGGAATCGGACGGGTGATGTCCGATTTTTCCCGCCTTTTCAGGCCGGCGTCACCTTGAGCGGCAAGGTCTTCAATCCGCCCACGAATGTGCTGCTGGCGCGCTTGGCCTCGCCCGCCGGTTCGACCGCCGCCACCCGGTCGAGGATCGCCTCGAACAGGATCTTCATCTCCAGCCGCGCCAGATGCAGCCCGAGGCACTGGTGCGCCCCCGCGCCGAACGCCAGATGCCGGTTCGGCGAACGGGCGGCGTCGAAGCGGCGGGGGTCTGGGAACTGCGCCGGATCGTGGTTGGCGGCGACGTAGTTGATCATCAGCCAGTCACCCGCCTTGATCTGCTGCCCGCCGATCTCGCAGTCCTCCGCCGCCGTGCGCATGAAGTGCTGGACGGGGCTGGTCCAGCGGATCGCCTCCTCGACGATCCCCGGGAGCAGCGAGCGGTCGGCGCGCACGCGGGCGTATTGTTCGGGATCGTTCGCCAGCGCCTGCATCGCGCCCGCCGTGCTGGCGCTGGTCGTGTCATGTCCGGCGGTGGCGACGATGATGTAATAGCCCGCCATGTCGCGCGGCGGGAGCGGCTGGCCGTCGACGTTTGCGTTGGCGATGACGCTGGCGACATCGTCGGTCGGGTTGCGGCGGCGATCCTCGGCGAGCGCAGCGAAATAATCCTCGAAGGTCTTCACCGCCCCCGCGACGATCTGCACCACCTGTTCGGGCGTCATCTTGTCCATGCCGCTGCCCGACAGGTCCTTGTCCTGCCCGCCGAACAGCTGCTGGGTGAGCATCTGCATCCGGAATTCGTCCTCGGGCGGCACCCCGAGGATCTGCATCACCACGCGCAAGGGGTAGGGGCCGGAAACCTCCTTGACGAAGTCCACCTCCCCGCCCTGCTCCAGCATCCGGTCGACCGTGCGGGCGGCGAGCGCGCGCAGTTCATCCTCGAGGCGGGCGAGGCTCCTCGGCATGAACCATTCCTGGGTCAGCTTGCGATACTTGGGGTGGATCGGCGCGTCGAACACCACCAGCGAATCGACCAGCATGTTCGAGCCGGTGGCGGCGCGGCTGAACTCGATCGCCTGGTTGAAGCTGAACACCACCGGGCGCGGGTTGTTGAGGAAGGCGGCGTTGTCCTTCGAGATGCGCATCACGTCGTCATAGGCGGTGACGAGCCAGAAGGGCTCGAACAGCCCGGGCGTGTCGGGCTGGACCTTTGCGACCGGGGTGCTCGCCCGGATCGCGTCGAAGGTGTCGAGCAGCCCGTCCCACTCGGCATAGGCGTGCGGGTCGATGACCAGCCGCGCGACATCGCCCGGCAGCACCGCCTCGCGGCTCACTCCGCGGGTTCCTTGGCCTTGGCCGCGTATTCGTCGCGCAGCTCGCGCTTGTAGAGCTTGCCGTTGGCCTCGCGCGGCAGATCGGGGCGGAAGTCGAACAGCTTGGGCATCTTGATCTTGGAAAGGCTGGGGGCGAGGAACTCGCGCAATTCCGCTTCGAGCCCCGGTCCGGCATGGGCCATGTCCTTGGGCTGCACGACCGCGACGACCTTCTCGCCCAGATCCGGGCAGGGCGCGCCGATCACCGCAGCGTCCATCACCTTGGGATGGGTGACGAGCAGGTTCTCGATCTCCTGCGGGTAGATGTTCACGCCCCCGGAAATGATCATGTGGCTCTTGCGGTCGGTGAGGTAGAGGAACCCGTCGGCATCGAGGTGACCGATGTCGCCCAGCGTCATCCAGCCCTTCGGGTGCATAGCCTCGCGGGTCTTGTCGGGATCGTTGTGATAGGTGGGCAGGAGGGCGTTCTCGAAATAGATCAGCCCGTCCTCGCCCGGACCCACTTCCTCGCCGTCCGGCCCGCAGATGTGGAGCGTGCCGTAGATCGCCCGCCCGACGCTGCCCGGGTGGGTGAGCCAGTCGGCGGAGCGGATCATCGTCATCCCGATGCTCTCGCTGCCGGCGTAATACTCGTTCACGATCGGCCCCCACCATTCGATCATCTCGCGCTTGATCGGCACCGGGCAGGGCGCGGCGGCGTGGAGGGCGCGCTGGTGGCTGGAGAGGTCGTATTTCGTGCGCACCGCCGGATCGAGCTTGAGGAAGCGCACGAAATGGGTCGGCACCCACTGGCTGTCGGTGACCTTGTAGGTTTCGATCGCCTTCAGCGCCTCCTCGGGATCGAACTTCTCCATCATCACCACCGTGCCGCCGAGCCGGTGGACGACCGAGCACCAGCCGATCGGCGCGGCGTGGTAGAGCGGGGCGGGGGAGAGATAGATCATCGAGCCGTCGGTCGGCATCCCGGCGCCCATCACCGCCAGGCCGACGAGCGGGACGGCGGCCTGGGGATCGGGGTCCGCAGGCGGGGCGGGACGGATGCCCTTGGGCCGGCCCGTGGTGCCCGAGGAATAGAGCATCACCATCCCGGCGCTCTGGTCGGGGATCGGGCTGGAGGGCTGCGCGGCGAGGGCGGCGGCGAAATCCTCGGCGTCGCCCGAATCCATCACCAGCACCGCAAGGCCCGGGCACTCGGCGCGGATCGCGTCCAGCATGCCGGTGAAATATCCGCTGGTAATCAGCAGCTTCGCCTCGGCATCGCGGATGATGTAGGCGGCCTCGGGCGCGGTCAGGCGCGAGGAGATCGGCACCAGCATGGTCCCTGCGCGCTGCGATCCCCAGATCAGGGTGAAATACTCGATGCGGTTTTCCAGCAGCACCGCAAAGGCATCGCCCGCCGCGATCCCGTGGGCGCGCAGGAGATGGGCGAAGCGGTTCGATTCCGCTTCCATCTCGCCGTAGGTGATCTGCTGGCCCGAGCCGGTCATGATGACCGCCGGGTGATCGGGCCGGGTCGCGGCGTGCGCGATCGGGTGCATCGACATGATTTCTCTCCCAAGCGGCAGCACCCACGGGGGGCTGCCGACATTCTCTCTCTGGAGAGAAAATCTAGCGGGCGCGGGAACGCTCGCAAGCGAAAAGAGTATGGGAATTGCTACCCATCGGCGGCAACGACCTGCAGATGACCCTGCAACGACCTTGCGATGCACCCGCAACGCGAGGCGGGATGGCGCGCACAAGAAAAAAGGCGGCGGGATAACCCGCCGCCCATGTTCGGACACCCTCTCCAATGTCCGGCCCGTTTACACGGGCAATCTCGTGAAGCTTACTCGCCGCCCTGGCCGGTGAGACGAGCGTCGCGGGCGTAGGCCAGCTGTGCTTCGCTCTCCACCATATACGGAATCGGATTGACTGCAAGACCCTCGACGCGAACTTCGTAATGAAGGTGCGGGCCGGTCGAACGGCCGGTCGAGCCGACATAGCCGATCAGGTCGCCCTTCTTGACGCTGTCCCCTTCCGCGACCGCAAGGCGCGAGAGGTGGGCGTAGCGGGTCTGCATCGAGGCGCCATGCTCGACGCTGATGTAGAGGCCGTAGCTCGAATACCAGTCGGCGCGGCTGACGATGCCGTCGGCGGTGGCATAGACCGGGGTGCCGGTCGGCGCAGCGAGATCGATCCCGGCGTGCTGGCGGCGACCGCCGAGCACCGGATGGTTGCGCATCCCGAAGCCGCTGGTGAGCTGCGCCCCTTCGAGCGGCATCCGCGACGGAATCGAAACGCCCGTCACGGGGACGGGCGAGGAATAGGCGGTGACGGTTTCGCCGGTGCCGGCGGTCGGCGCGGTGCGCTCGATCGCGGTCCAGCTGGCGAAGAGCGACTTGAAGCGGGCATCGCCGTTGTCGACCACGTCGCCCTGCGCTTCGCGGACCGGCGCGACGACATCGGCGCTGGTGGCGGCGTTGGCGGAATTGGCGGTGTTGGCGAAGGCCGGCGCAGCGGCTGAAACCAGAATGGCGGAGCAGGCTGCGGCAGCCAGCTTCAGCACTTGGCGCAAGGCAATCTTCATAACTGACCCGGTCCCGATTGCGGCGCCATGCTTGGTCCGGCGCCGTAGGAATGTTCCGGCACGTCTGATGCGCGCCTTGGCTGGAGAGTGGTTATCCGGGTGAGTCGTTAACAGGCAATCGTCGCGTAGAAACCGCGCGACAAACCGGCAGCAAGACGCGCCGAGTCGTTGAACGGCGGCTTAACCTGCCCTCGAAAGTGCCGTTTTACGAGGTCCTGCCAAAGGGATTCGGGTTCCATCTGCGCCATTTCGGCACAGCGCAAAAAGTGCTTTGTGCCTGCCGCGACGTGGCGGATTTCGTCGTCAAGTATCCGTTCGAGAATTTTCGCGCCGCCCGCGTCCCCTGCCGCGCGCACTCGCTCGAGCGTCGCCGGCGTGACGTCGAGCCCGCGCGCCTCGAGCACCATCGGCACCACCGCCAGCCGTGCGGCGACATCGTCGCGGGTGGCATGGGCCGCTTCCCACAACCCGGCATGGGCGGGCAGCGCACCGTAATGGCTGCCCAGCTGCGCGAGCTTCCGCGCCAGCAGCGCGAAGTGCATCGCCTCGTCGGCGGCGACGGCGAGGAAATCGCCGACGAATTCCTCGCCCATGTCGGCGCCGAATCGACCCGCCATGTCGAGCGCGAGGTCGATGGCGACGAATTCGATATGGGCGAGGGAATGCCACAGCGCGATTCGCGCCCGCTCGCTCCCGCCCTTCCCGCGCTTGGGCATGCGATTCGGCGGGAGCAGTTCGGGCGTATCCGGCCAGGCGGGCCGGTCGGGCATGGCGACGTCGAACGCCCACGCCAGCCTGCCCGCGCGCCACGCCCGCGCCACTTCGCGGGTGGCGAAGCACTTGGCGCGCGGCTCGGGCGTGAGCAGCGCGGCGCGGATGGCGCGGGCGACGGTGGTCATGCGGGGATCAGAGGGCCTTGGCGGCCGCCAGCACTTCCTCGGCGTGGCCCGCGACCTTCACCTTGTCCCAGATGCGCGCGATCTTGCCTTGCGCGTCCACCAGATAGGTCGCGCGGACCATGCCCATGTAGGTCTTGCCATACATCTGCTTCTCCGCCCACACCCCCAGCGCGTCGCTGAGGCCGCCCTCCTCGGCATCGGTCGCCAGCGGGGCGGTGAGGCCGTGCTTGGCGATGAACTTGGCGTGCTTCTTGGCCGGGTCCTTGCTGACGCCGAGCAGCTTGGTGCCCGCTGCCTCGAACTGGTCCTTCAGCGCGGAGAAATCCTTGTTCTCGGTGGTGCAGCCCGGGGTGTCGTCCTTGGGATAGAAGAAGATCACCAGCTTCGATCCCGCGAAGTCCGACGGCTTCACGCTGCCGCCTTCGGGGGTTTCCATCGCGATATCGGGGATGGCGTCGCCGACGCCGGGGAAGTTGCTCATGCGGGGTTCTCCTGTTCGCTTGCGAGAATGTCCGTGCCGAAGATTTGTTTCCACACTTCGGCGACCCTGAGGCGCGCACGTGCGAAGGCCTCCTCGAGATCGGCATAGGAATCGCAGCCGCACGCCCGCGCCAGCGCGCGCGCACCTGACGGCGGGGGTTCGCGCCCGTCGGGAGCGAGCAGGCGTCCGGCAACCAGCATCCGGCTCATCAGCGCATGGGGCCCGGCAAGGTCGGCCGGCAGCAGCCCCGCCGCCGCGAGGCCTGCGAGGGCCTGTTCGAGATCGGGCGAGAGCGCCTGCGCACAGGTCTCGGCCAGGGGGCGGCCATCGGCGGTCTCGCCCTTCAACTGCAGGTAGTGGACGAGGAACTCGATATCGACGAGGCCCCCGCGCGTCAGCTTCGCGTCCACCGGGCCGCCGGGCTGCTTGTGCTTCGCCATCTCGGCGCGCATTCCCAGCACCGCCTCGCGCAGCGCCACCATGTCGCGCGGGGCGTGGAGCACCTCGGCGAGCACCGCCTCGAGCTCGGCCCGCGCGGCGTCGGAGCCGTATAGTACCCGCGCGCGGGCGAGGGCCATGTGCTCCCACGTCCATGCCGCCTCGCGCTGGTACTTGCCGAAAGCCTCGCAGCTCACGGCCAGCGGGCCCTGGTTGCCCTGCGGGCGCAGCCTTGTGTCGACCTCGTAGAGCGCGCCCTGCGCGGTCGGCACCGAAAGCGCGGCGCTGACCCGGCTGGCGAGGCGGTTGTAGTAGATCGTCCCGCCAAGCGGCCTCGGCCCGTCGGACTGGGCGGAAAAGTCGCCGGTGAAGAGGTAGACGATGTCGAGGTCCGAGGCGTGGGTCAGCGCCCCGCCGCCCAGCCGCCCGAGGCCGAGGATCAGCAGCTCGCTTCCGGGAATGCGCCCGTGCTTGATCCCGAACTCCACGACGGTTGCCGATGTCGCCAGCCGCAGCGCCGCCTCGGCGGTGCGCGACAGGGCGCGGGCGATGGCGAGCGGATCGGCCAGCCCCTCGATCAGCTGGATGCCTAGCGCGAAGCGGATCTCGCCCGTCACCACCCGGATCGCGTCGAGCAGCGCCTCGTAATCGTCGCGCACCGCCGCGCCCTTCATGCGCGCCATGATCGCGGGCACCTCGCCCGGCAGTTCGAGCGCGTCCTTGTCGATCAGGGTGTCGAGCAGTTCGGGCTTCCGCGCCAGCTCGTCCGACAGGACGGGCGCGAGGGTCAGGGCGGCGACCAGCCGGCGGGTGAGATCGGGTCGCGCGTCGAGAAGGCGGAAGGTGGTGATCGCGGACGGCACGCTCTCGATGATCCGCTCCCAGCGGGTGATGGCGCGCATCGGATCGTCGCTCCTGGCGATCGCTTCGAGCAGGGCGGGGGCGAGCCGGTCCCAGGCTTCCACCGCCTGCGGGGATCGGATCGCGGCGTGGCGTCCGTCGCGCCAGGTCTCGATCCGCTCGGCGAGGGTGTCCGGCTCGGGGAAGCCCCATTCGGCGAGGTTGTGCGCCAGCGCGCTGACCGGCATCGCGACGGGGGCCGGCGCGGGGTCGCTGCGGCCGATCAGCTCCTCGTAGATGCGCCCCGTGCGCGCGGTGAGTTCGGTCAGCTCGGCGACCAGCGCCGCGCCGTCCGCCAGCCCGTCGAGCCGCGCGACATTGTCGAGCGCCTCCCCCTCGGGCAGGGCATGGGTCTGGCGGTCGTTCACCATCTGCAAGCGGTGCTCGATCTGGCGCAGCCGGTCATAGGCCTCGCCCAGCGTGACCGCGTTCTCGGGAGCGATCCACCCCGCGCGGGCCAGCGCATCGAGCGCGGCGCGGGTGCCGCGCACGCGCAGCGAGGCGTCGCGCCCGCCGTGGATCAGCTGGTGCGTCTGGGCGTAGAACTCGATCTCGCGGATCCCGCCGCGCCCGCGCTTGACGTCGAAGCCGGGCCCGGGGGCGGGCGGGCCTTCATGGCTGTGGCGGATGCGGTGGGTGAGGGCGCGGATCTCCTCGATCGCGCCGAAATCGAGCTGGCCGCGCCAAACGAAGGGGCGGATCTCGTCGAGGAAGGCCTCGCCCGCCGCGATGTCGCCCGCCGCCGCGCGGGCGCGGGTGAAGGCGGCGCGCTCCCACGCCAGTGCCGCGCCCTGATAATGGGTCAGCGCCGCGCCCACCGGGACCGCGAGCGGACTGACCTCGCTCGCGGGCCTCAGGCGCAGGTCGACGCGCAGGGCATAGCCCTCGGGCGTATTGGCCGAGAGCAGCGCCACCACGCGGCGCGCGTATCGCTGCGCCGCCTCGCCCGGATCGTCGCTCGCGCGGCGCGGCAGGCGGGCGCGGTCGAACAGCAGGATCGGGTCGATGTCGGAGGAATAGTTGAGCTCGCCCGCCCCCTGCTTGCCGAGCGCGAGGGCGATGAAGCCCTCCGCAGAGTCGGCATCGCAGCGTTCGGCGATGGCGGTGCGGATCGCGCGGTCCAATGCGCGATCGGCGAAGGCGGTGAGTTCCCCCACCACCTGCGCCAGCGGGAAGGCGCCCGCGAGATCGCCCACCGCCAGCGCGGCGGCGAGCGCCAGCCGCTCGCGGCGCAGGGCGACCTCGGCGTCGGGTTCCTCGCCCTGCGCCCGCGCCCATGCGAGCGCCCGCGAGCCGTCCCCCGCCGCCAGCAGCGCGGCCAGTTCCGGCTGGCGGTCGAGCGCGCGCGCGAGGAAAGGCGCGTGGGCGCAGGCGCGGGCAAGCGCGCTTTCCCAATCAGGCCGGTTCTCTCCCATCGCCCGCCTCTCTGGCCGCGCCGCCGCCGCGCTGCAAGAGCGGTGTGCTTGCGCCACCCGCGAGGCTCTGCAACAGGGGGCGCGGATGGATGAGAGGAATCTGGCTATGACGATCCGGCAATTCGCAATCGGCACCCTGCTCGCCGGCGTGCTCGCGCTGGGGGCGTGCGAGGGCCTGCCCGTGCCCGGCGGCGCGGGCGCGGCGCTCGACATTCCCGAGGTGGAACCCGGCCAGCTCTCCGAAGCGACGATGAAGGACGTCACCCGCATCCTCTCGAGCGATGCCTTCGAGGGCCGCGCCCCCGGCACGCCGGGCGAGGAAAAGACCATCGCGCTGATGATCGAACGCTTCAAGGCGGCCGGTCTGCAGCCGGGCAACGGGGATTCCTGGGTGCAGGAAGTCCCGCTGGTCGAGATCACCGGCAAGGACTACGCCCCGCTGACGATCACCGGCAAGGGTGCCCCGCTCTCCTTCGATTTCCGCAAGGACTGGGTCGGCGTCACCTACCGCGAGGAAGCCGCGACCAGCCTTGCCGACAGCGAGCTCGTCTTCGTCGGCTACGGCATCAACGCCCCCGAGAAGGGCTGGAACGACTACGCGGGCCTCGACGTCAAGGGCAAGACGGTGGTGATCCTCGTCAACGACCCGGACTGGCAGACGCAGAACCTCGAGGGGCCGTTCAACGGCAAGGCGATGACCTATTACGGGCGCTGGACCTACAAGTACGAAGAAGCCGCAAGGCAGGGCGCGGCGGGGGCGCTGATCGTCCACCAGACCGCGCCGGCCGCCTATGGCTGGAACGTCGTGGAAAGCTCGTGGACCGGCCCGCAGGCCTACGCCCAGCGGGGCGAGAACGCGCCGCCGCTCACGCAGATGAACGGCTGGCTGACCGAGGATGCCGCGCGCAAGCTGCTCAAGTCGGCGGGGCAGGATCTCGATGCATTGACCAAGGCGGCGCAGGCCAAGGGCTTCAAAGCGGTGCCGCTGGGCATGAAGCTTTCCACCCGTTTCGCCAGCGATGTGCGCAGCTTCACCTCGCACAACATCATCGGCATCCTGCCGGGCAGCGAGAAGCCGGACGAATACGTGCTCCACACCGCACACTGGGATCACCTCGGCCGCTGCTCGCCCGCGCCAGACGGCGACGACATCTGCAACGGCGCGGTCGACAACGCCACCGGCACCGCCGCGCTGGTCGCGCTGGCCGAGGCCCACGCCAAGGCCGGGCCGGCGCGCCGCAGCCTCGTGTTCCTCGCGGTGACGGCGGAGGAATCCGGCCTGCTCGGCGCGACCTACTATGCCCAGAACCCGGTCTACCCGCTGGCGCAGACCGTGGGCGGGGTGAACATGGACGCCTTCCAGGTCGCAGGCCCGGCCCGCGACGTGACAGCGGTCGGCCTCGGCAAGTCGCAGCTCGACATCTTCCTCGAAACCGCGCTCAAGGCGGATGGCCGCACCGTGACCCCCGACCCCAAGCCCGAGAACGGCTACTACTACCGCTCCGACCACTTCGCCTTCGCCAAGCTCGGCGTGCCGATGCTCTATATCGACGGCGGTGAGGACCTGATCGAAGGCGGGCGCGAGGCCGGGGCCAGGGTCGCAGCGGACTACACCGAGAACCGCTATCACGGTCCCAAGGACGAATTCGACGAGGCGTGGGACTGGTCCGGCGTGATGGCCGACCTGCAACTCTACTACCGCCTGGGGCGGATGATGGCGATGAGCACCAGCTGGCCGACCTGGAACGAGGGCGACGAGTTCCGGGCGATCCGCGAGGAAAGCTGCAAGGCCAGCGACAAGGGCTGCTGATCCCCCCATGACCATGATCATGCCCCCCGAATGGGCGCCGCAGGACTGGATCTGGATCGGCTTTCCGCACCTCGCCGAGGAATGGCCGGGCTGGCTTGAACCCGCGCAGGTCCAGATGGCGGCCTTCGCCTCTGCCGTGGCGGAAAGCGGGCAGGAGGTGCGGCTGCTGGTCCGGGACGAAGCCAATGCGGCCCGCGCACGCGCGCTGGTCAGCGGCAAGGTCACGCTCGAGACCCGCGTCTATGGCGACGTGTGGCTGCGCGACACCGGGCCGCTGGTGGTGTCGGACGGGCAGCAGCGCATCGCCCGCCGCTTCGGCTTCAACGGCTGGGGCGGCAAATACCTGATGCCGGGCGACATGGAGATCGGCGCGGAAATCGCGCGCGATGCGGGGCTGGCGGTGACCACCACGCCGATGATCCTCGAAGGCGGTGCGGTCGACGGGGACGGCACGGGTCTGGTGGCGACCACCGAGGAATGCCTGCTCAACCCCAACCGCAACCCGCACCTCTCGCGCGCCGAGATCGAGGCGGAGCTGGCCGCGCAGCTCGGCTTCACCCGCGTGCTTTGGCTGGGCGACGGCCTCATCAACGACCACACCGACGGCCATGTCGACAACCTCGCGCGCTTCGTCGCCCCGAACCGCCTCGTCGTGCCCGAACCCACCGGCAATGACGATCCCAATGCCGCGATCTACGCCGACGCCGCGGCGCGAGCGGCGACCTTCGGGGTCGAGGTGATGCGCATCCCCTCTCCGGGGCGGATCGAACGCGACGGGCGGGTCGAACCGGCGAGCTACGTCAATTTCGCGATCACCTCGCATCTCGTGGTCGTGCCGACCTTCGGCTCGCCCCACGACGCGGACGGCGTCGCCGCGATCGCCGCGCTGTTCCCGGACCGCGACACCATCGGCCTGCCGGGCGAGGCGGTGCTGGCGGGCGGCGGGGGTTTCCACTGCGCGAGCCAGCAGATGCCCGCCCTGCCCGCATGAGCGGGTTAACGCTTCGTTAGGACATTGGCGCGAGACTGCGCCCCATGACCCGCGCCCAAGCTCTCGCCCTGCCGCTCGCCGCCGCCAGCCGCCTCGATGCGGTTGATCTCGCCCGCCAGGCGATCGTGCTCGGTTGCGCCTTCGCGCTGATCCTCGCGGGGACCGCCCTCCCTTTCTGACAACGCTTTTCTGACATCCTGCGCGTAACCGGACGCCGGTAGAACGCGAAAGCATCCTCGACACCGCCATGCGAGGATGCAGTCCATGACCGTCAGCCGCCCCCTGTTCGCCATGCTCGGCCTTGTCGCCGTGCTCGGAGCCGCAACGCTCGGCCTGTCCCAGGGCACCCCCGCCGCGCCCGTGACCCGCACGCCCGCCCTCGCCGCGAAGGACGCGCCGGTGCTGCTCGAACTGTTCACCAGCCAGGGCTGTTCCTCCTGCCCGCCTGCCGATGCGCTGGCGGAGAAGCTGGCGACCGACCCCTCCCTCGTCGTGATCGCCCGCCCGGTGACCTACTGGGACCGGCTGGGGTGGAAGGACACGCTGGCCCGCGAGGAGAACACCGCGCTCCAGCAGGCCTATGCCCGCCGCGGGCTGGCCGGGCAGAACGGGGTCTATACCCCGCAGCTGGTGATCGACGGGCGCTTCGGCACGGTCGGCTCGCGCGCCGAGGCGGTGAGCGCCGGGATCGCGCGGCATGGCGCGTCAGGCGATGCCGCGATCCGCGTCGCGCCGCAGGGGGCGGGCGGCTATGCCGTGAGACTCTCGGGGAGCGCCGAGGCCGAGGCCGAACTGGTGCTGCTCGCGGTGACGCGCACGATCGCGGTCGGGATCGGCCGCGGCGAGAACGGCGGGCGCAAGGTCGTCTACACCAATGTCCTGCGCGCCGAGCGCAAGATCGCCGACTGGCAGGGCGGCAAGCGCGATGTCGCGCTGGCGGCGGATGCGCTCAAGGTCCCGGGCGCGGACCGCTATGCCCTGGTGCTGCGCCAGCCCGGCGGCGGCACGGTGCTTGCCGCGCGCTGGGTGGCCTAGACGAGGCGGACCAGCGCGGCGAGCGCCGCCCCGCCGAGCACCAGCCCGACGCTCGCGCGCCACAGCGGATCGCTCACCCGCCCCGAGACGCGCGCGCCCAACCGGTTTCCGGCGATGATGAAGGGCAGGATCAGCACCGCGAAGAGCAGCAGCTGCCAGCGCAGGACCCCGAGCCACAGCGCGCTTGCCAGACCGGCGGATGCGGCGATGGTGAAGATCAGCTGCATCGAGGCCTTGGCGGTGCTGCGCGGCAGATCGCGCCCGGCGTAATAGGGCACGACCGGCGGCCCCGGCATCCCGGCATAGCCCGTCATCAGCCCGCTCAGCACGCCCACCGCGCCGGTCACGCCCCGCCCCGGCTGGGCGTTCCCGCGGCGGGGTAGCAGGATGGCGATGAAGGCGCTGAGCGCGATCAGCGCGATCACCAGCCGCGCCACGTCCCTGCCGGTCAGCGAAAGGGCGAGCATCCCCAGCGGCGTCGCCGCCAGGACCAGCGCGCCGATCACCCAGGCGCTGCGCTCGGCATCGCGCACGAGGCTGCGGATCTCGGTCGCACCGATCATCAGCGAAAGCGCATTGGTCAGCACCACCGCCTCGATCGGAGGCAGCGCGAGCGCCAGCACCGGCACCAGCAGGATCGCCATGCCGAAGCCGGTGAGCCCCCGCACGAAGGCCGAGCCGAGCGCCGCCGCGAGCGCGACGCCGACCTGCAGCGCGGTGAAACCTCCGAGGATTGCCATGGCGGCGGCTAGGCGCCCTGCCTCAGATGCACGAGCGGGTAGGGCCGCCCCTGCGCGTCGCGGTCGCTGCGTCCGGTCTCGATGAACCCGCGGGCGAGGTAGAAGGGCAGGGCGTTGTCTGCCTGAAGGTTGGCATCGACCTCCAGCGGTTCGCCCGCCGCCTCTCGCGCATGGCGGAGCAGCGCGGAGCCGACGCCGCGCCCGTGGCTCTCCGCCGCGACAAACAGCGCCTCGACCTTGGCCCCGTCGCGGATCAGGAAGCCGCAGGGGGTGCCATCCTCGGCGCAGGCGAGGACCATCGGTGCCTCGGGCAGGAAAGCCGCGACCTCGGCCTCGATGGCCGCGCGGTCCTCCGGCGCGAGGAACCCGTGAGTGGCATCCACCGCCGAACGCCATATGGCGAGCGCGGCGGGCGCTTCGTCCGGCGTCGCGTCGCGCAGGATCATGCGCGCAGATCGGGCGGGGTGCCTTCGGCCTTGAGCATCGCCAGAGCCTCGGCGAGCGGCATCACCTTCTGGTGCTCGGCGCCCAGCGTGCGGACCGCGACGGTGCCTTCCTCGGCCTCGCGCTTGCCGACGACCAGCAGGTGCGGGACCTTGGCGAGCGAGTGCTCGCGCACCTTGTAGTTGATCTTCTCGTTGCGGGTGTCGGTCTCGACCCGGATGCCCGCCGCGCGCAGCTGGCTCGCTACGTCCTCGGCATAGGGATCGGCGTCCGACACGATGGTCGCCACCACCGCCTGAACAGGCGCGAGCCATGCGGGGAGCTTGCCGGCGAAGTGCTCGATCAGGATCCCAATGAAGCGTTCGTAGCTCCCGAAGATCGCGCGGTGGAGCATCACCGGGCGGTGCTTTTCGCCATCCTCGCCGATGTAATGCGCGTCCAGACGCTCGGGCAGCACGCGGTCGGACTGGATCGTGCCGACCTGCCAGGTGCGCCCGATCGCGTCGGTGAGGTGCCATTCGAGCTTGGGCGCATAAAAGGCGCCTTCGCCCGGCAGTTCCTCCCATTCGAGGCCGTTGGCGGTGAGCGCGTCGCGCAGTTCCTGCTCGGCCTTGTCCCAGTCCGCATCGCTGCCGAAGCGCTTCTCGGGCCGCAGCGCGAGCTTGATGTCATAGGTGAAGCCGAAGTCGCGGTAGACGCTGTCCGCCAGCGCGATGAAGGCCTGCACCTCGCTGACCACCTGCCCTTCGGTGCAGAAGATATGCGCGTCGTCCTGCGTGAACTGGCGCACGCGCATCAACCCGTGGAGCGCGCCGTGGGGCTCGTTGCGGTGGCAGCAGCCCATCTCGCCGAGGCGGATGGGGAGGTCGCGGTAGGACGTGATGCCCTGCTTGAACACCATCACGTGCGCCGGGCAGTTCATCGGCTTGATCGCCATCCACGCGGCATCGTCCGCCACCTTGGGGGAGGCGACACCGCTTGCCTCGTCGACATCGGGGACGATGTCGGGGACGGCAAACATGTTCTGGGCATACTTCCCCCAGTGGCCCGACTGGGTCCACTGGCGCACGTCCATCAGCTGCGGGGTCTTGATCTCGCGGTAGCCGGCGCCGTCCATCTTGCGGCGCATGTAGGATTCCAGCTCGCGCCAGATGCGGTAGCCCTTGGGATGCCAGAAGACGCTCCCGTGAGCCTCTTCCTGCAAGTGGAACAGGTCCATCTCGCGGCCGAGCTTGCGGTGGTCGCGCTTGGCGGCTTCCTCGAGCCGCGTGAGGTGCGCCTGAAGCTGCTTCTTGTTGAGCCAGCCGGTGCCGTAGATGCGCGTCAGCTGCGCATTGTTCTGGTCGCCGCGCCAGTAAGCGCCCGCGACGCGCATCAGCTTGAAGGCGTCGGGGTCGAGCTTGCCGGTGCTCGGCAGATGGGGCCCGCGGCACATGTCGAGCCAGTCGCTGCCGCTCCAGTAGACCGTCAGCTCCTCGCCCTCGGGGAGTTCCTTGGCCCATTCGGCCTTGAACACCTCGCCCTCGGACGACCACTTGGCGATCAGGTCCTCGCGGCTCCATACCTCGCGGCGCAGCGGCTTGTCGGCGCGGATGATGCGGCGCATCTCCTCCTCGATGGCCGGGAGATCGTCCATGCCGAAGGGCTCGCGGCTCTCAGGGGCTTTCACGTCATAGTAGAAGCCGTCGTCGGTCGCCGGGCCGAAGGTGATCTGCGTGCCGGGGAAGAGCGACTGCACCGCCTCGGCCAGAACGTGGGCGTAATCGTGCCGGGCGAGTTCGAGCGCATCGGCCTCGTCGCGCGCGGTGACGAGCGCCAGTTCGGCATCGCCCTCGAAGGGGCGGGCGAGGTCGCGCAGCTCCCCGTTTACCCGCGCGGCGAGCGCCGCCTTGGCGAGGCCCGGGCCGATCGCGGCGGCGACGTCCGCAGGGGTGCTCCCGGCGGGCATCTCGCGCACCGATCCGTCGGGGAGGCTGATCTTGAGCAATTCCGTCATCGTCGCACATCCGTCTCGTTTGGGCGCGCCCTGCCACAAGCGGGGCCGCACCGGAAGAGCGGTGTTGAACGCGTTGCCGGATCGAGGAGAACACCGCGCCGCCCCGATCCGGGCGGCGGGCTGCTTCGCTTAGCGCACAGCCCTCCGCCCCCGGATGGTAGTCCGGGTGGTGGTGGTCGTGCCGGTGGTGGCGAGCAGCTTGGCCATGGGGGTCAGATAGTGGCTTGGTCGCACTCTGTCACGTTCAACTTGATTCGATGACGATCTCGGGCCGCGACGAGCGGGTTCCCTCGCCCTAGTTTTTCCCCCAGCCGCCGTCGGCGTGGGTCTCGCTGAAGTCGGGGCCCTTGCTCGGCTTGGCGGTGGCGGTGGTGGGCGACGAACCGTAGCCGGAACCGTAGCCCGAGCCGTATTCATAGCTCGGATCGGGCGCCATGCGCTCCATCTCGTTGGCGACGTTCTCGTGCAGCGACTGCTGCATGTTCATCAGCGCACCCGGATCGGCGGCGATCTTCGCTGCCAGCTTGGCCTGCAGGCGGGTCGCGTCGAAGGCGCGGCCGTCGAGCACGGAATCGACCTTCTCCTCCATCGCGATCCGGGCGATGTCGTTGAGGAGGGGGTCTTCCTCCATCCCCATCATCCCTTCGCCCTTGGCGAACTGGAAGTCGACGCTCACCCGGGTGCCGGTCGATTCGGGTGCGAGGTGGGCGCGGACATCCGCGACGCGCTCGGGGCCGGCCATCAGGTCCCAGCGCAGCAGCTTGGGCCCGCGGCTGCGCAGCACCAGCGCGATCGAGGGGTCGCCGGAGGCCATCCCGAGCTCGGAGCCGAAATTGAGTCCCGCCAGCCGAGCCTCCACCGCGGAGGGCGCCATCGCGTAATACTCGCCGCCGTCGAAGGCCCCCGCGAGATAGGCACCGCCACCCAGGAGGGACGCGCCACCGGCCAGCATCATCATCCGCATCTGCAACCTCCCCGCAATCGAGAAGGGCCGGTTCTATCGCGGATAACTTAATAACTTATCGCCGAAATCTGCCGGTCACACCGTCAGCTTGCCGCTGCCCTTCTCGGTGGTGATCCGCTTCGTGCCCGCCAGCCGGGTCGAGCGCTGCCGGATCCCTTCCACGAAGCGGTATTCGGTGGTCGCGCGCGCCGGGGTCAGCTCGACCACCATGTAGCCGCGCTGGGCGGTGTCGGCCCACTTGAGCTGCGCGTTCTCCGCCACCAGCGCGGCGGCGAGATCCTGCGGCTTGACGAAGGAGAGGTAGCTCTCGAACCCCGGCGAACTCACCGAGCAGACGCCCAGCTCGACCCCCACCGCCGCGCCCTCGTGGGCGAGTTCGAAGCCCCAGGCGTTGTGGGTGTCGCCCGCCAGCACGAAGAGGTTCGCATCGGCCTTCAGCGCGGCCTCGAACACGCGGGCGCGGGCGGCGGGGTAGCCGTCCCATGCATCCATGTTCGAGGGCAGCCCGGCCTGGCTCGCGGCGGCGGCTGCATGGAGCCGCCGGCGCACGAAATCGGGCAGCCCCGCGCCGATCTGGTCGGCGAAGGCCTTGGGCGTCCGCAGGTTGCCGATCAGCACCTGCTGCACCAGCACCTGCCATTGGGTGCCCTTCGCGGTCGATGCCGCGAGCGCCTCGCCCAGCCACTTCTCCTGCCGCTCGCCGAGCAGCTGGCGGTCGGCGGCGGCCCATTCGCCGTCGCGGAATGTCGCCAGCGCCGCCATCAGCGCCTGAGGGTCCTTGTTCCCGGCCATGATCTTCTCGAGGCTGAGCTGCTGGTCACGGCCCTCAAGGCGGGTGTCGATCCGCAGCAGGGTGGCGAGCTGGCCGACCTGGTAGGCGGCATAGGGCTCGTCGGAGACCGGCATCCATTCGCGATAGGCCTTCTTGGCGGCGGCCTTGCGCACCGCCCATTCGCCCTCGGTTTCGCTCTGGTGGTTCTGCGCCCCGTCCTTCCACGAATCGTTGGCGGTCTCGTGATCGTCCCACACCGCCACCATCGGCATCACCTGATGGAGCCGCTGGAGATCGGGGTCGGCGCGGTAGGTCGCATAGCGCAGGCGGTAATCGGTCAGCGCGACGATCTCGGTCGAGGGCTGGAGCACGCGTTCGGCCACGCCCTTGCCGGCATCGGGATAGGTGCCCGCGCCATATTCGTAGATGTAGTCGCCGAGGTGCACCGCGAGGTCGGCATCGTTCGCCTCGACCGCGTGGCCATAGGCGTTGAACCAGCCGAAGCCGAAATTCGAGCACGAGAACACCGCCAGCCGGAACTGCGCCGCGGAGTTATCGGGCAGGGTCCGGGTGCGGCCTACGGGAGACCTGGTGCCGTCGGGGGCGATGAAGCGGTAAAAATACCAGCGCCCCGGCATCAGCCCGTCGGCCCAGGTCTTGACGCAGTAATCGCTGTCGGGGCCGGCGGCATTGCCGGTGCTGCCCTCGGCGGCGAGTTTCGCGAAGTCCTCGGTCTCGCTCATTTCCCAGGCGAGGTAGGCCGGCTTGTCCGAGACATAGCGGGTCCACAGCATCACCTTGTTCGTCCCCGGCTCGCCGCTCGCGACATTGTGGGTGAAGCCGGTGCCGAAGCCCGTCGCGGCCGCTGGCGCGGCGGCGGCAGCGGCCGATGCCCCCGCGAGAGTGAACAGGCTGCGGCGGGTGAGGGCCGTGGGCGAGGGTGCCGGCTGGGCGGCGGCGGTGTCGGTCTTGAACATGGTGCGGCGCGTAATCCTCTCCCGTTGCGCTCCCGTGACAATGCTTGCCCTTGGCGCCTTGCGCAAGGCATGGAGAGGGCATGACCGCCATCATGCACCACACCCTCTACGACGGGCGCCGCATCGCCTTCCGTTTGACGCCCGGAGCAGGCCCCTGCCTCGTCTTCCTGCCCGGCTACATGAGCGACATGAGCGGCGGCAAGGCGACCGCCTTGTTCGCCGAGGCAGAGGCGCGGGGCCGCGCCTGCCTGCTGCTCGACTATTCGGGCTGCGGGCAATCCGGCGGCGACTTCGCCGAGGGGATGCTCTCGAAATGGCGCGACGAGGTGCTGGCGCTGGTCGAAAGCTATGTGGCCGGGCCGGTGCTGCTGGTCGGCTCGTCGATGGGCGGCTGGCTGATGCTGCTGGTGGCCGAGCACCTCAAGCACCGCCTCGCCGGCCTGGTGGGCATCGCGCCCGCGCCCGATTTCACCCGTTGGGGCTATTCCGAGGCGCAGCGCGCCGCGCTCGCGGCGGGGGAGACGATCTACGAGGACAACCCCTACGGTCCCGAGCCGACGCCAACCCATCCCGGCTTCTTCGCCGATGCCGAATGCCACCTCAGGCTGGACGGCGCGATCGGCATCGCCTGTCCGGTGCGGCTGCTCCACGGCAAGCAGGACGCCGACGTGCCGTGGGAAATCTCGCTGCGGCTCAAGGATGCGCTCGCGTCGGCTGAGGTTCAGGTGACGCTGGTAGAAGACGGCGATCACCGCCTGTCGCGCCCCGGCGACATCGATCGTCTCAAGGCCATCGTGGCCGAATTCTACGGATAGCGCCCCTTGTCGATCCTCCTTGCCCTGCTCCTGCAAGTCGGCCCCAACCCGCTTGGCGGGGCGATGCCGGGAGACGAACTGGTGCGCGACCGGCCGCCGCGGCCCGAAGCCCGTGCGCAGGCCGAGCCGGGCGCGACCAGCCTGTGGCTCGAAGGCTGCCTTGCCCAGCTCGACGAGGACCCGGCGCGCGCCCACGCAATGGCGCAGATTCGCCGCAGCGAGACCGACGGCACCGAACGGGTGCTCGCCAACCACTGCCTCGGCATGGCGGCCGCCGAGCTGGCGCTGTGGGACGACGCGCGCGCCGCCTTCGCCGCCGCGCGGGGCGAGACGCCCGAGGACGACACCCGCGCCCGCGCCCGCTTCGCGGCGATGGCGGGCAACGCCGCGCTGGCGGGCGGCGATCCCGCCGGCGCGGTCGACCTGCTGCTGCTCGCCGAGCGCGATGCCCGTGCGGCCGGCGCCGTCCCGCTCGAGGCGATCGCCGCCACCGACCGCGCCCGCGCGCTGGTGCGGCTGGGCCGGGACACGGAAGCTCTCGCCGCGCTCGAGTCGGCCGCCGGTCTCGCGCCGAACAGTGCCGAGGTGTGGCTGCTCAAGGCGACCCTGCTGCGCCGGATGGACCGCCTGCCCGAGGCGCAGTCCGCGATCGAACAGGCCGCGGGTCTCGCCCCGGGCGCGGGCGGGATCGGGCCGCAGGTCGCGCTCGAGGCGGGGGTGGTCGCGATGCTCGCCGGACGCGAGGATGCCGCCCGCCGGAGCTGGCAGTCGGTGATCGACCTCGCCCCCGGCAGCGCCTTCGCCGCCACCGCGACGGACTATCTTGCGCAGCTCGGACAAGCGGGCGAGAGTGCCCCCGCGACGGGAGAGGAGCCGCAGCCATGACCCGATTTTCCGTGCTCGATCTCGTGCCGGTGCGCGAGGGCGGGACACTCAGCGAAGCCTTCGCCGCCACCACCGATCTCGCCCGCGCCGCCGAAAGCCTCGGGTGTGACCGGTTCTGGGTCGCCGAACACCATGCGATGGACGGGATCGCGGGCGGGGCGACCTCGGTGGTGCTCGCCCACATCGGCAACGCCACCACCCGCATCCGCATCGGATCGGGCGGGATCATGCTGCCGAACCACACCCCGTTCCAGATCGCCGAGCAGTTCGGCACACTGGACGCGCTGTTCCCGGGGCGGATCGACCTCGGGCTGGGCCGCGCGCCGGGGGCAGGGCCGGAATTGCAGCGCGCGCTTCGCAAGAACTTGCACCAGGCCGCCGAATACTTCCCGCAGGACGTGGTCGAGCTGCGTGCGCTGCTGACGGGGGACTACGACCTGCCGATCGCCGCCACCCCCGGTCTCGGCGCCAAGGTCGAGCTGTGGATGCTCGGATCGAGCCTGTTCGGAGCGCAGCTCGCCGCCAAGCTCGGCCTGCCCTATGCCTTCGCCGCTCACTTCGCGCCCGATCACCTCGATGCCGCGCTTGCCGTCTACCGCCGCGACTTCCAGCCCTCCGAGGCGCTGGACCGCCCGCACGTGATGGTCGCGATGAACGTCTTTGCGGCCGACACCGAAGCCGAGGCGCGGCTGATCGCCTCCTCGCAGCAACAGAGCTTCGTGCGGCTGCGCTCGGGCAACCCCGGCAAGCTGCCGCCTCCGGTGCAGGGCTACGCCGAGACGCTGCCCGCCGCCGCGCAGGCGATGCTCGCCCATCTCGGACAGGCCGCCGCCGTCGGCACGCCGGCGCAGGTGCGCGAGGGCATCGCCGCCTTCGTGCAGCGCACCTGCGCGGACGAGATCATGCTGTGCGGCGCGACCTATGATCCGGAGGCGCGCATCCGCAGTCTCGAGCTGACGATGGAGGCCTGCCAGACCGTTCCGGCAGTCTGAGCGATCATCGCGCTTGCCTTGCCCGGGGGGAAAGGCGTATCGCGAGCAAACACGATAACAACAATCCGGCATAATAAAATTACCACGGGACGAGGCCGGACACGCAGGACGAGCAGGAGCCGAAGATGGGGTCGAAAACCGCCGCCACCGCGCCGGTCAAGAGTGGAAACCGTTCTCTGATCAAGGGGTTGCGCGCCGCGCTTGAAGCCTCGATGCTGCCCGGCGACGCGCCGGTCGACAAGCCCGCGCTCGACGAGGCCGCCGCCTGGCTGCTCTCCGCCGCCGCCATCCGCGCCCCGGGCGAGCCGCTCGTCCAGATCGAATCCGCCAGCGCCGGACGCCGCCACCTGCGCATCGCCATCGTCAACGACGACCAGCCCTTCCTCGTCGATTCGGTCGCCGCCGCCATCGCGGCGCAGGGGCTGACCATCGACCGGCTGCTGCACCCCGTGGTCCCGGTCGAGCGCGATGCCGAGGGCGCGATCATTGCGCTCGGGAAGGGCGGAGCGCGCGAATCGCTGATCTATATCGAGACCCCGCGCGCCGATGCCCGCCAGCGCCGCGACCTCGTCGAGGCGCTGCGCACCACGCTCGGCGATGTCCATGCGGCGGTCGCCGACTGGCCGGCGATGCAGGCGGCGATGGCCGCCGATGCCGAGCGCGTCGGCGCGCTCGATGCCGAGGCGGGCGCACTGCTGGCGTGGCTGGGGGGCGGGATGCTGACCCAGCTTGGCCACATGACTCGTCGCCGCGACGGCTCCTCGACCGAGCGGCTCGGCATCTGCCGCGCCTCGGCGCAGGAACTGCTCGCCGAGGTGTCCTACGAACGGGCCTTCGAATGGTTCGACCGGCAGGAGGCCGAGGGCACGCCCCGCGCCCTGCTGGCGATCAAGTCCAACGTCCAGGCCCGCGTCCACCGCGCCAGCCCGCTCGACCTGTTCATCGTGCCGCTCCGCGAGGAAGGGCGCATCGCCGCGCTGTCGATCCACGCCGGCCTGTGGACCAGCGCCGCGATGAACGAGCGCCCGGGCGAAGTGCCGGTGCTGCGCGCGATGGTGCAGGACATCACCACGCGGCTCGGCTTCGATCCGGCGGGCCACAACGGCAAGGCGCTGGTGCACGCCTTCACCTCGCTGCCCAACGACCTGCTCACCGCCTTCGATCCGGCCCGCGTGGCCGATCTCGTGACCGCCAAGATGGCACTGATCGATCGTCCGCGCCCGCGCCTCATCATGGTGCCCGCGATCCTCGAGCGGCACGTCTTCGCTTTCGTCTGGCTGCCGCGCGACCAGCTTTCGACCGATGTGCGCCTGCAGATCCAGGCGATGCTGCTGGGAACGCCCGGAGCGGCGCTGCTCGACTGGAGCCTCGAGGTGGAAAGCAGCACGCTCGCGCTGCTGCGCTTCCTCATCGACGTGCGCGGCTGCCCCGACCTGCCCGACGAGGCGGCGATCGAGGCGCAGCTGGTCGATCTGCTGCGCGGCTGGAACGAGGCGGTGGCGACCCACCTCGCCGCGCACGAGGACGAAGGGCGCGCTGCCGCGCTCGCGAGCCGCTATGCCCCGGCCTTCCCGACCGGCTACCGCGTCACCTACGGCCCGCAGGAGGCCGCGCTCGACATCGCCAAGCTGCGCGGCCTGGCGATGGGCGAGGGCGAGACCGCGCGTGCCGTGCGGCTCTACCGGATGAACGCCGACGGGCCCGACCGGCTGCGGCTCAAGGTCTATCTCACCCGCGGCGCGCTGGCGCTGTCGGATGCGGTGCCAGCGCTCGAGAATTTCGGCTTCCGGGTGCTCGCCGAGGTGCCGACCTTCCTCACCGATGCCTCGCTCGGGTCGATCCACGATTTCCTGCTGACGCTGCCCGCCGGCCGCGATGCGTCGGCGCTGCTCGATCGCACCGCGCTGATCGAGGGGGCGATCGCCGATGTTCTAAATGCCGCAGCCGAGGACGATCCCTTCAACCGGCTCGTGCCCGCCGCCGGGCTGCTCCCGCGCGAGGCCAACTGGCTGCGCGCGATCTACCGCTACCTGCGCCAGACCGGGGTGAGCTACACCATCTACACCGTCGTCGATGCCCTCGCCGGTGCGCCGCAGGTGACCCGCGCGATGATCGCGCTGTTCGAGGCGCGCCACGATCCGGCCTTCGCGGGCGACCGGGATGCGGCGCTTGCCGAGGCCCAGAGCGCCTTCCGCCGCGGCCTCGCCAAGGTCACCGCGATCAACGACGACCGCCTGCTGCGCCTCTACCGCGCGGTGATGGGCGCGGTGCTGCGCACCAACGCCTTCTCGCCGGCGGCCGCCGAGGCGCTCGCCTTCAAGCTCGATTCGGGCCTAGTCCCGGGCCTGCCCAAGCCCGTTCCGTGGCGCGAGATCTTCGTTTATTCGGCGCGCGTCGAGGGCATCCACTTGCGCTCGGGCGCGGTGGCGCGCGGGGGCCTCAGGTGGTCCGACCGGCGCGACGACTTCCGCACCGAGATCCTCGGCCTGATGAAGGCCCAGCGGGTCAAGAACGCGGTGATCGTGCCGACGGGGGCCAAAGGCGGATTCTATCCCAAGCAGCTCCCCTCCCCCGCGATCGACCGCGAGGGCTGGGCCGCCGAGGGCCGCGCCGCCTACGAGATCTTCATCCGCACCCTGCTGTCGGTCACCGACAACATCGCCGACGGGCGCGTGGTGCACCCGGAGAGCGTACAGGTGCTCGACGGGGAGGACCCCTATTTCGTGGTCGCCGCCGACAAGGGCACCGCGACCTTCTCCGACATCGCCAACGGCATCGCGCAGGGCCGCGATTTCTGGCTGGATGACGCCTTCGCCAGCGGCGGCTCGAACGGCTACGACCACAAGGCGATGGGCATCACCGCGCGCGGCGCATGGGTGAGCGTGCAGCGCCACTTCCGCGAGATGGGGATCGACGTTCAGAAGGACTCGATCACCGTCGCGGGCTGCGGCGACATGTCGGGCGACGTCTTCGGCAACGGGATGCTGCTGTCGAAGGCGCTGAAGCTCGTCGCCGCCTTCGATCACCGCCATATCTTCATCGACCCCTCGCCCGATCCGCTCGCCAGCTGGAAGGAGCGCAAGCGGATGTTCGAGCTGCCGCGCTCGAGCTGGGAGGATTACGACAAGGCGCTGATCTCCAAGGGCGGCGGCGTGTTCCCGCGCTCGGCCAAGGTGATCAAGTTGTCGAAGCAGGCGCGCGACGTGCTCGGCCTCGACGTCAAGGAGATCGAGCCCGAGGCGCTGATCAGCGCGATCCTGCGCGCGCCGGTGGACCTCCTGTGGTTCGGCGGCATCGGCACCTATGTGAAGGCCGGCCACGAGAATCATCTCCAGGTCGGCGATCCGGCCAACGACGCGCTGCGCGTCAATGCCGACGAGGTCCGCGCGCGGGTAATCGGCGAAGGCGCCAACCTCGGCGTCACCCAGGCCGGGCGGATCGCCTTCTCGCTCGGGGGCGGGCGGATCAACACCGACTTCATCGACAACTCCGCCGGGGTCGACTGCTCGGACAACGAGGTCAACATCAAGATCGCGCTGGCCGCCGCCACGGCCTCGGGCAAGCTCACCGAGAAGAAGCGCAACACGCTGCTCGCCGCGATGACCGACGAGGTCGCCGCGCTGGTGCTCGAGGACAACCGGCTCCAGGCGCTCGCCTTGTCGGTGGCCGAAAGCGGCGGGCCGGGGGCGACCGCTTCCTATGTCCGCCTGATCGAGCGTCTGGAGGAGGTCAGCGATTTCGACCGCCGCACCGAGGGGCTGGCCGACGGCGAGACCCTCGCCCGCCGCGCCGCCGACGGGCAGGGCTTGACCCGCCCCGAACTGGCGGTGCTGCTGTCCTCGGCCAAGCTCGCGCTGCAGGACGCGATCGAGGCGAGCGGGCTGCCCGACGATCCGGTGCTCGAACCGGTGCTGCTCGCGCGTTTCCCCTCGGCGATGCGCAAGACCTACGCCGCCGAGATCAAGGGCCACCGGCTGCGGCGCGAGATGATCGCGACGAGCCTGTCCAACCGCATCGTCAACCGGCTCGGCATGGTCCATCCCTTCGAACTCGCCGAGGAGGAAGGCGTGGGCCTCGCCGAGGTCGCGGCCGCCTTCGTGGTGGCCGAGCGCCTGTTCGGGCTCGAGCCGCTGTGGCGCGCGCTCGAGGAGGCTGCCATGCCGGAAGCTGTCCGACTCGCGCTGTTCGACCGGCTGGCGGCGGCGGTCGGCAACCTGATAAGCGACGTGCTGCGCACGGCTGCGGGCTCGATCGCGGCGGGGGCGATGATCGGCGATCTGGCCGAGGGTGTAGCCATGCTGGTCGGCGCGCGCGAGGAGCTGCTCACCGCGGAGCCGCGCGCCCGCTCTCAGGCGCTCCAGCACGACTTCGTCGCTGCCGGCGCCTCCGAGGCGCTTGCGGCGCAGGTTGCGGGCCTGTTCGATTTCGACGGCGCGGTGGGCCTCGCCCAGGCCGCGCGCGCGACCGGGATCGACGCCAAGCTGCTCACCCATGCCTTCACCGACATCGGCACGCGGCTGGGGCTCGACTGGGCGCAGGGCACGGCGGCGCACATGAGCCCGTCGGACGTGTGGGAGCGGCTGCTGGTCTCGGGCCTCGCGCGCGATTTCCAGCACATGCGGATCGAGTTCCTGCGGCGGCTGATGCGCAGCAAGGCCGGCAAGGACGATCCGCGCGGCGCGGTCGACGCCTGGGCCGAGCGCAATGGCGCGGGCGTGGCGCAGTTCCGTGCGATGATCGCCCGGGCGCAGGCGCGCCCGCCGGTCGGCGCGGCGATGCTCGCCCAGATCGCCAGCCAGGCGAGGAACCTGCTGGAGCGGTGAATTGCGGCCGCGCCTATGCGCGGCGCAGACCTCCCGCCCCACCTCCCCGCCCGGCCACCAATAGTACCACTATGTTATGGTGGCCGGGCGGGGAGGCGGGGCGGGAGGTCCGACACACAAACGCTACCTTGACCCTCCGGCAATTTGCGCCACATCAAGGGCCGCATTGAGCGGGAGGGGCATAGGCAGAGCATGGCATCCAACCACCAGCACGCCGACGTGGTAATCGTCGGCACCGGGCACGGCGGGGCCCAGGCGGCGATCGCCCTGCGCCAGCACGGGCACGAGGGCTCGATCCTGATGATCGGGCGCGACGATGCGCCGCCCTACGAACGCCCGCCGCTTTCCAAGGAATATCTCGCCGGGGACAAGGGTTTCGAGCGGATCATGATCCGGCCCGAGAAGTTCTGGGCGGAGAAGGACATCGGCCTCAGGCTCGGCGCGGCGGTGACCGCGATCGACCCGCAGGCGCACCGCCTGACCCTCTCGGACGGGGGGCAGGTGACCTATCGCAAGCTGATCTGGTCGGGCGGCGGCGATCCGCGCCGCCTGCCGGTGCCGGGCGCCGTCCTGCCGGGCGTCTTCTACGTGCGCGACAAGGCCGATGCCGATGCGATGATGCAGGCGCTTGCCGACGGAGCGAAGCGCGCCGTGGTGATCGGCGGGGGCTATATCGGGCTGGAGGCCGCCGCCGTGCTGAGGAAACTCGGCAGCGAGGTGGTGCTGGTCGAGATGCTCCCCCGCCTGCTCGCGCGGGTGGCGGGCGAGGAATTGTCCGCCTTCTACGCGCAGGAACACCGCCGGCAGGGCGTCGACGTGCGGCTTTCGACCGGGGTCAACGCGGTGCTGGGCGACGACCGCGTGACCGGCGTCCGGCTCGACAGCGGCGAGGAGGTGCCCTGTGACATGGTGGTGGTCGGCATCGGCATCGTCCCCGCCGTCGCCCCGCTGATCGCGGCAGGGGCAGCCGGCTCGAACGGGGTGGACGTCGATTTCTGCTGCCGCACCACCCTCGATGACATCTACGCCATCGGCGACTGCGCCGCCCACGCCAACCCCTTCGCGGACAATGCCGTGATCCGGCTCGAATCCGTGCAGAACGCGCATGACATGGCGAACACCGTGGCGAAGGCGATCATGGGCGAGAAGGAGCCCTATCACGCGCT
>VFQN01002386.1_pt1 | contig 29144 bp, 28 predicted proteins | sample 3512371 | NCBI WGS metagenome assembly VFQN01 (sample SAMN10412370, study PRJNA504923) | tailings metagenome | isolation source: Replicate 2 from Balatoc abandoned mine | place: Philippines: Itogon, Benguet | collected 2017-08-28
CACGAACTCTTCGTTTGGCGTCAACTAAAACAAAATTCTCGGTATGAACCATGTCGTACATTTCTTCCGGTTTTCCGGTTTTTACTGCCAAGTAGGATTTTCTTGCAATGTAATAAATGTCCTTTTTGTCACCCGTAACCATATTCCATTTGCTATCATCAACACCTTTTTCCAAAGCATATTTTTTCAAAACCGGAACGCTGTCAATTTCAGGCGTAACCGTATGCGATAAAATCATCACTTTTGGATTTTTGCTAAACGCTTTTTGCACATCCATCATATTTGTTGTCATTATAGGGCAAATGGATTGACAAGTGGTAAAGAAAAAATCAGCAATGTAAATTTTTCCTTCATAATCTTTTTGGGTAATCGTTTTTTCATTTTGATTGGTAAAAGAAAAATCAGCAATTGTATGGTATTTTCCAATGTGTTGAACGGTGCTGTCTACCAATTCCGGATTTACATCTGCCGGATTAAAAATAGGTAACGTTTTCTCAGGTTTTAAAGCGTTGTAAAATAAAGCAATGGTTATTACCGAAAAAACAAAAAGTCCAATGAAGAAAAGCTTATATTTTTTGAAAAATGTGAGCATAAATTTTTTTGCAAAAGTACGAAAGCCTGTTTTCAAAATGTAACTTTTACCTGTCTATCAAGTCATATAATTTTGTTAAAAAAGACAAAATCGTATTAGAATCGATAAATTTGTAAAAACTACAAATGTTTAATTATGAAAATAACAAATACTAAACTTTCATTAGCATTGTTAATTGCTTTTGGCATTAATGATGGAAATGCGCAACAGAAACACAATGGAATTGATTTGTCTTTGATGGATAAAACTGTAAAACCAAGCGATGATTTTTTTCGTTTTGTAAATGGAACTTGGTTGAACAACACAGAAATTCCTGCAGATAGAACGCGTTGGGGAAGTTTTGATGAGCTTCGCCAAAAGACCGATATTGATGCGTTACGAATCTTGGACGAAGCGGCAAAAGATCCAAAATATACATCGGCTACTGATCAAGGGAAAGCGGTTAATCTGTACAAAACCATTATGGATACCATTGCCCGAAACAAAGCGGGAATTGCACCGTTGAAACCTTATTTGGCAAAAATCAATGCGGTAAAAAATGTTGCCGATTTACAAAATTTAATGATCAAAATGGCACCGCAAGGTGGAATTGGTTTTTTTGGTGTTGGCGTAGGAACCGATGCTAAAGACAGCAATAAAAATGTGGTAAACGTTGGTCCGGGTTCAGTTGGTTTGCCCGATAGAGATTATTATGTTTCGGACGATGCTGATTCTAAAGAAAAACGTGAAAAATATGTAAAGCACGTAGCTAGGATGCTTCAGTTTTTAGGAGATAAACCGGCAGTGGCTCAAAAGAATGCAGAGAAAATTTTGGCTTTGGAAATAGAAATGTCTAAACCAAGATTTGACAGAGTAGAACGTCGCGACAGAAGAAAATCATACAATCCGATGACCATTGCCGATTTACAAAAATTAACAAATTCAGTGAATTGGGAAAAATATATCACCGGAATTGGTTTACCAAAAGTAGATACGCTAATTGTATCACAACCTAAATACATGCAAGCTTTGGAAACCATTTTTGCAGAAAACAAAGTAGAAGATTGGAAAGCTTATATGCGTTGGACGTTGTTAAACAATTCCGCAAGCAAACTTTCAACCGATATTGAAAAAGCCAATTGGGATTTCTATAGCAAAACCTTAAGTGGAGCTATCAAACAAAGACCAAGAAACGAAAATGCATTACAAGTAATTAATGGCGCAACCGGTGAAGCTTTGGGTAAATTATATGTAGAAAAAATGTTCCCGGCAGAAGCCAAAGCCAAAGCTGAAAAAATGATTAAAAATGTAATTCGTGCGTATGAAACCCGAATTAACAATTTACCTTGGATGTCTGATGTGACTAAAAAACAAGCCATCCAAAAGCTGAACAAAATGACGGTAAAAATTGGTTATCCTGATAAATGGAAAGACTATTCGGCGTTAACAATAAAAAGCCCGGCAGAAGGTGGAAGCTATTTTGAAAATTCCAAAAATATTGCAAACTGGAATTTCAAAAGAAACATTGAAAAACTAGGAAAACCAGTTGACAAAACAGAATGGGGAATGTCGCCACAAACGGTAAATGCCTATTTCAATCCGTCAAACAATGAAATCGTATTTCCGGCTGCTATTTTACAACCGCCATTTTATGACTACAAAGCCGATGAAGCTGTAAATTATGGTGGAATTGGAGCCGTAATTGGTCACGAAATTTCACACGGATTTGATGATTCAGGAGCAAGATATAATGCTGACGGAAACCTAGTAAACTGGTGGACAGATGAAGATTTAAAACAATTCACCGAACTTGGAACCGCTTTAGCCGACCAATATTCTGCATTAGAACCATTACCGGGAACCAAAGTTGACGGAAAATTTACCTTAGGTGAAAACATTGGTGATTTAGGCGGAATTAACGCTGCTTATGACGGTTTACAATTGTACTTAAAAGAAAATGGAAATCCGGGATTAATTGACGGATTTACGCCTGAACAACGTTTATTTATTTCGTGGGCAACTATTTGGAGAAGTAAAATGCGTGACGAAGCTATAAAAAATCAGGTAAAAACTGATCCGCATTCACCGGGAATGTATCGTGCTTATGTTCCGTTGTTGAACTTGGAAACCTTCCACCAAGCGTTTAATATAAAACCTGGCGACGGAATGTATTTAGCTCCAGAAAAGCGTGTAAAAATTTGGTAAATAAAAACAATTAGAAACGGCTCGAGCGATGGCGAAAAGGCAAAGCAATCGTTCGGGATTTTCAGTAATTGCATTTTTGAAACAAATTAAACCTAACGAGTTTTCAAAACCTGTTAGGTTTTTTTATTATCTTGTATGAAATTTTTTTAATATGAATAAAGCATTTTTTCTTATTCTATTTTTTTCCGGTATAGCTTTTTCTCAAGCCAAATTAGAACTAACCTATAAAGTTAAAAGTCATGGTAAGCCACTTGAATTTGACTCAACCATACAACCAGAATTACTGCCTTATCTTGTATCGATGGAAAAACAGCTGGGAGATTTGACATTTACATTATGGATAAAAGGAAAAGAATCACTTTGGTTTCTAAATGACCGAGATTCTTATCCGGTTTCTCATATGGGACAATCATTTGCAGGAAATACATCATATTATTTTGATACTAGTAAAGATGAATATACTACTCAAAAAGAATTTTTTGGCAGTTTATTTTTAGTCATTCAAAAGGTTCAAACTGTAAATTGGGAATTAGTCGACGAAACCAAAATTATTCTAGGATATGAATGTAAAAAAGCGATTTACAAAGAAATGAAAGAGATAAATGGAGTCAATAAAGAATTTGTAACCGAAGCTTGGTATTGTCCAAAACTCAAATATAAAATAGGACCGCAAGATTTTGGGGGATTGGATGGTTTAATTTTGGAACTAACGGATAAGCGACGAAAGTTTTATTGCACTGAAATTTTAGAAGGAACAAAAACCTCACTTTTTGTGATCGAAAAACCAAATAAAGGAAAGCCAATAACAGATGAAGAGTTTGTCGAGGAAATGAACAAAATTGCAATTAGAAATGGTTTTCCTCAAGATTAAACTACAATTCCGGTTTTTGAAAATCATATCCCAAAACAATCGTAACCTTTTTTGAAGAAATAATTTTTCCAACTGAAGGTTTACTTTCGTCAAATTTTGGTAATGGTAAATCGAGTTCCAATGCTTTTTTAGAATAATAGACTTTTCGTGTAGGATGAAATGGCGCAACAGCGTTAAATGTTTGACCAAAATTTAATTTGTCATTCTGTCCCGAAATTTTGGGATGACAAATAATGGTTTCAATAATTCCGATGCAATCTAATTGATGAATTAAATTAATTGGTGCTTCGGGATTTTCCAGATTTTCTTTTCCGGCTAAAAACTTTATCGGATGTCTGTTTTCGCCAATCAATCCGCCAAAACGAACGATTGTAGTTTTGAAATTAGAATTATTTTGCAATACTTTTTCGGCTTCCAAAAGTTGTTTTCCGCTTTCGGTTTCAGGATTTGGAATTGTTTCTTCGGTTATCAAATTCATTGAAATGTTATCTGAATAAACGGCAGTCGAACTCACAAAAATTACTTTTGCAACCGATGATTTTTCGATAAACGGAATTAGATTTTTAATCTTTTGAACAAAATCTTCAGAAGTATTTCCTCGTAATTTCGGTGGAATATCAATAATCAAAATTTGGGAATTGGACAAAAAATCACCCATTTCGCCAATAATTTCTTTTTCGGATAAAGCAATTTGAAAAGCATCAATTCCAGCATTTTCTAAAACCGATATTTTCTCCAAAGTTGTCGTTGAACCTTTTACCGAAAATCCTTTTTGAAGCAATGATTTTGCCAATGGAAAACCCAACCAACCACAACCTAAAATCGAAATATTCATTATCTTAAACTATCATTTCTTACTGATAAACTATCGCGTGAAGCAACATTTCGTCTATAAAGTTGAGGTTTTGGATTGTCTTCTAAAACTGGTGTTGGTTTTATTTTTTGACGAATAACAATCGCATTATTCAATACAAACGGCGTTGAAATCATCCAATCTTTTCTTTTGGTAACGGTAAATTGTGGATTTGACAGTAAATCAAAGGAACTTTCTACCAAATTCAAATCGAGTTTATCATTTTTTGAAATCGAAAAATTTAAAATCAAAGGTTCATTATCAACTATATAATAACTCAAAATTTTCCCCGAATTACTTCCGCTGATGTTACTTTTGAAATCAATAGCTTTTGCTCCATTGGCAACCAAATTATGAAGCTTTGCATTATTCGCATTGAAAACATCATAACGGTTTACAGCACGATTTGGGGTAATTTTTATCGAGTACAAACGCTGATTTCCTTGCAAAGTATCACGAAGAAATTCAATCGTTGGTGTTGCAATATTTTTATTTGGCGTATCGTTCATAAATGTAAACTGCGAACCATATTTGCTATACAATTTGTTGGTATTTAAAGCAGAAGCTTCTTTTGGATTTTCGCCTAAATAGCCTTTCGTCCATTCGTCTAAATTTTTATCATACGTTGTCCAATAGGATTTATTTGTATTGGCATCGTGAAGATAAACTAAACTGTTTGGTTTTGGTCTTTCCGCTGTATAATCAGAAGTTTGATGCGCTTTTACAAACAAACCGATGCTCAGCAAAAAGAAAACAGCAGACCAAATTACTTTTTTGCTGAACGAACCAAAAACAGGAACTAATAATCCAAAAGCCAAAACAGTCAAAATCGCACTTCCGAAAAGTAGTTGAAGTCCTAAACCAATAGGAAACATTTGAATAAAAGGAGCAATAATTATTAATGTTGGAATGGCTAAAATGCAATTGATTAGCCAGTTTGATTTTTGTGTCAAAACATAAATTCCCAGCATCAAAGCACTTGAAATTACCGGAATGATTAAAAATGCTGCGCCTTTTAGGTAAATTGCAATTCCAATATTCAATAATAACCAAAGGAATAATGGTGCAAAAAATTGGTTCATTTCGCTGTTTCTTTTCCCTGAATTTTGATAAAAAAGAAAACAAATTGCAATCGATAAACTCACAAAAGCGTAAATATAATCGTGACCATTATAGGTAAATTTGTGAAGAATGTCTTGATATTGTGGATAAAATTCCAGCAATAATCTCCATCCGATATACGTAATTCCACCAGCAACAATAAGCGATAATAAAAGAGGAATAAAACCTTTCAATACTTCGTCTATTCGTAAAACATGTTTGCCAAAACCAATGAACACAAAAGTAAAAACCAATACAAAACCAATAATTAGCATTGGAACAATCCATGAAAAAGGATAGCTTACAAACGCAAGCGGGATGTTGAAATAGACATCGTCATCATCAGAATCCAAATTGGATAAATCGGCATTAGCAAAATGGTTCAGCAACGGAAAAAGATAACTTCCTTGATGAGCTAATGTATTAGGATTAAGGTTTTCAAAATTATCTTTTTCGGTATGATAGTTAAAATGATTGTCGATAAAAGCAAAATTAAAACCTTGGATTTTTCCGCTTTCTCTAAAAACGGTCAAATCGGTATCATTGGGTAACATCTTATAAATGCTGTACATCAATGAATTAGAAACAGGATAATCCGCTTTTCCATCGATAAATGCTTTTACCATGTTGGCGTTTCCTTTATTGGTTTCCATCAACATATAACTTGGTCCGGAACTTCCGCGGGCTTCAAAATTTAAAACCAATCCAACTTCTTTGGCTAATTGATGTTGGGTTACAAAAAGTGCTGCGCCATTCAAACCTAATTCTTCTGCATCGCTGAAAAGAATGAGTATATCGTTTTTATGTTGGGTTTTATTGTAAAGAAAAGCACGAACGCTTTCGAGAATTGTTGCAACTCCAGAAGCATCGTCACTTGCGCCGGGCGAAAACGAATGTGGTGCAGAATCATAATGTGAAAGTAAAAGCAAAGCTTTATTGCTTGAATTGCCTTTTATTTTGGCTACAATATTTTTGGATTTAACTAAAGTTCCGCCGTCAGATAATGTAAAGCCTTCTTGAATAGTTGGCGATAAACCTAGATTCTTTAATTCGTTTACCAAATACTGTGCAATAACTTCGTGGTTTTTGGAACCGACAAAATGAGGTTTTTGGCTGATGGTTTTTACTTTTTCTAAAGCTCGTTTAGTAGAAAATTCGGCGAGAGAAGCTTCGGTAGTGTCATATTTTTGGGGCATCATGAAATAAAAAACGCCCGAAAGGATGAGCAATAAAAGCAAGAAAGAGAGAATTGGGTTTTGGTTGGTTTTCATAATTGTGGTGGTTAATCTTTTTTGACCAGCATATAATAGTCATTGTCCAAAAGCATATAACCTTGGTCATAGATAAAATAGTAGGTGTTGCCGGTCTTGGTGTTTAGTATGTTGGTAAAATAGTCAAAGCTGAAACCTTTGCTAAGCAGTTTGGTTTTGGTGGTTTTGGTTTTTCCTTCGGAATTTATTTCAGCCAGAATGCGATAATTTTTTCGGAGTTTGTTGTTAATATTCCGCATGATGTTAGTTGAATCTTTATTCATGCGGTTGTTGTAGTTGTTGCGACAACCATCACTGCAGAACTTTTTGTCCTCGCGTCCTAAAATTTTATCGCCACATTCCAAACAGTTTCTCATGTAAAAACGGAGTTTTTTAGCTGAACGCAACGAAGTTAGTGAAAAAATAGAAAGCGTCTAAATAAGACTAAGAAAAAATTTGTACTATTTTTATTATTTTTTAAGAAGAAGCTTCTTGATTAAAGTTATTTGTCCCAAATGATAATAACTATGTTCAATCATTGCGTCAATGTTTCGCAGATAGGTTCCATATTTTGGATCCACAAAATCTTCGTTCAATTTTTCGTCAGGCATTTGTTCTATTAAGGAAGCAAATTCTTCGGCGTCGTTCCAAAATTTTTGTAAAAAATCGTCCCATTCTTTTTGGGATTGAATAGGAGGAAAGTCAAAACTGAATTGGTCTTTTATATCTAAAGTTCCACCTTTAAAAAAGGTGTTTATTCCGTTGATGTAGTAATGAATGTGTTGCGCCAAAGCAGCAATGGTATTTAACGAATCGTATTTTGCTGTTGCCGTTTTCCATTCTAAATCAGTTAATTGATGCTTGAAATTGGTGTTAGCAATCCAAGTTCCGTTGAGGATTACTTCTCGAAAACGATTGGCGATTTTAGTTGTTGAGGTCATTTTGTGATACAATCATTTGATACTATCACAAAGTTATATTTTTAATTGAAAATGGAGTGTTGTTTGGAAGAATATTATAGCAATATTTAGTGGTAGGATTAAATGAGTATCTTGCTTTGGTTATCCTCAATTTTAATTACAATTATCAATTAGAGATTTATAATCTTCATCTATACTGAAATGGTCTTCATTTTCAACTCCTAATTTCTGGGCTTTTTTGAAATCATTACAAGCTTGAGTTTTATTGCCTAGTTTTAAATTAATTCCTGCTCGATTAAGATAACCGATATTATATTTGTCATTTATTTTTAAAGCTTTATTGATGTCTTCAAGTGCTTTTTCTAAATTTCCGATATCTTGATAAAGATTTGCTCTGTTGTTATAAAGTATGTGTAAGTCTGATTGATTTGGGAAATCTTTTAGGATTTTTTCATAATCACTTAAAGCGTCGTTATATAGTTTTAATTTCTTTTTTACATTAATTAGGTTTGCAAGTGATTTAAAATCCTTTGGGTCAAGTTTTAATTGTTTTTCTAAATCTTCTTTTGCTTTTTCATAATTTTTGATTCTAATATTAGCATAAGCTCTATCAAAATAGATGTTTTCAAAAGTTGGGTCTTTTTCAATTATTATTGTATAATCATTAATTGCGTTTTCAAAATCATTACTTTCCATGAAAGTATTTGCTCTGGTATAAATAATTCTTAAGTTTTTAGGGTTTAATTCATATGATTTTGAATAATCTTTAATTGCCAGAGGATATTTTTTTTGCATCCTATATACATTACCGCGATTAGAGTAAGCGTCTGCAAATTCTGGATTAAATTTTATTGCTTCTTCAAATAACTCAAAAGCTTTTTCAATTTTACCTTTTTTCGCATATTCAATACCTTCTTTATTCAATTCAATTTCTTTTTGCGAAAAAGCAGATATAGATATTAAGATTAAAATTATGGATATTTTTATGTTATTCATGTTTTGTGTTTTAATAGAGACTAACGTTCCGCGGCTTCGCGTCAGTTGCGATGACAGCGAACAGATTAATTTCTGTTAAAGATAAACGTTTTTCGTGAACACATAAAAATAAAAACCAGTGATTGCGCGAAACCGCTGTTATGAGCCGTTTTGAATTTCTTCACCAAATCCAAGTTGAGAAAGTATAAGACAAATACAAATTTTTCGAATAGCAAAAATATATTCTTTTAATTTCTCTTCTTTAATAGAATTTACGCTACCATGAGTAAGTTTATCACGAACCTTTTTCAACTCGTTAAAAGAAACTCCAAAATCTTGACATTTAATATTATTTGATTTTAAGATGTTTTCCAGTTGTCCATCAAGCGGTTTAATGAATATCTTATGTATTAATCCATCCCATTTTTTTTTGAACAATATGGAATCTTCTTTATTTTCCAGCGTTTTTTCTAAAATATTGTAGGCTTCTTTAACGTTTTGCTCTTTTAGTGAGTTTAACTTGAATTTTTCCTCCGTAATTTTTATGCTAAAAATTTCAATTATGTTGAATAATAGTAAATACTTCGCACTATTCTCGACTTCTCTTGAATGTAGATAATTGTCAATTGCTTTATCAATTTTGCTTTTTTTTGCTAAGTATTTATGGTGCCAATCTGTCTTTAAAATGTATTCAATTCTATAATTGTTTTTTAAATGGCGGAATACTGTTGAAAATTCAGATTTGTATGTGATATCTAATTTCTCGTTATTAAGAAATACATAAATTGAATCTGGGGTTCTATAAACCAATTTGTGATATTCCACTCGAACTCCATAACAGAATGATAAAAAATTACATATTGTATTTATGTGATTTTTTATTTGCTCATAAGATAGTTCTTTGTAGGTAAAATTAATTGTTGGTAATTTTTTTACAGTGAATTCACTGCTATTCCTTTGTTCATTGCTATAAAAATCTAATTCAGGACGATATTCAATATTGTTTAATGAATAAAAGTCATGCATTCCATTCATCCTTGATATTTCATATTTATTTTTGTTTCTAATATTTGTAAAGAATGAATAAAAGTGATTTACTATTTTTAAACCGTTTTGATTCAAGTAAGCTCTTCCGCAGTCAACATCTTCTTTATGTACGTTTGGGCGAATAATACAAATACTCGTTAGAAAAATTGTAAAAAAATAGCGGCCGGCTTTATTTTCAAAACTGCGAGTTTGATAAATTCGGCTGCCTTCAGTAAGAAACTCTAACTCACACTTAGTAATTTCAAAATTCTCATCAAATTTTCCAAGTGAATTTGGATTAATCATGAATTTAGTATCAAGATCAGAACTTTCATTTGCAAAAATTCTGATAAAGATTTGTTTCTTTTTAATGTACAAATGAGCGTGATATTTCTCTCCAGAAATATTCTTGTTTTTAAATTTTATATCTAAGCAATGGTAGTCGTTCACAAAAATGTTGTATAAAATGGCTCATAACTCATTTATATACGCAATATACCAAAAACAGCAATATCAATACTAAAAGAAATTAATCTTTTGATTTTCAGCAATAAAAGCAACAACAACCGACAATAAACACTTACAAGCGAAAGTAAACGCTTATCAACCGAATAGTATTTTGCACTTGCCACAACTTTGCATCGTCGGAAAGAAACAAATACAATAGCAATTGCAAAAATCAAATTCAATGACTTTGTAAATTTCAACAAGACAAAATATTTTAACAATAGCATTTTAAATTTAAACGCCATGAACGCAATGAAAAACAAAGTACAGTTAATTGGACACGTAGGACAAGAACCGGAAGTAAAAACTTTTGGAGAAGGAAAAAAAGTAGCTAATATTACGTTAGCAACCAATGATTATTACACCAATGACAAAGGTGAAAAAGTGGAGCAAACCGAATGGCATCGTGTTGTTGCTTGGGGAAAAGTTGCCGATATCATTGAGAAATATGTCACCAAAGGCAAAGAAATCGCCATTGAAGGAAAGTTAACCCACAGAAGTTATGACGACAAAGACGGCAACAAACGTTTTATTACCGAAGTTGTTGCCAATGATATTTTACTCTTGAGTAAGTAAACCTGGTTTAACTTCTTGTAAAACGGCAAAATGGAAATTTTGTCGTTTTTTATTTGTGATTTTAATAAAAATTAACTCAAAAACGAATAAGTTTTTAACACGAAAACGTTTTCGGTTGGTTTTCAGAATTTTGATTTTAACAATCACAAAATAAATTAGTTACATTTAAATTTCTGTTTCTGTCAAAACAAAAATATAGTGAGCAAAAAATTAAAATTCATTCCGGTTTTGATTGCGGTATTTTGTACCGTGAATTTTAGTTTGGCTCAAGTAGGAATCAATACCACAAATCCGTTGAGTACTTTGGATATTAACGGAAATTTATCTCTAAAAACAGTTACCTTAAACGGAAATGGAACCGGAAATGGAGGAACCGCGGTTTTAATCGATGATGGAGTTTATATTTCGCTCAACCCAACTGCAACAGATGACAAATTTCAATTACCAAATCCAACTTTGTTTCCCGGAAGAGTTTATATTATTAGAAACATTCAAAACGGAGTTACGGCTCAGCTTATTACTTCAACTAATCTTTTATTTCCAAAAAACTCAACAGTGGGAAGTTCTCAAATTTATATGTATGAAGGAAATTTAAGGACAGTAATTGTTATTAGCGATGGACAAAATTGGACGTATCTAAATTAAAAAATCCTTCAAAAACTTGAAGGATTTACTTTTTAAAAAGGTCAAACATCGGGCAACGTGAACATCGCTTGTTTTCACTTTTCTTATATTTTTCGCAACATTTGGACTTGCAATTTTCGGCAACTTTAATTTTTTTAAGTGCTTCTTTTTTGTCCTTTTTCTTCTTCTTTTTATCTTTTTCCTTCTTGCTCAAAACAGCCGAATTTAATTTCGGTACAAATATAATTATTTTTAAGCAATCTAAATAAAAAGATTAAGGATTTTGATTCAAAGAAATAGAACTTGTTACGGTTAATTGTTGAATATCGCGATCAAACAAATACAATCCGCCACGGTCTTCGCCAATTAAGTTGATTTTGTCCAAAATTGTTTTGGCTTGCGCTTCTTCTTCAATTTGTTCGGCAACATACCATTGCAAGAAATTGTGTGTAGCATAATCTTTTTCGCCTAACGTAATGTGAACCAATTCGTTGATGGAATTGGAAACAAACAATTCGTGTTGGTACAATTCTTCAAACATTTCTTTGAAAGTTCCGAATTTGGTTTTTGGCGCTTTTAAATCGGTAATTTCTGCAAGCGAACCTCTTTCGTTTACATATTTTACCAATTTCAACATGTGCATGCGTTCTTCATCAGATTGTGCATACATAAATTGCGCAACACCTTCAAGTCCTTGAGATTCTGCCCAACAAGCCATTGATAAATAAATTTGAGATGATTCGGCTTCGATTCTAATTTGCTTGTTTAGCGCGTTTTCAATATTTGTTTGTAACATAAAAATTCTTTTTGGTAAAGTTAACAATTTATTCGTTCATCAATTGTTGAAACAACGTTAAAAATTCGCCCACATGATAGCCGTCCATCAGTCCGTGGTGAACATGAATAGCCATTGCCATTGTTTTTTTACCATTTTCTTCGGTCATTTTTCCAAATGATATTTTGGGGCAACTATCCGGAAAAGTAAAACTTCGAGCATGAGAATAAGAAGTGAAATCTATCCACGGAACTGCCGAAAAATGAATTAAATTGATGTCAAAATCACGAGTAATTAATCCGGTTGTATTTTGAATTCGTTCAATTTCTTTTTTAGTAATTTCAGCAAAAACAGTTAAGTTTTCATTATATTCCATTAATGAAAAACCAAACGTTTTGTCGTCTCTTAAAATGGTAGCAGAAACATCGATTTGGTCAAAAATATAAACTTCGTCATTGATAATTCGGTAACGAAAAGGTTCCGATTGATTCACGGCAACCAACGTTTTATGCAGATAATAAGTAAAAAACGAAACGCCGAGTTGTTTTGCTTTTTCATACGCTTTGGTACAATCTATTCGGGTTGTCATACCAAAAAAAGGCTCTTCCATTTGTTTAAAAAACAGGAAGTGTTCTTTTCTATTCCAAGTATCGAGGTTTAGTTTTTGTTTCATTTATTAATAGCCACAGATTCACAGATTTTTAAAAATAACTCAATCATTATAAAAGAATCGGTAAAACATCTGAGATTTTTTCCAGCGATTTGAAGTTGTCGTGTACAATTTCAAAATCAATTTTTTCATATTCCCAAGTCGTGTGATAGCCGATGTGATAACCATATCCGCCAATATTCAAAACCGGCAAAACGTCCGATTTAAGTGAATTTCCAATCATGACGAAATTTTCGGGTTTAATGTCTAAACGACCGAGCATTTTTTCATAATCCAATTCTTTTTTGTCACTCATCACTTCGATATGGTGAAAATAATGACCAATTCCGGAATCGTGTAATTTTCTATGTTGGTCTTTCAAATCGCCTTTAGTTGCTACAACGAGTTTGTATTTTCCTTTTAATTGTTGCAGAACATCTTCTACTTCGGGTAAAAGTTCCACAGGTTTTTGCAGTAAATCTTTCCCTATTTTGAGGATTTTTTCAATTCCGGCTCCGGAAATTTGATGATTGGTCAATTCTAATGCCGATTCTATCATCGACAATACAAACGCTTTTATTCCGAAACCATACAAAGGAAGATTTTTTACCTGATGGCTTAAAATCAATTGTAAAATCTCTTGATTGGAAGCATAATCGGCAAAAAGTTCACAGAATTTGGCTTGAGCTTCATCAAAATAAGGTTCGTTATGCCAAAGTGTATCATCGGCATCAAAAGCAATTATTTTTGGGTTCATTTTTTATATTTAACTTATCAAAGCTCCATTCTTCACACCATCAGCATCCGGATTGACGAAAACCAATTTACCTTCGGTATTGTTGGTCATTAAAATCATTCCTTGACTTTCTACGCCACGCAAAGCTCTTGGTGCTAAATTAACCAAAACTGTTACACGTTTTCCAATCACTTCTTCTGGTGAAAAATGTTCGGCAATTCCCGAAACGATGGTGCGAACATCAATTCCGGTATCAACTTTCAATACTAAAAGTTTGTTGGCTTTCGGCATCTTTTCAGCTTCCAGGACGGTTCCGACACGTAAATCCAATTTTGAAAAGTCTTCAAAGGTTGATGTTTCTTTTTGTGGTTCTATCACGGCGTTTTCGGCTTTATTTGCCACTTTCGTAGCTTCGAGTTTGTCTATTTGTTTTTGAATTTCAGCATCTTCAATTTGAGCAAATAATATTTCCGCTTGTCCAATTTGATGACCGGCTTTCACTAAGTTCCAATTTTCAAATTCCAAATTCCAATGATTGGGTTTTATGTTCAAAATAGCACACAATTTTTTTGCTGTAAACGGTAAAAAAGGTTCAGAAAGAATAGCTAAAGCAGAGGCAATTTGCAACGCTACATACATTTGCGTTTTCACTCTTTCCGGGTTTTCTTTCACCATTTTCCAAGGTTCTTCATCGGCTAAATATTTGTTTCCTAAACGTGCTACATTCATTAATTCGCCTTGTGCTTCACGGAAACGATATCTTTCGATAGATGATGAAATTACCGCCGGATACGCTTTTAGCTCAGCCAAAGTTTGCTCATCAATTTCAGTAAAATCATTTGGCGTTGGAACAATTCCATTATAATATTTGTCAGTTAAAACGACCACACGATTGATGAAATTTCCAAAAACTGCAGCTAATTCGTTATTATTTCTCGCCTGAAAATCTTTCCAGGTAAAATCATTGTCTTTGGTCTCGGGAGCATTTGCCGTTAAAGCATAACGTAAAACATCTTGTTTCTCAGGGAAATCAATCAAATATTCGTGTAGCCAAACTGCCCAATTTTTAGACGTAGAAAGTTTGTTGCCTTCCAAATTTAAAAACTCATTTGCAGGAACATTATCAGGTAAAATATAACTTCCTTCAGCTTTTAACATCGCCGGGAAAATAATGCAGTGAAAAACGATGTTGTCTTTCCCAATAAAGTGAACAAGTTTTGTATCGTCTTTTTTCCAATAGTCTTCCCAGTTTTTTCCTTCTCTTGCAGCCCATTCTTTGGTTGATGAAATATAACCAATTGGTGCATCAAACCAAACGTAGAGTTTTTTGCCTTCAGCACCTTCCACCGGAACATCAATTCCCCAATCTAAATCGCGAGTTACGGCACGAGGTTTTAATCCGTCGTCCAGCCATGATTTTACTTGTCCGAGAACATTGGTTTTCCAGTCTTTGGCATGATCTTCTAAAATCCATTTTTGCAAAAAATCTTGGTATCTGTCCAAAGGTAAAAACCAGTGTTTTGTTTCTTTTATAATTGGAGTTTCGCCGGTAATCGTTGATTTTGGGTTAATTAAATCGGTTGCATTCAAAGTCGAACCACATTTTTCACATTGATCGCCGTATGCTTCCGGATTGTCACATTTCGGACACGTTCCAGTTACAAATCTATCAGCCAAAAACTGTTCGGCTTTGGCATCATACAATTGTTCAGTAACTTCTTCAATAAAATCGTTGTTGTCATACAATTTTCTGAAAAATTCCTGCGCTGTATCGTGATGAATTTTAGCTGAAGTTCGCGAATAATTGTCAAACGAAATTCCAAAATCTTCAAATGATTTTCTAATAATTCCGTCATATTTATCAATCACTTCCTGTGGTGTAATGCCTTCTTTTTTGGCTTTCATCGAGATAGCCACGCCATGTTCATCACTTCCGCAAATAAATGCCACGTCTTTTCCTTGTAAACGCAAATAACGTGCATAAATGTCACTTGGTACATAAACTCCAGCCAAATGACCTATGTGAATTGGACCATTTGTATAAGGCAAAGCTGCCGTAATGGTATATCTTTTTGGGTTTTCTAACATTGTAAATTCAAAATATATTTTGCAAAAATAAGCATTACAATCGATTGTTTATAAGTTTTATTTGCTGCGCCAGTTCGCTTTGCTCGTATGAAGCATTTTGCTACGCCAATTCGCTCTTTTGGAGCTCGGGTCCAGCTTTCCATTTCAAGATTTTTTCCCAACAAGCGCATTTTTCTTTTTTAAAAAGAGCTTCCGTTGGTCGCTTTTTTAAAAAAGAAAAATGCGCTTGTTGATTCAAAATGCTTTCCATTTCAATCTGGGCTAGGAATTACAGAAAACAAAACAATAATTCTATATTTGTAGTACAATTTTTTTAAAACCAAAAGTGAAAAAGTCTATTTTCTTTTTACTGTTTTCTATAATTTCAACCCAACTTCATTCTCAAAAAAAGATGATTACACCACCATTTTTGCAACCAGGCGATACCGTTGCCATCGTTTCTACCGCTCGAAAAAACATCGAAGACAATTTAAAACCAACGATTGCCATGCTAGAAGGTTGGGGTTTAAAAGTCAAATTAGGGAAAACCATAGGTTTAGATTATTATCAATTAGCCGGAACCGATGACCAACGTGCCGAAGATTTTCAAGAACAATTGGATGATCCAAATATCAAAGCGATTTGGTGTGTTCGTGGCGGATATGGAACGGTTCGAATTATTGATAAACTTGATTTTACCAAATTCAAACAAAACCCAAAATGGATTATTGGTTTTAGTGATGTAACGGTTTTGCACAGTCATTTAAACCGAATAGGTTTTCAATCCATCCACGGCATTATGCCGGTAAGTGTTGCCCGCGCAACCGATGAGGCAAAGAATTCACTTTGCACGGCTTTGTTTGGCGATAAACTCGAATATGAATTGGATTGTGACGCTTTAAATCATCTTGGTAAAGCCAAAGGCGAATTGGTTGGTGGGAATTTATCGATTTTATACAGTTTGTTAGGTTCAGAATCTGCTATTGACTGCGAAGACAAAATCCTTTTCATTGAAGATTTAGACGAATACATGTATCATATCGACCGAATGATGATGAACCTAAAACGAAACGGTTGTTTAAGCAGTTTGAAAGGAATCATTGTTGGTGGCATGACCGATATGAAAGACAACGAAATTCCATGGGGAAAAAATGCATTGGAAATCATTGAAGAAACTATAAAAGGATTAAATATTCCGGTGATTTATAATTTTCCTGCCGGACATATTCGTGACAATCGTGCTTTGATTTTTGGAAAACAAATCACGATGGAAGTAACCGCAGAGAAAAGTAAAGTAACTTTTGAATAACCTCAAACTTGTCATATGACAAAAAAGAGATTGCTTCGTAAACTCGCAATGACATGGCAGAACACAACGAACTCGGTAAACTTGGAGAAGAATTGGCTGTAGATTTTTTGCAAAAAAATGACTATAATATATTGGAAACCAACTGGATTTTTCAAAAAGCAGAAATCGATATTATTGCACAGAAAGATACTATTTTAGCAATTGTTGAAGTAAAAACTCGTTCGAGTATCGATTTTGGATTGCCTCAGGATTTTGTGAAACCAAAAAAAATCCAATTGTTAGTAAAAGCCGTAAATGAATACGTAATTTCAAATGATTTGGATGTTGAAATTCGATTTGATATTATTGCGGTTTACAAAGAACAAAATGATTATAAAATTGAACATATCACGGATGCTTTCTATCATTTTTGAATAAACAAATCATAAATAAAAGGAATAAATTTAATTATCTATCTGATTTAAATATCTTTACCACAAAGAAAAACTATGAAAAAAGAATTACTAGTATTAGTTTTATTGTTCTCTATTTCTCTTTTCGGACAGAAAAAAATTGCAGAACAGGTTGTAAAACTTCAAAAAGAAAATACTCACTTCAAAAAAACATCAATTTTAACACCAAGTTTAACTATTGATGATACTGATGTAAAAAAAACAGTAAGAGAAGCAACTCTGGCAAAAGCAGATTTGGTAGAAATTAACCAAGTAGTAACGGCAAAGAATGATTATATCGAGTTAGAAATTCCATATCAAAACCAACTGATTTCAGTATTGTTATACAAGGTTAATCCATTTGCCGAAGATTTTCAGATTGATACCGATAAACAGAAAAACATTGACTATAAAAAGGGAGTCCATTATCGAGGAATTATTAAAAATGATGTCAATTCAGTTTCTTCATTTAACTTTTTTAATGGAGAATTTAATGGAATTATTTCAAGTGAATCATTAGGAAATTTAGTAATTGGGAAATTAGACAAAAAAGGAAACCAATTAGATTATATTGTCTATTCTGACACTAAGATGAATATTCTTAATGACTGGGATTGTCACGTTAAAGAAGACAATATTGAGATTAAAAACAGCACAATGAATCGAGAAGCTAACACTTTAAAATGTGTAACCTTTTATTTTGAGATTGATTATACTTTGTTTATGCAAAATGGTAATAGTACAACAACAACTACCAATTGGATGACTTCGGTTTTCAATAATGTTCAAACGTTGTTTACTAATGATGATATTACTACGGCATTAAAGTCAATGTTTATATGGACAAGTCCTGATGTGTATGAAGGAATTGGGGCAACTTCTTTTGTCTATCTGAATGCTTTTGCGCAAAACCGATCGGTTTTTAATGGTGATGTATGAATGTTAGTAGGAATAGATCCGGGTGGTTTGGGAGTTGTTGCCTCTCTGAACTCTATTTGTAGTAACAGTAATTATGCTTATTCGGATGTAAATTTTAGTTTTAGTTCGGTTCCAGTCTATTCATGGACAATTCAGGTAATTACGCACGAGTTTGGACATTCATTAGGTTCACCTCATACGCATGGGTGTTATTGGAATAATAACAACACATCTATTGATGGTTGTGGGACACAAGCAGGTTATCCAGAAGGAAATTGTGTTCAAGGACCAATACCAAGTACTACTACTAAAGGAACAATTATGAGTTATTGTCATCTTATAGGTGGTGTTGGGATAAGTTTTGCAAATGGTTTTGGACCACAACCGGCAACATTAATAAGAAACAGAGTAAATAGTAAAGCTTGTCTTAGTGCAGATTGTATCAATACTTGTATCAATACAGCTACTAACATAAGAGCAATTAATACAACAGAAACATCAGCGACCATAGCATGGGATGATGTGGGAACAGATAATGTTTCTTGGCAGGTTTCTGTGAATCAATTTGGTTTTGCTCCGGGAATATGGCAAAATATAGGTGCAGTGACTAGTTATACAGTGTCTGATTTACAATCAAATACGTATTATGAGTTTAGAATCCGACCTGTTTGTACAGGTATTACTCCTGTTATAAGAACTCAAGTATTTGCAACTGCCGGAAACTATTGCGGAGGAATGCTTTTTACAGATACAGGAGGAGAATTTAGTAGCTATTCGGATTCACAAACATTACTTCGAACAATGATTCCTAATTTACCAAATCAAAAATTAGTGGCTACTTTTACAGAGTTTCAACTAGAAGATACTTATGATTTCCTTTATATTTATGATGGACCGGATGATACCTATCCTGAATTAAACTCCGGAAATGGATTCACAGGAGCAAACTCACCCGGAACAATTACTTCCACAGCTGCAGATGGCTCATTAACGTTTAAATTTGTATCTGACCAATATGTTACTGATTTGGGTTGGATTGCTACGATTTCCTGTTTACCGACTTTAGGAGTTTCCAATAATGACTTTATCGATTTTAGTTATTATCCAAATCCTACGAATGGTAATTTATATATTAAATCTAATACTGCAATTTCTGAAGTAACGGTTTTCAATATTGAAGGTAGAAGATTATTTAATCAAACTCTAGATACGTTAGAAACCTCGGTTGATATTTCGCAGTTTGCTACCGGAACGTATTTCTTCAAACTGAAATTTAGTGAAAAAGAAGCCAATTTTAAAGTCTTGAAAATGTAATTTGAGAATAGATTAAAATAAAAAACAGTCGTAAATAGAATGATTTACGGCTGTTTTTTTGTAATATAAAATGTTTTTATTCTAACATTTGCATTAATTCCAATGCTTTGTTAATCGATTTTACATTCTCAAAAGTTAACAACAATCGTAAGCCATTTTTAGTTTCTTTCTCCTTCATTTTACAAAGATTTCCGTGTTGTTGTACAAATCGTAATACATTGGTAAATCGCTTTGAACTGTAATAATCCGATTGTTGGTCGGCGATGAAATAACCGATTAATTTACCTTGTTTCATTACGATTTTTTCAATTCCAACTTTGGTTGCAATCCATTTGATGCGAATGCTGCTCAGCAATGCTTTGGCTTCTTTTGGCAAAGGACCAAAACGATCAATCAGTTTATTTTCGTAAGTAATCAGTTCTTCTTCTGTCTTACAGTTACCAAGTTCGTTATAAAGTGTTAATCGTTCACTAACATTGTTAATATATTCATCAGGGAAAAGCAATTCGAAATCAGTGTCGATTTGTAAATCTTTTACATATTCTTTGGTTTCAACATCGGTATCGGTTTCATATAATTCTTTGAATTCGTTCTCTTTGAGTTCTTCTATGGCTTCATTCATGATTTTTTGATAGGTTTCAAAACCAATTTCATTGATAAAACCGCTTTGTTCACCACCCAATAAATCGCCTGCACCACGAATTTCCAAATCTTTCATAGCAATGTTAAATCCGCTTCCTAGTTCGTTGTATTGTTCCAATGCCTGAATGCGTTTTCGAGCGTCTTCGGTCATTGCGGAATACGGCGGACAAATGAAATAACAGAATGCTTTTTTATTGCTTCGACCAACGCGACCACGCATTTGATGCAAATCAGAAAGTCCAAAATTGTTAGCATTATTGATGAAAATCGTATTAGCATTTGGAACATCTAAACCACTTTCGATTATTGTAGTTGCTACTAAAACATCAAAATCACCATTCATAAAACTCAACATAATTTCTTCGAGTTTGCTTCCTTCCATTTGTCCGTGACCAATGCCAATGCGTGCATCGGGAACTAATCGTTGAATCATACCGGCAATTTCCTTGATGTTTTCTATACGATTATTGATGAAAAAAACCTGTCCGTTTCGTTGAATTTCATACGAAATAGCATCACGAATAATTTCTTCGTTAAAGCCAACGACTTGTGTTTCTATCGGATATCGATTTGGTGGTGGCGTGGTTATGACCGATAAATCTCTCGCTGCCATCAAAGAAAACTGTAATGTTCTCGGAATTGGAGTTGCGGTTAACGTCAGCGTATCAACATTAGCAGCAATCGTTTTTAGTTTATCTTTTACGTTTACACCAAATTTTTGCTCTTCATCAACAATGAGTAATCCTAAATCTTTGAATTTTACATTTTTGTTCACCAATTGATGCGTTCCAATAAGAATATCTAGTTTCCCTGATTCTAAATCTTCCAGCGTTTGTGCTTTTTGTTTGGCAGTTCTAAAACGATTTAAGTAACCAATTTTTACCGGCATTTCTTTTAATCGTTCACTAAACGTTCGGTAATGTTGATACGCCAAAATAGTGGTTGGAACTAAAACGGCTACTTGCTTACTATTATCAACCGCTTTGAATGCCGCACGAATAGCGACTTCTGTTTTTCCAAAACCAACATCACCACAGACTAATCTGTCCATTGGTCGATCTTTTTCCATATCGGCTTTTACATCTTGGGTTGCTGTCAGTTGGTCTGGTGTGTCTTCATAAATAAAGGAGCTTTCCAGTTCTTTTTGCAAATAACTATCGGGCGCAAATTGAAATCCTTTTTCCAATCTTCGTTTTGCATACAACTGAATTAAATTGAATGCAATATGTTTTACACGAGCTTTTGTTTTTTGTTTTAAGACTTTCCACGCATTGGAACCCAACTTATAAATTTTTGGTGGCGTTCCATCTTTTCCGTTGTATTTCGAAATTTTATGAAGTGAATGAATGCTTACATATACAATATCGTTATCGGCATAAACTAATTTTATAGCTTCCTGCGTTTTTCCTTCCACCTGAATCTTTTGCAATCCGCCGAACTTTCCAATTCCGTGATCGATATGCGTTACATAATCGCCAACCGAAAGCGAATTCAATTCTTTCAGTGTGATGGTTTGCTTTTTAGAATAACCGTTTTTGATAGAAAATTTATGATAACGCTCAAAAATTTGATGATCGGTATAACAAGCCACTTGATGTTCTTCGTCAATAAAACCTTGGTACAAAGGTTGTACAACCGTATGATATTGTTTGCGAATGTCTTCGTGATTTTCTTCATCAATGCTTTCAAAAATATCATGAAAACGGTTTGCCTGATTTTCATTGGAACAAAACAAATAATTGGTAATTCCGTTGAAATGATTATCGCTTAAATTGTTCAGCAGTAAATCAAATTGCTTGTTGAACGACGGTTGTGGTTGTATATGAAATTCAAATGTTTTTGTGGTTTTGAACAACGGTTTATTCGTCAATTCTACCACAGAAAAATCCAACGCTTTACGAAGAAATCCTTCTTGATTTAGGAATAAATGTTCCGGTGAAGCGTGTTTGATGTCTTTGGAAAGTTTGTCAAAAGTTTCGGTAGCTTTTTCAAATAGTTTATCCAATTGTGCCAAAACCAATTCGGTGTTTTCTATCCAAAGAATGGTTTTGTCGTTGATATAATCTAGAAAACTTTCGCGGTTTTCTTTGATGAATTTATTCTCCAGATTTGGAATAATGGTAATCTTATTTTGTTTGTCAACTGAAAGTTGGGTTTCTACATCAAATGTTCGGATGCTATCGACTTCATTGCCAAAAAACTCGATACGATACGGGTTATCATTCGAAAACGAAAACACATCGACAATTCCGCCGCGAACCGAAAATTCTCCGGGTTCTGTGATAAAATCTACTCGTTTGAATTCGTATTCAAATAACACTTCATTGATAAAATCGATAGAAATAGTATCGCCAACGGCAACTTTCAACGTGTTTTTATCCAATTCTTTTTTGGTGACTACTTTTTCAAAAAGTGCTTCGGGATAGGTAACAATTATGGAAGGTTTCTTTCTGGAATTGATGCGGTTCAAAACTTCCGAACGTAATAAAACATTGGCATTATCGGTTTCTTCAATTTGATATGGACGACGATACGAACTCGGATAAAACAACACATCGTTTTGTCCTAACATTTGTTCCAAATCATTCAAATAGTAAGCTGCTTCTTCCTTTTCGTTGAAGACCAAAAGAAAGGATTTATCGGTTTTTTTAAACACCGATTGAATAATAAAAGAAACGACTGAACCCGAAAGTCCTTTGCAATGAATTTTGTTTTGAGAAACAGTTAAACTTTCCGCAATTTGTTTGACTTTATGGGAACTCTCATAAATGGAAAAAAGTGATGGCTGGCTCAAAATTAAAAGGATGTATTGAGTTGTTTCTTTTTGGTTTGTTTGTTAACCGATTGATCTTGTTGAATTGGTGGAGGCAAAACTTTGGGTTTTTCAACAGAAATAGCACGAGTAGTATCAAGCATTCTAATCATATCTTCTTCACCATCTTCCATTTTAATACGGCTGATTTGATCGATTTCTGCTAATTGTAGCTGTAACGCTTGAACTTCCTGATTGATTTCGGGGATGATTTTTGCCACTTTATCATCGGGAATGTTATTTAAATTGATGTATAAATTAAGCGAATTTGCTTTGGTTATAATAGCCGAAATTCTGCTTCTTACTTCAGGTTTGTTATAGGCAGCCGGAATATTGTTGTTTAGTTCTAATGCTCGCTTGGAAAGTGTTTTTGCCTTTTTTTGAAAAGCACCAATGCTACTTTTTGGCTTTTGTGAAAGTTCCTTTAAAAAAACACGCCATTCTGCCCAACTTTGTGTTAGTGTTTGTGAAGTAACATTAATTGCTTGACCTGAAAAAGTCCAGTTTTTGTCAATATTTGCAAAAATCAATTCTCTTTTTTTGGCTTCTTTTTCTTGTTCCAATTTTAATTTGGCCTCATCTTTTTGACAAGACCAAGTTACAATTGCCAGAATTATTATTGCCAACCAACTATGCTTCATTTGTTTTTATCGATTTGAAATACAAAAGTACAAAGGTAAGTCAAAACTAGTATTGTAGCAGTCAATTAAAATATAGTTAAATTGTGATAAACAACCAGCAACGAAAACGTTATCTTTGCGGTGAAAAACACAAACTAAACATGAATACAAAAATCCTTATCATTGGTGCCTGCGGACAAATAGGAACGGAGCTAACTAAAAAACTGCGAAATATTTACGGTGTTGAAAATGTCATTGCTTCTGATATCAGAAAATTGAATATTGATGTTGTAAACGATGGGATTTTTGAAGTAGTTAATGCTTTGGATTTTAATCAAATTGAGCATTTAGTAGAGCAATATCAAATTACCGATGTTTATCTAATGGCGGCATTGCTTTCGGCTACGGCAGAAAAAAATCCTGCTTTTGCTTGGGATTTGAATATGAATTCGTTGTTTCACGTATTGAATTTGGCGAAAGCCGGAAAAATACAAAAGATATTCTGGCCATCGAGTATAGCTGTTTTTGGTCCTACAACGCCTCGTGATAACACACCACAATATACCATTATGGAACCGTCAACCGTATATGGAATTTCAAAACAATCGGGGGAAAGATGGTGTGAATATTACCATAACATTTATGGTGTAGATGTGAGAAGTATTCGTTATCCGGGATTGATTTCCTGGTCAACCGAACCCGGTGGAGGAACAACAGATTATGCAGTAGATATTTACCACAAAGCATTAGAAGACGGAACTTTTGAATGTTTCCTTTCTGAAAACACGGCGTTGCCTATGATGTATATGGACGATGCTATTCGTGCTACGGTAGAAATTATGCAAGCGCCAAAAAAGAGTATTGCTATTCGTTCGTCTTACAATCTGTCAGGTGTGAGTTTTACTCCAAAGGAAATCGCAGAAGAAATCAAGAAACACATTCCTAATTTTACCATTACGTATAAGCCTGATTTTCGCCAGAAAATTGCAGATAGTTGGCCGGCAAGTATTGATGATAGCTGTGCTCGAAAAGATTGGAACTGGAAGCATCAATATGATTTAGCGGAAATGACAGTCGAAATGTTGGAAAACTTGAAAAAATAAAGCGCTACTTGAAAAAAGTAACGCTTTACTACCAACCAAAAAACAAAACTTCTATAAAATTAATTTGGATCCTGAACAATTGGGGTTCTTAACGATTCTAATACGGCGACCACTTCGTTAATAATGCCTGTATCTGTTACGCCATTGAGTGCTGCAGCTTGTCCTACATAGCCAATGAATTTAGTGTAGGCAGCGTTATTGGCTTTGATTCCCATTCTTGGATTTTGTGCCGGATCGTGAGCAGCAACCATGTTTAATCCTGAATAAGTATTTGTTGCACCACCACCGGTATTGGCTGAAAAGAAATCGGTTAAGTTTTTACTTAGTACGGCTACATTGGTTGTGTTGCCTGATGAAACTTCACCAACAATAGGAGCAAAGTGTGCGCCAAAGTTTCCTTCGGAACCGGCAACAATATCGCCTACAATTAATACAATTGTACTATCTACTACAGACCGATAGCTTAGTCGTCCTTTTTCAATCATTTGACCCGGATTTTTTGGGTCAGCTACTTTGGTTGTACCACCTAATTTTTGGTATAAACTCATTTGTGCCGGTGGGTCATCATCATCGTTGCAAGCAACAAAGCCAAATATTAAAGTTGCTGCCAATAACCCTGAAGCCAGTTTTTGAAACTTTTTCATAGTATGTAGATTTAAGATTAATTAAAAATTCGTTGGATGCCTCTTGAAAATTTGTAGCTAAAACTGTCTTCATTCATCACCGGACAGGCCTTTTTTTGAGCTAATTCATTGGAAATGATATAACGTTTGGCATTATAATTACCTTTACTCATCAGTTCGTCATATACTTTTTTAGAGTCGGTAATTTTGTTGTTGTGGAAGTAAACGACAACTCCTTTTTCAAGATTGATTTTAGGATTGGTAACACCGTCAATACTTTTCAGATTGTGGTGGATTTCTTTGGCTTTAGCAGAATCAAGAGGTGAAACAAAGTCTATTCTGCTGATTTGGAGTGTAGCGTTGTCATAAACAATAGGTTTTGCCGTAGCAATATGTATTACCAAAACAACGAATAGCAGCAGTGTAATTCCCAATACACTCCCGAGGAAAATTTTGATTTTCTTTTTGTTCATAACCAAGGTGTTTTGTGTTTCTATCTCATTTACGAGAAGAAAGTAACCTTGGTTTTATTTTGAAGTTATTTTTTTGATTTTAGTTCCTGAATGAGTTTGTCTTCAAGGTGGGATTTGATTTTAACGACAGCATTTACGTCGTCATTTGGAATGGTCATTGACAATACGTAGTGTTTTATTTTCCATTGATTATCTACTTTTATCAACACGCCCGAACCACGGCAAATTTTCATTTGGGTATCTAATAATTCATCAAACCAAGCGGTTTTATTATCTGGATTGAAGTAGATGTTACGTTCCAGGGTTTTGAAATCCCATGCTTTTCCTTTGTCGAAATAAGGTTTTGCAAAGGCTTGAAAGGCAGTTTTGTTCCAGTTTTCGGTAGCGTCGGTGCCAATGAAGATTGCATCTTCAGTGAGTGCTTCGAAGTAATTGTTGAAGTTTGCATTGGCTGCGGCTTTGTGCCAATTATTGAGAAGTAAATTGACTCTGTCGGTTTCGGTTAAGGGTTTGTCTTTTTTAGAACCACAAGATGTTAATGTGATTATGAAAAGGAGTAGGAGGAGCTTTTTCATGGTAATGGATTTTTTATAAAGGTATGAAAAAGAAGGATTGGTTTTTTTTGTTTTTGGTTAGTTTTTCTTTTGGCTTGACCCAAAAGAAACAAAAGGTCAAGCCTGAATAGTCTTAGCTTGAAAACTACCTCGAATTTCACGTCGCAACCCGAGTCGCTCGTCGTTCCTCCTCGGCTATGTGGGTTGCTTTGTTTCAATTCTTCGTTGTTTTCTACGCTAATGCTATTAGGGCGATTTAACGAATGTCAAAATATGAATGATGATTATTTTGTATTAACCATTAAGGTGTTAAATATCATTAAGCCATTTTAAACTTAATGAATCTTAACTTCTTAATGGTTCTATTTGTTATTTTAAAACTTTTCTCCATGTTGGGATAGGTCTAATCCTATGGTTTCGGATTCTTCGGAGACGCGAATTGGGATGATGAGGTTGGTCAATTTGAATAATACATAGCTTCCGCCGAAGGTGAAAACGGAAACCAATATTAATGCTATCATGTGATGTCCAAATACTGAAAAACCACCGTGTAATAAACTGGCGTTTTCTCCTTGAGCGAATATGGCTGTCAAAATCATACCCATAATTCCGCCGACGCCGTGACAGGCGAATACATCTAAAGTGTCGTCGATTTGTTTTAGTTTTTTCCAATAGACCATTTTGTTGGAAACGATTGCTCCGATAAAACCAAAGAAGATACTCTGCGGAATGGTTACAAATCCTGCTGATGGCGTGATAACGACTAAACCAACGACTGCGCCAATACAGGCTCCGAGTGCGGATACTTTTCTGCCGTTTAAACGGTCAAAAAATACCCAGGTCAACATGGCGGAAGCCGAGGTTACTGTGGTTGTGGCAAATGCCATCGCAGCTGTGGCATTGGCACCTAAAGCGGAACCGGCATTGAAGCCAAACCAACCGAACCAGAGCATTCCTGTTCCTAATAATACAAACGGAATGTTGGTGGGGATGTGTTCGCTGTTTTTGCGTTTTCCTAATACGATTACACCTGCTAAGGCGGCAAATCCTGCTGACATGTGGACTACGGTTCCTCCGGCAAAGTCTTTTACGCCAAAGTAGGCGCCTAATAAGCCATTGGGATGCCAAATCATGTGGCATAGCGGTGTGTAGATGATTAGGGTAAACAGGCAAATGAACAGCAAAAACGAGATGAAACGGATGCGTTCTGCCAGTGCGCCGGTGATGATAGCCGGTGTAATCACGGCAAATTTCATTTGGAATAGGGCAAACAGGATGAATGGAATGGAACTTCCTAATAGTTTGTGTGGTGCGGCTTCGACTTGGTCAAAAAATGAAAACTGAAACGGATTGCCGATAATGCCGTAGGTTTTCCCGTCAATGGTGATGCCGATGCTGTCGCCAAAGGATAGACTGAAACCTATTACTACCCAAAGCAAACTGATAACGCCCAGGCAAATAAAGCTTTTCAGCATGGTTGAAATGACGTTTTTCTTGCCTACCATGCCGCCATAGAAAAAGGATAGCCCAGGTGTCATTAATAATACCAGACAGGAAGCTGTTAACAGCCAAGCGACATCGGCGAAGCTGATGCTGTCCTCGGGGTTAAAAATGGCAGGATTGCTTGTAGCTTGGTGTGGCCAAAATAGTCCGGTAATGGCAACGATTGTGATGATGACAAATGAAATAATCCAACGTTTTTCTATTTTCATTTTTACAATATTTATATTAACCCCTATTTATTATAGGGTAAAAATATGAAAATATTGAAATAAAAAATTATTTACCCTATAAAAAATATACTAAAACGTTGTATTAATGATTTATTCTTTTGAATTATTGTTTTGAGAGATAATCTCGGTGATTTCTTTTAGTTTGGATAATGGAAGTGTTTTAAGTTGTTGTTGCCAATCGTTGTTTACTTCTTTTGGTATCAGGTTGTTTAGCGGATGGCTTTTGGGTAATGGATTGTTGTGGTCCGGTTTAAAAGCTAAGAGGTCGTTTGGTTCACAATAGAGGGCACGACAAATGCGCTCAAGGTTATCTAACCTCATTACGTAGGATGAATTGTTAAGGATTTTGTGAGCTGTGTTGGGTGCGATACCAATTTTTACTAAAAAGGAATAGGGTTTTTCTATTTGACGCGCTACAAAAATTGGTCTTAGATTAAAGTAAAGCATATTGTATTTTTTAAAAAGTAAAATTAATAGTATAAAAATACAATTATTAATTATATAATGTGTAAGTATTGTAATAAAAAACACATTTTTTATTACAATGTCGCTATTGCTTTCGTTATAATCATAAAATATTATTAAAAAAAAGATTAGTTTTTATGCTATAAATACTATTGCTGATTAAATAAACTAAAAGTGTTATGATAAATTCACTATTTTTTGCCACATAAGTGCTATTGCTGATTAAAGAAATTAAAAGTATTGTGATAAATTCACTGTTTATTGCCACATAAATGCTATTTCAAATTAAAAAAACTAAAAGTATTGTGATAAGTTCACTATTTCTAGCCATATAAGTGCTATTGCTAATTAGAGAAACTAAAAATATTGTGATAAATTCACTATTTCTCACCTCATAAATGTTATTGTGGATTAAAGAAATTAAAAATTTATTGTCATAAA
>VFQN01002388.1_pt1 | contig 29117 bp, 44 predicted proteins | sample 3512371 | NCBI WGS metagenome assembly VFQN01 (sample SAMN10412370, study PRJNA504923) | tailings metagenome | isolation source: Replicate 2 from Balatoc abandoned mine | place: Philippines: Itogon, Benguet | collected 2017-08-28
GGGGGGGGGGGGGGGGGGGGGGTGGGGGGGGGGGGGGGGGGGGGGGGGGGGGGGCCGGTGGGGGGGGGGAAACGGGGAAGGGGCAGAGAGTGCTGAAGGACGTCATGGCGGTGGGTGGGACGGCGGTTGGGTGGTGGTTGGGCGGCGGTTGAGCGGGCGGTTAGGCGGGTGGTTGGGTAGACGGTTGGGCACTTGGGCTGGGGTATTGGGGGAGGGGCAGAGGGTGCTGGAGGACGTGGCGTGGGTGGGACGTCGGTGAGATGGCGGTTGCAGGGGTAGGATGCAAGTAGTGGGGCGTGGGGGACGGCGGCGGCTGTGCGGCTGTGATGGGAAGAGGGCAACGCGGCATGGAGGATGTCATAGGATGGGCAGGCACTTGGGCGGTGATGAGGCTGTGGCTAGCAGTCTAACCACCGCCTATAGGCGGTGGTTAGACTGTGGGGGGCAGGGGTACCGATTGGGCATTGGGGCGTGGAGGACGCCATTGGTATGGCCGGGGGGCGGTCGGAAGGGCTGATGTGTGCGTACACTTGGTTGGCGATTAGCTTGTTTCCACTGAGTTGCAAATAGGTACTGCGCTGTTTGTGCTGAGTTGCAAATAGGCCGGATGCCCCGCCGGCCACTGATGCCGCTGTTCCCGCTACTTGCCGCTCCACCTGCTGATGTGCGCGGCTGGTCCCGTGGGTCCGCAGGGCGGCGCCGCCCGCAACCGCTACGTCGACATGCTGTACGACAAGGAGGGATTAGTAAACGAAATACGGTACGTAGGAAAGCTCCTCGCGCGCACGACAAGGGCTAGACGTGGCTGGAACACCACCCATGCTATCAAGGCGCGCGCTGTGGTACGCCTCCATTGCATATGCCCTTCCGCAGTGGATGGGATAGGATGAGATGGTGCCGCCCATTGGGAATTGTGTCGTATTCTGCCGCTCTGCGGTTAATTGCCGTGCACGTCTTTCCTGCCCGCCCGCACTGGATGTTTTCCCGCAGGTTGGTCGAGGAGGCGGAATCGTCCCTGCACGACCCTACCATAGGTGAGCTCGTTCGCGCTTGCGGCCTGCGGTTGGTGCACACCGGCATGCACCTCCAGCAGGCAACTGAGCCCTGGCATCCTCAGCTCAACGGCCGGTGCGCAGATAGCGCTACCTAAGCTGCACCGGCCCCTCCCACAATACCGATATGCATCCCTCCGCGTTGGAGTGAATTGGAGTCTTGACTATACGCATACGCATAACCTTGTAGCCCCTTCCTATGTCGTACCACTTCAACGCAGCCTTGCGCATAAACCGGCACGGCGAGCAATGCTGCCAATGCTGCCCACAGGTGGCAGCGGTGCCATCGTTCCACCAAAAGTCTCTCCTTCGTCACACGAATAACAGTAAGGCACATGTTATTGCCACCCGCAGGTGGCAGTGGTGCCATGGAGGCTCTGGCGGCCGGCCAGCGGGCCCGCCTCAGCCTCGCGCATACCCACAGCCACAACCGCCACAGCTCCCTGCACCTCTCCCAGCGCCACCACAGCCACCACAAGCTCAGCCTGCACGGCAGCAGCAACGGCACCGGGGAAGGCGGGGCCGGAGGCAAGGCGCGGATGAGCCGTGCGGAGCGCATCAAGAGCAGCTTGGCGGCAGCGGTGGGGTCAGGAACGGGGCCAGGGGGGAGCAGCGGGGCAGAGGGGCAGCTGCAGCTGCAAGGGGATGAGGATGGGGAGTGGGGGGATACGGAGGGCGGGGAGGAGGGCGGGGGCGCGGAGGGCCCGGAGGGCGGGGCTACGATGTACCAGCATCGGTCGCAAGCCTCGGTGATGCATGTGAGTTGGTGGTATGGGCAGAGGATGACGTGCTAAGCGGTATGCGGAGGCGGTTTGTGGCAAAATCTGTAAAGCAGGCGCTGACATTGAACCAGTTGCTGATAGCTCGTGGACTTGACAACGGCTAGCCCCTATCAGCAGCTGGCAGGGGTGTACGGCATGGCTTGTCCCTCCCTTGCTGTCTTGCATCAGCACCCTTCACCCTCGGCTGTGACCTGGGCACGCCCTCAAAACACAATGCAGGACGTCTTCCGGAGAGGGCCTGCGCAACCGGACGGCCAAGCACCAGGCGCGGACGAGCCAACTGTCTTCAAGCTCACGGAGGTGATAGTCTCTGCCCGTGCCACCTGGACGTCCGGCACTGAGAGCGATGCCAGTTGCAGCTACCAAGAAAAGTTTTTACCCGTTACCGCAAACCGCGTCGGCTCGAGCAAGGGGCCACGATTTGCATTAATGGGCAGTGGTTGTTGTCGGGTGGATTGTGCCCGCTAGATGGGCTACCGTAAGCTTGCTTGGCCTTCTAACAACTGCCGCATTGCGCAGGTGTCGAACATCGTGCACGAGGAGGACGAGCAAGAGCAGCAGCAGCAACAATGGAGCCCCGGGCACCTGCCGCTGCCGCTGCTGGTGCCGCTGCCTGCCGTACGGCGGCCGGACACACGTGCCTTCCGCCGCGCCCTGCACGACGTGCGCAGGAGCGCGCCGGCGAAGCTCATGCGGGTGCGGTACATGCAACTGCCATGATGAGTAATCACATTTTGAGTGGCATTCAGGAACCTTGCGAGGCTGAGTTCAACCTGGTGTCGACAGTGTGATTAGGCTTCTGCTCTAATGCGATCCCGGCCTGCTTCCGACTGTTGCAGAGGTTCGGGATGCCGCATCCAAAAGACGTCGCCGCTGCTGCAAGCAGCAGCGTGCCGCTACAGCAGGGCCTGTACGCGTCCCCTTCGTCGGCATCCCTGCAGGGCGGCACAACTGCAGCAGCAGCTCCAGGCCCCACGGACCCAGCTGCCCTGCTGCTCCCCGCCTGCTATAGCAGCAGCAGCGTAGGCTCCTCCCCAAGCCGGCGCAGACAACAGCAGCTGGCCGGTACTGCCGCCCCTAAGCTCACCCATAGGCAGCAGCAGCAGCAGCAGCCACCCCTCTTACGACCCCTGGACTTCGGAGCCGGCGCCCGCAGCCTTCCCGCGTCTCCGCTGGGGCTGGTACAAGGAACCCCCGCGCCTGTCAAGTACGGGTACGGCTCTGGGGTATACGGCTGGCAGCAACCGCCAACAGGCGGTGTCGGTGCGGATCACGCGGCTGGTGGGCATGGAATCGGTCCGCTGTTCGCTAGCCAAGACGTTCACCTACCGTCGCTAGAGCGGGAGGGAACAATCGGTGAGCTGCATTTGCTGCCGCCGTCGAAGCCGCCGCCGCAACAGCAGCAGCAGAAGCCGGTGATGCCGCCTCCTCTGGACCAGGAATTCAGCACTCTGACCGTGACAGCATCTGAAGGCGGCTTCAGTGGCAGCAAGCCAGGGGGCAGTACGACAGGAACAGGCACAGCCCGGGGGGCCCAGGCGCTGGGCTGCGAGCCGTCGTACGCCTCCCTGGGGGCTGTCAGTAGCTACAGCTACCTGGAGCAGTACGCCAGTACGTCGAACCTGCCGCTGCCGCACTCGCCGTACATGTACGGCGCGGGCAACACACGGTACAGGCGGTGGAGCATGCAGGGGATCGACCCGGCGCATGAGAACCCCGATTACTGGCAGGTGGGACTTCCTCACACACGGTACAAGGACAGTCGCAGGCGGGACATGTTTTGTAGCTGGGTTGCTGTAATCACCAAGTTGCCAACATCGCGCACGTACAAATTTCTGGTATTACACGTGCGTGTGGCTGCCGTTCAACGAAGCAGTGGCGTCCCTGCCTACATTACCTTTTCTCCATGCCCCATGTGCATCCGTGTGCCATGTCCGTCCTACCACCCCATGTTCACGTGTTCCCCAGGCCAAGGCCGCCGCCCTCCTCATGCGCCACACCCGGCGGGCCATGAACGGAGTGCCCGGCGCCGGCGGCGCCGCAGCGCACAACGCGACGGCGGTGGCGGCGGCGGTGGCGGCGGCCCGCAGCATGGCGGCGCAGGGGGCCTACGCCCTCCCCGCCGCTGCCGCGGTGGAGCGCTCCGCCCAGGTGCGCTGGCAGACGTGCGTTTGAGCTTTGACGGGATGTCGTGCTTTCAAGAGCAGCACGCACCCGGTTGCATGTACGTACCTGACCGCTTCTGTCCCTCATACAAGTAATTTGGCTTGGTGTTACCCGTGCAGGCGGCGGAGAAAGGCGCGAGGGCAGCAGCAGCAGCGGCCGGCAGCCCCGAGGGGAAACCTCTGTCCATGAGTCTGCCTAGCGGGGAGGAGTTGCTGCAGCAGCGGCAGCGGCACCTGCAGCTGGAGGAGCTCGAGCGGCTGCACGCCCTGCACAAGCAGCAGCACAGGCACAAGCAGCAGCAGCGCCAGCAGCAGCAAGGCAGCCAGTCGGGCGGGCAGCAGCAGGGGGCCCCGGCACACGGCAGCGGCACGGCAACGGCAACGGGGGAGAGCGAGGACGGCGGGGCGGGGAAAAAAGGGAGGAGGAGGAGGCGCAGCGGGCCTGGCACCACGCACGAGATGTTGGAGCAGCTGCAGCAGCAGGCGGCGGCGCTGGCGGCGAAGCGTGAGGAGGAGCAGCGGGAGCGGCAGGCGCGGGAGCAGCAGGCGATGCTGGAGGTGAAGGAGCGCAGCTGGCAGACCTACGGCCGGCCCGACCGCAAGGGCGATGACTCGCCGCGGCACCAGCTGCAGCATGGCGGTGGCGACAAGAGCGGCCGCGGCGGTAACGCTGCCGGCCTGGTCGCGGGCGCTGCGGGCCGGGTGCACACGGGGCAGCCGGCCGTCCAGCTGCCGCACCTGCCACACAGCACACAGCAGGGCCAGGGCCAGAACCGCAGCGCGCGTGGCCGCAGCCACAGCAGCTTGCCGACCAGGCAGCGGGAGACCCTGCAGGTATGTGTGGCAGCATCACTCACTGATTGCTAGTGTGGCAGTACCATTTCGGTCAGGTCCAGATCACATTGTGTGAAACAACGTGCAGGCGTTTGGGGCAGCGGAGGTCGCAAGTGCGGTGCTGCACCAGCCTGCATCGCCGGGCCGGGGGCTGGCGGGCGGCGTCGGGAGCCCCCGCCGCGATGAAGGAGGCAACGACAGAGCCCACAATAGCAAAGGCAGGTCCACTCGCACACCTTAAGGAAAGCGCTGTGCCCTTGTCCGCGGCCTCTTAGCGGGCGGGCTGCTGGTCTGAGCAGGCTGCTAACACACCCACTCGGCCCCTGCCTTGCCGCCGTGGAGGTCTTCTTTGCTCACTTTTCATCGTATGCGCCTGTCGATTGGAGCCATGCAACACCCCAATCCCATGCAAACCCATGTGCCTGCTCCAGCGCCCTCTTCAGAGGAGCTGGCCCGCAGGGAGCGCCTTCGCCAGCGCCACGGGGGAGCTGTGCAGGTGCGCGCGCAATGCGCTGCGCTGCGTCGTGCTGACTGCTTAGCACCCAGCCAACATATCATGTTCCAAGTCCAGCGCGGACCGTTACTTTGGCATCAGTCAGCCGCAGGGCCGTGCCAATGTACTGTGCCAGCCGCACAGCGCCACCACACACGTTGCTCCTGTTGCAATCGCTTCCATTGATGCATGCTGAATTCCCGTCACACCCTCGCGTGCGCTTGCGTGTACCACTCTCTGCACAAGTAACCAGACGGTGCTGCGCCGTACATCACCAGCTGATTGACGTGCGTGCCAAGCTGCCGCCTTCCATCTCAGCCACCCATGCGTGTCGTGCCCCCCTGCCCTTTCGTGCCCACCCACGTGCGTGCTGGCCCAGGTTGCCAGGCGGCCGCAGCCGCAGGCCTCCCACCTGCGGACCTCCGAGGTGTCCCGGCGGCGGCTCAAGCCCGAGCCGCCCGGCCCCGTGCGGGCCGCGGGGCCCCTGCGGCTGCCGGAGCTGGACCAGCAGCACAGCGCAGCAGAGGTGTGTGGGGGGCTGGGGAGCGGGGTTTTGGGAGGGTTGCTGTTTTGAGCCAATGCCATGGTGTGGGACGGCAGTAGCACTTGTGCTTACAGCGCAGTGGAAGCCGGCGGTGTAAGCGTGTGTCAAGACGGAGCAACGGTGGGCGTGCGGGACCACGGTTGCGGCACCATACAGCTTGACCTGTGCAATGCTGCTCGCAAGCGTTTGCCGGTAAGGGTTGAGCGGTGACGGTTTTCTGAGGGCGCACATGCGGATCACGAACACTGCCCGCTGCCATGACCCGTACAGATGAGCATGTAGCCCACATACAGCCACACACGTATATCGTCTGGCGTTGTCCCGCAGGCCTCTCTCCCGTCACCCTCGTTCGCCCTGCACGGCGGCGTTCAATGGGAGTCTTCCCTGCCCTCACCCGGCCGGCTGCCTGCCCTGCCGTCGCCCCGGGCAGGGGCCCTGCAGGGGGCCCGGCACCACCAGTAGCCGGATGTGCCCCTGTCACTGACGGAAGCAGCCGTTGCAGCTGCCCCGGCAAGTGCGCTCTGCAAGGTGATGCATGCAGTTGGTCTGACACGCAAGCAATGTCATGACGATGTGTCAGCGGGCAGTCGGTAACGCTAGTTTGGATGCGCATGTCGTGCATGGCCTGTGTTGGTCACGCATTTGTAGTGTTGTTGATGTTGCTTTTGGAACCTGTTGGAACGCATACCGGTGCTACGCCGCTGTGTGAGTGGTCCCAGGTTGTTGCAGTGCAGTCCTTCAGATCCGGCAGTGGCCGTTGTGAAGTCGGCAGCAGGGAGCGCAATGCAGCGCACAGGGAGACATGTATTGTGTGATATGACGTAAGCATTCGGTACAGCGTTACTAAGTCGGGCGGGCTTTGCCCCGATTGCCCCCGATTGCCCCGATTGCCTCGACATTTTTTTGTATGTATGGATTTACAGTTTTGGTCCCCTTCCAGGGCCCAGCCCCGTCCCACTCGGGAGAGCAAGGAGATTGTCTCGACATTTGTGTGTGCTACGTACTGTTGCCTTGGTCGTGTTTGCTTAAGCCTCCTTGGTGCATACACATCGGTACCGTATGCGGTGGTTGGATGCGAACTAGAGTTACTGGCACGGCACGGCTGTTTCATCGTACTTGGGCACTGGGCAACAACGCAGCGCACTGCCAATTGATGCTATCGAGGGTACCAGGGTTACAGGTGCAAGACTGCCAAACAGCATGCGGGGCATGCCCCCGGGTGCGGGGCACTTACTTGCGAACACCCCAACGCGGTGCCCTTACGTAGCAAGGGCGTCAAAACACAAATGGCGACGCAGCGTAACTGTGTAAAGGCACGAGTATAGCGAACCAACGGATCTTGCCATGTTGCTAAGACACAGGACTGCAACGACTACGGTACAGTAAGCATGTGCTGGCCCTGCATTTGGCCGCTCTGCAGCAACAGGGTGGTGCTAGCTGTGCAGCACCTGACAGCACGATGCCCTCGCCACGTGGCAACAGGGCGTGGCAGGGGCCAGCACCCATGCCAGCGTTCGTCTTGCTTCACATGTATGTCTGGACACCCGTATGGGGCATTCGTATAACTACGGGGATGCTAGCCAACCAGCCACAACCTGACGCCACATTATGATGTGACAACCACAACGGACACAGCATCAGCTAGCTACCAGAACACTGCACAAGGAGTATATCACATAGCACTACTCTTGGTAGTTGGTACCGTTCAGCACCGCGCTCCGGCGCGACAGCGGCACGGTCCAAGCTCCATGAATTGTTGGTCAAGCGACTGGAGGGATGTTCTGCCGCATCAGATCATTTCCCAAGGCAAAGCAGCTGTGGCAGCCTCCTTGGGGCCGTCGGTGCTCGTGGAGATGTTGCAATAGCTGGCGTCAGCGGGCAGCGGCTCACAGGGTGTAGATGAGCTGCCAGCGCCGGTTCTGCAGCCGCGCCCCCAGCTTGCCGTCGCTCACGTGGAAGTACGGCATCTGTACGGCAGATAAAAGGCAGGATACATGGGAGGGAGGTCTTGGTATCAGGTGCGCAGTGTCCGTGGATGCCGCAGGCACGAGAGGAGCGCATGCCACTGGCACCAACTCCAAAGCAGAGTGCCGTCAGCGGGGCTGCCAATCAACAGGGAGTTGAGGCGTGGGGTCTTACCTTGACCAGCCTGCCCGCTGCGTCTGGCGCCACGTCCAGCCCCACGCTCAGCCGCAGGTCCTGCAGGGGGGCCGGGGTGGAGGGCAATCGCAATGCGGCCAAACGGACGAGAAGGTCTGGCGCTGCGTGCGCGCCTACAGACAAGTCGTACTCAATAGTATTGAAGGGGTGCAGGTACGTAGAGGAATGGAGGACACGGCTACAGGAGGGGAAGCGGGGGCATGCAGCGTGCCTTGCTGCCCGTTGACATGGTGGCCAACAGTGCAATGTGTAGACACGGCCAGGGGCACGGCGCACAAAATGACAAGGAACACCACAGCTGCCGTACGCCCGTACCTGCTCGCTCGTCACCCCGTACTTGACTGCCTTGAGCCGCAGCGCTCCCCCAAGGGCCACCTGGCGCAGGGATGGAGGGGGTTAGGCGGTAGGACGATGGAGCGGGGGAATGCCGCTTCAGCAACTGTTGACTATTTCCTAATAACTGTCTGAACCCGCCCTGTCGAAACGTTGGGCTTCTGTGCCAACACCAGACCAGAGTTCATGGAATACTTGTGTCTTAGGCCCAGCCAGCTCACCTCCGTGACCTTGGGCTCGAACTCCGCGAGCAGCCTGGCGGAGCACCACACGTCCATCTTGTCGCTTTGCCGGATCACCTGCCGTACAGTCGTGCAGCACGCAGGGGCACCAGCACACGTAGCTTAGCCACCGGCTGCATTCCTCGCACGGGGAGGATACGCATAAAGGCGTACCATACTGTAAATCAGGTGGTGTGGTTAACACGCCAACATGCAAGTACTCCCATACACATACATCTGGAAGCATGAAACCGTGCGGAAGTGAGGCTATCATACGCAATGGCTCGCACCTGGGGGTTCTTGTGGATGGCGAGCGTGTAGCGCACCCGCTGCTGCAGCAGCGTGGGCAGCCCCACCCGGCCCCCGCTGTAGGCCCCCGCCGCCGCCGCGCCCGCGCCGCCCAGCTCCCCAGCCGAGGCGGTCGAACTGCTCTGCCGGGGCGGCAGCGGCGGCGAGCGAGCCGTGTCGTACGACAGGCCGGGCGCGATGTTCCAGTCCTGGAAGAGGAGGCACTTCAGGCCGCCTGCAGCAAGTAGAGAGAAGGGACGTTGTTGGGCCATGATCTCGTGCGTCAAGGGATAGCTTTTAACAACCGACGTTATGGCCTGATGTGAGGCCCGTAGTGCTGCACCTGTTGTGCCGCCGTCACCTCCGTTTCCAGGAATGTGCGGCGTCAGGGACTACAGCACAGCAACCGTACTCGTCGCCAGTGCAACTTCCCTTCAATGCCTCGCACCCCCCCATGCCGCCACCCACCCGGCAACACCGCGTCCGGGTCCAGGTTGGGCTCGTCCACGTAGCCGCCCGACCTGCGCTGCTCCTGCGCCGTCACCAGGCGCTGTACGGCACAGTGCGACAGTACGACAGGGGATAAGACACAGCGCATAGCAGGAGCGGGAGGGCAAGCAGGCGTACGGGTAGATCAGCTGGTAAGCATCCCAGCACCTAGAGACTACATGTATGCCCTATTGTTCAGGATAGAGGGCTGTTCTGTGCTGCCATGGCAGGGGGGCTCAACCCACAGGCCCAACAGCCCGGCGGCCCACCTGCAGCAGTGGCACGTGGGTGTAGAAGTTCTTCCGCACGTGTCCCCAGATCCGGTGCTGACCTGTGCACAATGGACCAACACGCAGATGATAACAATCGGCACCATCCATGGCCAAGGGTACGGTGTCGGCAGCTATGGCTGCTTCCTGAATGCCAAGTGCCATCCGCGCAGTTGGGTGCCCTGGCACTCCCATGAACCCTATCAAGTGCATGTGCAACTGAACTACTGAAGTATGGACGCGGGCCGGTGTTGTACCTGCCGTGTACTCCGTATGAACGCGCACGCAGCTACCAGTAGAACGTGAATCCGGTACGGTACGAGGGGAAAGCAGGTGGCGGGCCGTGCGCTACACCGAGTACGGCACAGCCGTACAGTACACGCGGAAAGCGCATCTCACCCGACATGGTGTCAAGCATGCCCCGTGTCTTGAACTCCATCTTCCGCGCAGTTTCCATGTACTGCCGGGCTGTGAGGCACAGCCGCCGCCCCGTGCAGTCCCACACCAGGGAGGTCTGCATCAGAGCCAGGCAGCAGGACTTCTGAGCCATGACGCCCAACACAGCTTTGCCAGAGAATTGAAGGTATCGATTACGCTCCTGGTAGCCGTATGTTAGGGTGGCTACCAGGCTACGTTGCTTCCATGCAATGGGCTCGGTGTACGAGGGCACCAGCAGCTTTGCCTTCCACCAACAGCACAAATGCGTGCTGTGTGCCGCTGAGCATGTGCACTGTCTTGTCGTGGATAAGGGCTCTGAGCAGTGGAGAACGGCACCTTGTGGGGCCCCTCACCTTGAGGTTGCCGAACGTCGCTGCTTCACTACCCTCGTCACTACCCTCCTCCGACTCTTCGTACGATGCCGCCCTGCGAGCGCTGCCCGAGCGCGCGCTACTTCCTGGAGGGGCTGCTAGTGACGACGGCGCCTCAGCAAGGAGCGCAAGGATGTTTGGTCTGCGCTGCATGTTCTCGCTGGTGGAGGTCGGGGGCAAGGCGAATTGCTGGCATGCGGTGTCGGCGTTCTCAGTCCCGCCGCCAGCACAGCTGTTTGGGGCAACGTGTCCGCCCATTGGAATATGAGAGTGGTATGCAGTAGTCAGGGGGTGCGGAAGCGTTCCACGTTTCGGATTTAAGAACAGGTGTTCTATGTTAAGGGCGCCAACTGCTTCAGCGGTATGGAGGCGTCAAGCCTTACAGCAGCTTTCTCGCAAACTATACTAGGGGATGGGACTGGTTTGGCCCAAGGCTGCCAGTGGAGCTGCAGACGGCAAGCCATTGCTCAGCCAACTGCCGCAACCACCAGCGGTCGTCCAAGTGCGCTCTGCCCGGGAAATCTGTCACTGCAACACCTTTCCTGAGCTACGTCTGCTGCTGTAAAGTATTGACTTCCAACTTGCCTGTCAGTCAATCAAACCAGTCATAGAAAATGCTGGCTATGCAGCGCATGCGTGCCCCCGCGGTGAGACCACATGTTGGCTTTAAAAGCTACCATCGTAATACCCCAGCTGCGACAACTAGCGAGACGAGTCCTTTCGGGGTGCAAGCGGCGGCCTGTGGTTGCGGCTCGTGGTGCTGCTTCAGCCATGGAAGCTAGTGATTAAGAGCTTTCACGAGCTACATTCAAACCCTTCAATCTGTGGATGCAAACGCGCACAGGCTCCTGCGGTCGCTTCTCGCGGCTCCGCGTTCATGGCCAAGCCTGTGGTGGCGACGCGCGTTGCTGTCGTGGTAGGTTGATACGCAGCACCTGCACCAGGGTTGCCATTTTGCTTGAACTGGCATGCGGGGCAGGACATTGGGTTGGTCGACGGTGAACGCGAGGTCCTCGCGAACGCTCAGCGCCAGCGGGTTCGGTCGCGCGCTGCGGGCGGTTCGCATGTCTTGCACATTAATGTGTACTGAGCAAGTATTCGTTGCATGACTCGCTGCCTGTTATGCCTGCTCGGTGTCTTCCCCTCAACTCGTGGTGACGCGCGCTTGGCCTCCCGCACCCCTCGTCCCCCCTCAGCCCGCTAAGGCCGCCCCCGTCACCGTGGTTGTGGAGGCGAAGCTGAAGACCCGCAAGGTGCGCGAAAGTGGCCGCGTACCGTGACTCCAGCACGGTTTCCATGGCAGTGGGCTGCTGTGGCTGGTGCAAAAGGGCACCCAGCGCCATTGAACAAGGCGTGCAGCGCAGCCCTTACCAGAGCAAGCGGATGTTGGTGGTCTGGGAATGGCGGTGTGGCTTCAGCGAGCACTCCTATGTCATGGCTGCAGTAGTGCTCACCACACGTTTCAGGTGCATTCCTTCAGTGCTCACACCGGCACGCCAGCTTAGATCAAGACAAGCCCCTCCCTGGATAAGGCTGTGGCATTCCGCCGACATGTTCCTGGAAGGTCATCCTCCGCCGCATCCGGCGTTATGCCGTGATCGCGTGACCACCATACAGACCGCCAGCAACATCCGACAATAAAAGGTTCCGCCCTAACCGCTGTACTCGTTGCCTCCTCCCCGCAGGCTGCCGCCAAGCGCTTCAAGGTGACCGGCAGCGGCAAGCTGATGGCCCGCCACTCGGGCAAGCAGCACATGAACGAGAAGATGGACCGCGACACCAAGCGGTGGGTGCGGGGCGGGGGCTGCTGGGGACGGGGCGGGGCGGGATGGGGGGAGGTTATTTAAGCCGGTACTGAGGAAGCCTGCGGAAGCCCGATATCACGCATAGTATTTCTGTGTCGCGCGATGGGCGCGGGAAGGGTGGCTGCGGGTGGTGCGGCCGTGCGTAGGAGCCGTTGCTGCACGGTGCATGGCGCGTGACACACGCACACACGTGTCTGGGTGTCTGGGTTGCCGGGTGCGGGCGGGCCTGTCGACGGTGGCAGCCCTTGGCCGTGGGCTCCATTTTTTGGGTACCGGCAGCCTATTCTCCAAAAGGGTCGGAGGCAAGCATCAGGCTGGGATGGTGCACACCGTGCTCAAGGGACGCTTGCAGCTGCACGGCAGCACCTCCATGCCCGCCTGTGTAACACATGATGCCGCGCGAAGTGCAACATAAGCGCGATGCGCCACGTGGGTGAGGGAGCACACTGGCGCGCTGCCGTACTCGCTTGACCACGCTTGATTGCAAGCACTCACTAGACGCGAAATCAGTCTGCGACCAACCTGAAATTTCTCTCTCTCGTGCCCCTCCTGCTTTCCTTGCGCAGCCGCCTGGGCAAGACCTTCGTGCTCAACCCCGCCGACGTCTACAACGCCACCAAGTGCCTGCCCAACCACAGCATCGGCAAGTAAACAGCCGAACCAGCTATTTGTGATTGGATGTGTGCAAGTCTAACGCACTGTTTGGGTCATGCGAGGCTGCAAGGGCGCAACATCCTGTGGAGCCGTGGAGCTGGGTAGGCGGCACGTCAGCATGAAGGCTTGACCTCGCTAGTCATCGATGTAGAGAGAGAGACCTCTGTACATCCCTAATGGGAAGTGTATACGTTGCTTTGACTACCTGTGGCTCTGGCAGTGCGCAGTGGTCCGGGGTCTAGCCTCGTGTGACAAGGTGGGAAACTAGCGGGCGTCAATCATGTAGGAGGGGCGGCATGGTTCGTGCATGTTGGCGATGAGCGACGGTGCGTAGCTGCCACCATGCGGCCTGTGGACAGGCTGGCCTGGAGAGCACGGTGCAGGTGTACTTTCTCTCGTCACAAGCTGTGCCTTGGGTTTTTCTGCGGTGCCTGCGAGAGCAAGGCAGTGCCAGGCATGGCGACGGGGCTGGTGCGTGCTGGGCCACTCCGTGTGTCGTTCCGCACTCATCACCTTCGCTCCATCGGCAATTTTGGGCATCAAGCCGGTGTCGGAAGGTGCTGGACGGGAACGCTGGGGTGAGCAACTCGCTCGTGAGAGGAGGCTGTGGAGACGTCAGGCAAGACAAAAGCCTGACAGATGTAATACGCAAAAGGGCTTGCCGGCTGTGCCCCTTCTGGTCGCCCTTCGGCGATCGGGAACCACTGCCAAATTCGGTGTCAGCTCAACCTGCAAGTGCGTGCTGATGTGCTGGCTGTGGGCATCGGGCAGTGAATGGGCGCAGATCGGAGCTTCCCCAATGCTTGCTACCGTATGCATGGGGAACCCGTCGACTTAACAGTGGATTGGAGACAACCTACACCGCTGGCTCCCCTTATCACACTAGCAAGTTCTTGCTGTACAAGGCTGCATCCTTGCAAGCAGGCGAGGCACTGTGCCAAGCACAGGGAGTGCTGCTGTCTGGGTTGTCTGTGACACGGTGACAGGCCAAGAAGGTCGGCGTTGTCTGGCTTGACCTTGCTTTACCAAGAGCAAGGAGCGCTTGACGACGAAACACCTGAAATGCAACACAAATTGCGAAAAGAAAATGGGGAAACTCCACACGTTGGGCCACTATGTCTGGTGACTTCGCCCGCCCCAGCACGCCTGCTCCACCATTGAGACGTCCATGTCTCCCCACTCCCATGACCATACCGCCCACATAAACGGCTTGTGAGCCCCCGCGAGCTACAGGGCGCCGTAACCCAACAAGCAACAACACCTGGGGCGCCAACCCTTCCCCACGGAAGGCCTAGGTAGCATGCTATTTGCTATACCTGCCCACCGCCGCCTGATGTGCAAATGCCGACAAGGTTCCGACGTCGATTCACACGTCACACCCATACCATAACGGCCTGCCACATATGCAGCTGCTGCGGTGAGTCGCGGGGCGCAGTCGCACGAGGTACGCCTTCCATATTGCCACAACTCCATCGAGACCAAGTTGCGTCCACCAACGGCACGGCTTTCGCTTAGACTGGCCAGTACGCAGCTGCCGCACAAGCACAAGCATCAAGCCATCTTCGGTCAGAAGGCAATGGCCGCCGCCGCGCTGGCCCCCGCCGCCAGCTCCTTCTCCGCGATGCGCGTGCGGCGCAGCAGCTCGTCCGAGGCGGGGCCCGGCTCCGTCTTGCTGACCAGCCAGGGGGCGAAGGAGGTGCGCAGGAACAGCAGCAGCCCGCTGGTCAGGGCCGCCATGGTCTGGGTCGGGGGCACAGGGCGAAGGTAGGGCGTACTTCAGATGTGAAGGAAGGTACTGACGATTCGAGATCACTGACCAACGTCTTGTCGGTGACTGTGCATGGGCTGCGGCTGGCTTACCGGCAAGTGGGATGGAGAATTTGTTCAGTTGGACGGCGCAGTGTGGTATGTGGTAGGGGTTAGGACACCAGAAAGCGCTCACACGCGTCCCAGCACGCACCTTGTGCTGCGAAGCCACGCGGTGGAAGATCTCCTTGACGTCGCCTGCGCACGCACGGCAAGTAGGCGCATTAGGCGCCACGCCAGGGGTGTCCATGTACAGGAGGCCACACATATGCCGTAAGGAATATTACATTGTTACACACTCACCCGCCGTCTTGCAGCTCTCCAGCAGCTGCTGCAGGAACACGCGCCACGTGAGGGTGGCCTTGGCGCTGAGGGAGGACCAGTCCACCACCTGGGGGGAGGGGGGTGCAGCACAGCGGAGGCACCGGGGCGGGGGGACGTCAAGGCTTGTTACGCAAGGATGATTTGACAACACTACAGGTATCAAAACAGGCAGATACAGGATGATCAACTCGGACGAGTCAGCATACAGGACGTGTGCCGTACGGAAGACTACGCTTGGCAATGCATTTTGCCGAAGGTCTTGTCCAAATGAAGAGTTACGCTGTTCCCCATTTACCTTGAGCAGCGACAGGCTGAGCCCGAACCGCGCCACCAGAACCGCCGCCAACCGTGCCACGTGGCTCAGCCGCCGCACGTCCAGCGACTGGGGAGGGTGCAGGGTTCGGCGGAGGGAGGCAGGGCGCTCACGAGGCAACACAGTGCAGAGTTCAGCAAGGATGTGTTCTCATCAGCGAGTAATCAGCCCCCATAATGATTTACGGTGCCGCAGGTTGCAGCCAGCGCCAACGGTGAAGCGCCGACGCATGACTTGCTCGCCAAGGTGCCAACACAAAGCCCGCTGGACGGGTCTTGCTTTCTGCTCCTTGCTCACCTCCAGCCCCTTAAGCGACATCGTACGGTGCTGGTTAACCCTGCACAACTATCCTCCTTACTGGCACGGCCGTACCGGCACGGACCTGTGGCGTGTCTTACACCAAGCCTTGCAGACAGCACCTGGCTCCCCCTTGTGCTCCGTTAGTCCCCACCAACTCCACCCCACCTCGAGCTCCTTGAACTTGTCCCACAGGCAGTACTGCAGCGTGACGCGGTGCGCGCGGCCCAGCGAGCCGCCGCCGCCCTCGCCCGGCCCGCCGCCGCCCCCGCCGCCGCACAGCCGTAGAGCCAGGAGCGCGTAGTAGGGGTTCCACGCGCGCTCGTCAAGGCAGCAGTCCACCAGCACACGCACGATCTCGCGCCGCTGGTCGCCCTAGGGTACGTGTGAGAGTGCATACGCCGTGGTGAGTCCCGGGGGAGGATCGAAGGTGCTGGGAGCAACGGGCAGGACGGCCTGCAGTGCTCAGTCGCGTTGTTGTGTTCAAGGGTTTAGCCCGCATGCGACCGTATGCGACCGTTATGTGTTTGTGCGGTACGGAACCCTCCGGCCCACCTTGAGCGGCAGCCGCAGCAATTTCTCGTGCGCCTCGTTGCAGTCCTGCACGCCGATGACAACGCACAAGCAGGCACATGTCGTAACTGCTGTGCCTGCAATTTCTTTCAGCCGAATGCAGACGCTGCAGGTACTGGCGTTCTTTATGCCTGAAGCGAAAGCAAAGCGGCACCTTATCAACGAGTCTCTTGACTCACCGCAGCTCCATACGACCATACCAAGCATACCGGTACCCCCTCACCTCCGACCCCATGATGGCGATGAACACCGCCCTCCGCGCATCCGTGTTCATCCGCTGCGCCGCCGCCAGCTGCAGCAGCTTGGCCGTGTTGCCGCCGGGGGCCCCGCCGGCGTCGGCGCCCGCCGCCGCCTCGAGCTCGCCGCCAGCCGCCGCCGCCGCTGACCCCCCGGTGGCGGCCAGCATCAGTGGGTCGTCCAGGGCCTCCCCCGCCAGGGGCTGCCACCACATGCCTGCCCCCCAGGACCGTTGGGGTGACAGTAGTCAGGTTCATGCCGGTTCACAAGGACAAGAGCAATGTACATCCTCGCCACGCGCAGGCTTGTCCTTGCCACTTTGTGACTGCAGTAGCCGGGAGATGGCCGCGACATGATAAGACTGTTGCTACATCCTGATCGCAACCACCGCACCCTCCTTATCCACCCGTATCTCCTCCATGCACACCACGCCCCGCTCCTCGCGGAGGACTCACTCAGTGCAGCAGGCAGCGTCGGCTTTCTACCGCCAAACCCTTTCCTTACCTTTCTTGTTTGGCGCCAGCAGCTTGGGCCACGTCAGCCCCCTCAGGCACACCTCGTCTACGCCCAGCCCAGCCAGCCACTTGGCCACGCCCGGCTGCAGCACCGCCAGCGCGCCGCCGCGCCGCCCGCCGCCGGCCGCGCTGGCGGCGGCGGACTTGGAGCCCTTGGCTGCGATGCCGCCCAGCGACACGGTGGCTGCGGCGGCGGCCCCGCCCGCGGCGCTGGCCTTGTTGTTCTTGATGTCAATGATGAGGTCCAGCATCAGCTGCGCGCGCTTGCTCAGCTGGCCTGCACGGGCGGGGGAAAGTGCAATGAACGTATGCAAGGAGGATGACGTACCGTATTTTGCACGGCCTCCCAAGCGGTGACCCTTTTTCGCATTTCCTTCGGAGCGGTAGCATGGCAACGCAGCGCGGGATGCATCCCCTGACCCACGCCGTTTGGTGCCCCGCCGCTCACCGTCCTTGCCCAGCTGCGCCGCCCGCTCGTGCACCCCCAGCACGAACTCCTTCATCAGCCCGGGGTCGGCGTTGCGCAGCTGCAGCCCGACCTGCGGGCGCATGGCGAGCACGCACACGGGAGTGAGTGTGGTGGGTCTTACATTATCTCAAGCTTTAGTCTCCTAAACCGACGCAGCGTGGACGCAATATGACGTACTTAGGGCGCAGTTGCAGCAGAACGCACACCGGGTCGGCGGGACCGAAGTGCCGGCATCAGGCTGTCGCGCGTGCACTTCAACTGGATCTGGTATAAACTCGCCCCGCCCCGTCCCGCCCCAGCCATACCCTGTTGAGCAGCATGGCTATCGCCCCCGCCCGAAGAGCTCATCCGTGGCCACTAGGCGTTCCCCCCCTTGCAGTGGAGTATCAAAGGGCTATCGCCCCGTGCCGCCCCGTGCCGCCCCGCCCTGCCCCGCCCCTACCGCGTTGAGCAGCGTGACCATGCCCGACACGTCCTCCTCCTGGAAGCGCTCCCGCAGCGCCGCCAGCAGGCTGTAGCACAGCCCCGGCCCCACCAGGCCCGCGCTGAAGCAGTAGGCCAGCAGCGTCACCAGGTTGGACTGCGCCAGGCTGCGAGGACAGCAGCGGGGTCCGGGAGGAAAAAAGGCAAACAGTAAGTAGGGAGGATACAGGGCAGTGCTAACGGGGCGCGGGAAAAGCAGGGTCGCGTGCAGGTCGTTTGGGAACAGAAGGGCGGCCGTGCGTTGCCGTCCGTTCAAGGTACCGCGCCTCGGTCCAGACTGACAATCCGTTACGCAGCTCGTCACCTTCCTTCCCTGAACACTCACTATGCCTTGTCGCCCCAAATAGGGCTCCGTCACAGTGTTGGCACTACCTGCCTTGCTATTCAAGCTCCTGGCCTCCACCACCAACTTCTTCAGCTTGCTATGCTGCCCCCGCCCACCTGTCGCCGTTCTTCCTTGCCGCCTCCAGCCGCTCCGCCAGCCCCGCCAGGAAGGCGGCCGCCAGGTCCTGCGCCTCCGCCTGCGCCGCCACCGCCGCCACGAACGCAGCAGCCACCGCCGCGAACTGCTCCGATGCGCGCGGGCCCGCCTCCGCGGCCTGCAGCGCACACACACAGCACCGGACACATGGGCCAGTCAGGCCCGACTTGCATATCCGGGGCAGGGCAACGGCGGGCGCGGACAGCTGGGTGGATGGGCGCTGTGCCAAGGGTTCGCAGCTTTGGCATGGCGCTATGCAGCGTGGGGGCGATAGCAAGGGTGGCAAGAAGTACGTCAAGTACGGCGCGGTCAAGTACGGTGCCTTACCCCTAGGATTTGTGTGGCTACTGCCTCCGAGACCAGCCTCCTGCCGCTGGTGCGGTACAGCTCAGCCACGTCGCGCGAGATGGGCTGCAGGTTGGCCTCGGCCAGCCTGGGGGATAGGGTTGCGATTAGCAGATATCGTGGGTTTCAAGGCGCCAGTGCAGGGAGGTGATTGTATTTTTGGTTCTACCTTTGCACCACGGTTGGGCAGGGTGAAAGAGTAGGCCGACGAATGGGCTACCATGCGGACTCGTACTACACCAGGCTACCCACTCGACCGCCGGCCCCACGTGTCACCTGTTAATGAGACCCGTGATCCGCCGCTCCACCTGGGCCCGGGCGGGGTCCGCCGCGCCCTTTCCACCCGCCGCCGCCGCCGCCATCTGCGCCCGCAGTGCTGGGGGGATGTACCGCCCCGCACCGCCGCCAGCCGCCGCCGCAGGAGCGGCGGCAACGTTGCCCCGTTCCCCGTCCTCCCCTTCATCCGACCCCTCCTCCTCGCCCTCGTCCTCGTCCTCATCCTCCAAGCCGCTCTCGCCCTCGCCGCTGCCGCTCTCGCCCTCGCCGCTGCCGCTCTCCAACTCCTCCAAATCACTCTCCCCCTCCTCCCCTTCCTCCCCCTCCCCTTCCTCGCCTTCCCCATCCTCGCTCACCTCCTCCCCCTCCCCGTCCTGCCCATCGCTCCCCATCTCCATCCCCTCCTCATCCGAGTCCTCCCCAAACATGTGCCCCATCATGTCGTATCCATCCTCGCTGTCCCCCTCCTCCCCCTCCTCGTCTTCCTCCTCCCCTTCCCCCTCCTCCTCGTCCTCCTCACTGTCCGACACCCCCAACCCAAACCGGTCCTCATCCTCATCCTCCTCGCCCTCATCCTCGCTGTCCCCCTCCCCACCCTGCCCCCGGCCGGGATCGATACCCAGGAACTCCAGCTCTTCGTCCGACTCCTGGTCCAGTAACTGCTCCACCTCCTTAGCCGCCGCCGCCGCCCCCCTGCTGCCCACCTTGGCCGCCACCCGGCCCAGCAACCCATCAGCCCCGTCCCCAGCTGCCTCCTGCTGCGCTTTTTTGGACCTCTTCTTCGCCATTGGGTGTGCTGCGGGGGTGGTCTTCGCCAGCAGCTGCTCCGCCTCCTGCACGGTGGAGGAGAATGCGGACGTCCCAGTCAAGTCACTTCCGTCCCCATCCGGCCTTGCAAAGTCCTTCGATCGAGGCCCCTTTCCGAAACCCGTTGCGGCCAGCTGCGCATCCGGTGTGCCCCCAAACTGAAGGAGCCACACCCCACTCGCTGTAGTTAGGTCTCCACGCGGCCCGCTCTTGCCCACTCCCCCCCACCCCCACTGCAGTCATCAACCTCGCTCTCCGCAGGCCGGCTGTTTCCGATTCCTCTTTGCCTCTTTGCGGTTACCCCCCACCCCCACCTGCGCGTCCTGGCCGCCCAGGTACTTGGGCAGCAGTCGGCTGCCCGCAGACACACCGCCAAGGATCTTGTCCCAACCGTCAACCGCATCCTGGGAAGGCAACGGCAACAAGGCATCGCACAGCATGCGTCAGTGGAAGAGGTGACATCAGGTCACAGCCTTCACACTGACAAACATCTCCGCATGGAAGGTGACCAAGTCAGGCGTCGGGGGCGGGAGGTCGGTAATGATTCGAGGTTGTTTGGTCCGTGTAAAGGGGGACTACGCAAGGACCCTCAACCGCTGCTACGTCGGTACATATGTAGCTGCGCCGAACAAGTGCACATATGGTGTGGCGGTGCTTACCACTTTGCTCTTGCCAAGCTTCTTGGCCAGCTCGGCCTGCATGGCAGTGCGGCAGGGCCACGCGCGGCCGTTAGCCAGGCAGACACCAGGACCTTGGACGCAGAGCACAAGTCCTCCAACAGCGTGTAAGGGTCACATCCGTGCTGTAAATGGAGGTGCCTTTTGTATAATGCTGCATTCACCGCTAACCGCCTGTGAGCGACATAGCGCAGAAGCTTTGCTCAGTTTCACACCAGCCCCAAGCAAGATCTCAACAACACCCCATACAGTAACAAAACAGCCCTTTTCCTGGAAGAAGCACAAGCACTCCATTGTTCGTGGCGCAGTTCCGTTCCCAGCTGCCGAAGCAGGTATGGCCAGCGCAGCCGACCTTGTCATAGCCTTCATAGCCCAGAGGGCCCCACAGCCCTGAGGCTCCCATACCCCAGAGGGCCCCTGTTCCAGATGTCCCCATACTCCACAGGCCCCGTTGGCGCGTTTAGCACATCTCTGTCGTCCTTGCACCTGTACCAGCATCCCAGAGGCCCCCACACCCCACAGGCCCCGTATCCCAGAAGCGGCCCACCTGCAGCCGCAGCTCTTCCAGGAACGCCTCCTTGCTGTTCCGCCCCTCCCACCCCGCTGACAGCAGCTCGAAGAACTTGGTCTTGCTGCTGCTGGCGGCGCCGCCAGCGCCCCGGGAGCCCCCGCCGGCGGCTGAGGGTTCCTCCCCGCCGCCGTGGGCCGCCCGCCGCTGCTGCATGGCCGCCAGGGTGCGGGTGAGGCCCGCGGGGGCCGCCGCCGCCGCTTTGGAGGTCTGGGTGGCAGGGCGCTTGGCGGGGCGGCCAGCCTGCATGCGTGGGGCCATGGACGCGCGGGAATAGCGGTACATAAGCGAAGAGCCTGCCGGTGCTATCTGGTCGTGTCGGGCCTTGCATTGCCGTCAGGCTCCGTCTAGCACCCTCATGTGGGGACGCAAGTGCGTGGTGCGGCCCTCCACTTCACTAGATGGGAAGCCAGCAGAGGCAAGCCCCACACGCCTAAATACTCAAGTGTCAAAGTACATTGCATCCGTCCTACGGCACTGGACGTGAGGACACGAGCAGGGCCTGATCCAAAGACGGGCGCAACCCACCTCCTCCCGACTGCGGCCTGCGTGCGTGTCCCCGTTGCCTGGCCGCTTCATGCCAGCGCCGGACCTGCCCCGGCCGCCGGCTCCTCCCCTGCCACCACCGTGCCATCCGCTTGACCCTGGAGTCTCTCTGTCCCCTCTGGCAGGCTGCTGCCTGCCCCCGTCCTTCCACGCGTTGCCGCCGCCGCCACCGCTGCTGCCGCCACCGTAGCTGTCTCCTGCTCGGCCACCGCGGCCCCCTCGCCGGCCGCCCCGCCCTCTCCCCCTCCAGCCCGATCCTCCGCCACCGTCTCCTCCTCCTCCCAGCTCCCGCATGAGACCCATGGGGAGCTTGGGGCCCTCGTACCCCTGCCCCCCGCCATGGGACCGCCCCTGCCCCCGCCCCCGCCCCTGCCCCCGCCCCTGCCCCCGCCCCCGCCCCTGCCCCCGCCCCCGCCCTCTGTCATTGCCCCTGCCGCCTCGCATATCGTGCGTGCGTCACAGCCTACTCCTTAACAGATGCGAGGACAGTAAGTGTCCTAGAAGGGGTGTCAGTGTGTAGAAGGTCTTGTGGGTGGTGTGCTGCCAGGCTGCACCTAGGCTGTTGCAGGCACCGAGTGCCGACAACGCCCCACGCTGTCGTTATGGCAAGCCCGAGAGCTATGTCAGGAACACTACTGAAGAACTACCTTGTCAACTGTGCAGATAATGGATTGCTGCTTAGCCCCAGGGCAAGCGAGGAACGGCTGCCGCCGAGTCGAACGACAGACCGGCGGCCAAGTCGAGTACCCAGGTGGTGAGGAAAACACGTTGCCAGGGCTTGTGATTTCAAGGGTAAAATAGCATGAGCTTGTATCTGTGATCGTGCCCTGTCTGCGCAAGGGGCTTCTTCGCTAGTCCAAAAGTCTAAACGAGCTCAAGTGATATGGGCCGCCCTGAAACTTGGTGTTTCTAAAGCATTTGTTGATTATCACCAACTATGTTTGACAGGCATGCTGTTCCCGTTATCCCGGTCGACGGTTGTACTGAGTTGGTTGATGTTGCGTGCTGCGCCCGCAAAAAACTGCCAGGCGACGGGGCACCTTCGCATTCGCCGTAATTGTTTGCCGTGCTTGCTCCTGCTGCACCTCCAGCTGGCAGAGGGCGCGCGGCGGTATGTAACCCTAACCGGACAAACGACATTTGACGACAGCCAAATTTGCCACGGTATCAGTACATAGCGAGTCTAGCTAGTTAAATACTTTGCTTGCCCATGCGTACCAAGCGGCAACAGCGTCGAAGCTTGCAATTGCCCAACACACTGCGGTAATCCAGCCTACATTGTGTCATTATAAAGAGCTTGACGATTTTTCCTTGTCCTAGGCCGCCTGCGCGGCTTCGGTTCATAGCAGCAAACTGAGCGTTGAGGAACAAGCAGGTAGGCCGGACTTGCTGTGAGGGCATGTGGCAACAACTGTTGGCTTACAAAGCCTGCTGTATCTGCATTAGTTCTGTCCAAAGCAGGAATCGGTGCGTTGCCAGTCTGGTCATGTTTGACATGCCTCAGGCGCCTACCTTGGCGTGCTCACGCGTTGTGATGCCGTAGCCTCGCCCGTATACATTACTGGCATGAATTAATGGTCTCCCGCCTCTTTGCCACTCTTGCTGCAGGCCTTGAGGAAGCGGGAGGGGAAAGCGGGGGCAGCGTCCTTGAGGCTCTATGGACCGACGCCCTGCCGTCGAAGCAGCAGGCCACCCGCCGCTGAGCCGGACAAACGATGGTGCACATGCACCTTAACCCCGCTCGGAGCCACTTGCGGCTGAGGCTGCCGCAGCAATCACACCACGGCCGCTGCCGCACTAGGTTGCAGCACGGGACTGGCAGCTGCTGCCACAGCTGCAGCTGCCGGCGGGGGCCGGGAACCAGGCGGCATACTTGTCCAGCGTGAGGCGCGTTGCAGGATAAGGCTCTGCGAAAAGCACAGCTGCGCTACCGTCTGTAAGCATGTCTGCCGCGGTGGACCGGCTGCGCAACTTCCATGGGGACCAGCTGCTGGTGCGCAGCGGCACTCTGGCCTCCATCAAGTCCTTGGGGAGCATGGCCAGGTGCGGGACGTACCTGTCGGTACGGAGGAACGTACTACTATGTGGTACCATGTGCTGCCGGATATGCGGTAGAACCTGAAGACTTGTGCGCGTACGACTGGCTGGGTGCACTCCTGTCCCAGCTGAGGTGAACGTATCGGGCACCGAGCCGGTGGCCGCTGTTGCACTGATGCAACTTGGTTGTCCTCGGTGGCCCTTCCAGTGCTGCACCTTCGGCTGTCAGCGGTGCCAGTGGTCCTGGCGAGGAGGACAAAGCTGCCAAGGCGCGGCCCGGAGACGTGGATGCCGTGATTGATCCGTACAACCTCACGGAGTCAGACCTGAGCAGCAGCACCGACGAAGGAGAGGCAGAGGAGACGGAGTGGGAGTCTGCATCCCGAGGTGAAGGGGGCGATGAGGATGAAGATGAAGAGCCATTGTCAGACGGAGAGGCAGAGCGGGACGTGGAGGGACGGGGCGGAGCTGTCGTACGGCTCATGCTGGAGCGGGAGTACGGCAAGGCCCCTGCGGGTACGGGGGCTCGGAGCATAGCGGGCGCAAGAAGTGCTGCTGTGCAGAGCAACGCCGCGCCTAGGAGCAACGCAGGCGGGCGGAGCATGGCTGGTGCAAGGAGCGTCGCAGCGGCTGCGAGGAGCGTTGCAGGGGCGCGCAGTGTTGTGGGAGGTCGGAGCTTCGCCGGGCCCAGCGTTGCGACGGCGGCGACAGAGGCTGCTGACAGCCTTACGGCGTGGGCGGCGCGTGGGCCCAAGGCGCAGCCGCTGAAGACGGGCCTGGATGCGCGGCTGGAGGGCAAGGCTGTGCAGCGGCGGCTGCAGCGGCGGCGGGGCTGGTCGTTCAACCTGCAGCAGGACGAGGTGGGGCTGTTGGCACCTAGAAACGGGCGACACGCGGCAGCCGTACGGTGCTGTTCGGTAAATGGTCATTTGCTAGGGTACGGCAGAGCGACGTGCAACCGCTGCACCACTGAATTATCACGGTGTGTGTCCATGCATGTTGTCGGTTAGTGCCCAACCGCTGTGGTGTTTGAACGGACAACGGAGTGCAGAGCAGCGGTTGGCATGCCAAGTTTGAAGCAAAGGCTGGCCCGGTCGTGCGGCCCCTGCCCCGCAGCTCGACTACCAGCTGGGCCGGCAGCTGCCGCAAGCAATGACGCGGCCCCAGCCCACAGCCGACTCGGATGACGGCGGTGACGACGAGGAGGACGGCGGTGGGGACATGGACGAGGAGGGCGGGGTGCTCGTGGACGTGCCGGAACCGCCGCCGCAGGGCCCAGCACTCGAGGCGGTGAGAGGGGGCCGCGGCAGCTGCATAGCAGCCGCTGCTGCACCAGTAGTGGTGCATGGGAGGCACCGCGTGCGGTGTTTGTGATAGTGAGAGTGCGGCTGGCAGCTGTGTGCTGTGGGTCCTTATGGGGTAACGTGGTGCTCTGCGCGCACCACGGCGCCCATGCACCCAGGCTGCTGGCACCGAATTGGGTGGACGACGCAGCCCGCTTGCGCCACTGTTTACAGTGGGCACGAGGCGCTTGACAACACGCCCGTGCTAAACCTCCGCAGATCAAAGCATACGCCAAGGAGGTCGCCTCAGAGGTGCTGTGGACGGAGCGGGTGCGGCGCGCCAAGCAGCAGGCGCGGACCACCGGACAGGCAGGTTCCTCGGAGCCGTTCGTCGCAGGGCTTTAGGAGGATTTTGCGCGCGCACATGACACGTACATGAGAGCGGACATCTTGCAACGGAGGGTACTGGTCATCGCGTCATCCTGCCCTTGGCTGTCGTGCTATGTGGGCGTGCACTGTTGAGGACGGAACCGACCGATGACGCACGCAGGCGCGTATGCATGTCGGTGTGCCCTCGGCAGGTGGTGACAGTGCGCGGCCGGCTGGACCGCAAGCGGCGCAGGGACCTGGCCAAGAGGGTGAGTGCAATAGCAGCAGGGAACGAGCAAGGGCGGAGACAGTCATATGAGCCGCCGCTACCCATGGGCCACCGCACGGGGTACCTGCGTGGCGTAACAATGACGCATGCAACAAATGGTTCTCTTGCATACCTTGCCAGGCTTGCACCTGTTGTACTAAGCAACACTTGTGGCATGCACCATGGCGGTATGGATAATGCCAAGCCAGCTGACAACGTGCAAATTTGGACTCCCACGGTCGGAGCAAGCTGTGCGTGTTGGCCAACCTGCGGTGTGCCTTGCCCATCGCCCCCTGGCCCCGCAACCTACACCCTGCTGTAGCTGTGGAAGTGGGACAACCGCGAGTGGTTCGAGTCGCGCAAGTGCACGCCGCCCGCGCCGCCGCTGCACCCGGCGGTGCAGCGCGTGATCGAGCAGTGGTTCAACCTCGTGGACGACGACGGCAGCGGCACCCTGGACCACCGCGAGCTCATGGAGGCGCTGCGGGTGGGTCAGAGATACGAATGTGCTTGGTTGTTGAGTATGAATGAACATCAGTGTATAAGGCCATGGCAACCATAGCGGCACCCTGGATCACCACGGGCTAATGGAGGCGCCGCGGGTGGGTGGGGGTATGGATGGAGCACGCTACAGGGTCTTAATGTCAGGTGGGTAACGCAGTGGCTAGGTGCCTTGATGCGACTGCGCGGCACAGCGTGTTATGCACCATAGCGGCAACGGCGCCCGTGGTCGGACCACACGTACGTGTCGACGGGTTGGCGAGTGCGCAAGGCGTGGGATGGCACCGTGGCCGGGGAGGCCTGACCTCCCGCGGGCCCCTGCGCAGGCATCCAACGTGCCGGTGAGCGACGAGAACATCAAGGAGATGGTCCACCTCATGGACATGGACGAGGACGGTGAGAGGGGGATCACTGCAGAGTAGCAACGTGTCTGGACCGGAAATCAGTAGGGCCTATAAGAGGGAGGAGGGCCTAGGATGGGCATGGGCATGGGTACTGGCATAATTGGTACGGTAGAGACTGCTGAAGGAGTATATGTAACCAGCTGCGAGTGTGGGACTCAACAGTATCTGAATCGACAGTCGCACAACTGGTCTTAATAGCACCGGGTTTGCGCAAGGACACCGCCGAGGGTAATGTGACAACCGGCACCATCTGCAGGTGTGATCTCCTGGAAGGAGTTCGAGACGTTCTTCATGTACGAGTTCGCTGCCGGCAAGAACCTGCTGTCAGGGGAGTACGTGCTGCCCAGCGGCACCGCCCTGCCGCTGGGGGCCATGATCGCCAAGCTCAAGCGCGCCAAGCTCATGTCCGACCTCATTGAGGTGCGCCTGGGCCAAAGGGGCGTATGAGTTGGTACCGACGTGGTGAGGACTCCCATGAAAGACAGGAGGTTTAGTAGTCCTTTTTACTTATGAACGGTCGCTTGGCACCAACAGGCTCCTTGGAGGTGACAGACAGGTGACCTGCTCCTTACTCCCTGGCTGCCTTTGCAGGGTGGGACGCCCCGGCAGAAGTGGCAGCAAGTGGCGGAGAGCCCTGTGGCGCTGGAGGTGGGCATTTGGAGAACGCAGTTTCTTTTGATGTAGTGGTGTTTCACTGACCTTGCGCATTTGCAAAGGACTTCAGATCAAGCAAGGAATGGGCCTCATGGTTGAGTTCCTGTGCCGGCAGGTCCAGGAACGTACCAGTATATTGCAGTCCTGATGCCCCTTCCGTGCCCCTTCAGACCGTGCCTTGTACTTTCATTTTGGAAATCGTCAAATCCAACCGTGCTGCCTGCTGCCTGCTCCGACCGTAAAAATAATAACAGGATGAGCTTGGGATGATGGCCGCCGTTGAGATGGCGATGGAGGAGATGAAGGTACCGGTATTGATGACGTGAAGAAGCATGGCGGCACGCAGGGAGCCAGTTGTCCAGTTGTGATGTTGGTTCCACGCCTATGTGCTCCTGCAGTTTGCTGCACTGCCGTTACAGCGCTACCGCACCTCAACCGAACCAGTTATCTGCATTGCCTGAGTTTGCCCCTGCCCTTTCACCTTCGTGTATAACCTGCTGCCGTTGCAAACCCCTTTGCCCCCGCCCCGCACCCAAACCCCCACCCACAGAACCCCCAGCTGACCAAGCAGCGTGCCGAGGCCCGCAAGGCGCTGGGCCGCCTCCCCGCGCACCTGCGCACGCCCTCCTTCGCCAGGCACCTGGAGCGACACCCCTCCATAACCAAGAAGGTACGTCACCACACTTGCCGAGGCACCTTACCTCGCTAGCCAGTCCCACTGCCTCTGCTTACGGACGGCTTACGACGCTATGCACTTCCGACCATTCGCTCTCCTGCCACTCCCTTGCCCTGTCCAATCGCATAAGCATGTGTCCTCACTGCACACTGCCCGCGCAGCTGCTCCGCGCCAAGTCCGTGGCCCCGCTGCTGACCACCAACATGAAGCGCATGGCGTCCACCACGTCAGTGGCCCTGGCGCGCCTTGGTGCGTCGCCATGGGGCGGGGGGAGGAAGAAGTTACTAGAACGTACGATCGGCTCGACATACTGCAAGCAAGTACCATACCACCCTGGTGTGGAGTCGCCGGTCCGCCGAGCTTCGCCAAGCCATTCGCTCCCACGATTGGCCGATCTCCCCGATTAGTAGCGGGAAGTGTCTGGCTGAAAAGCTGTCAGTAGTATGTCAGGCTGGCCGGATGCTAAGCTGACGTGTGTGCGCGTGCGTGCACTAGGATGCCCCACCCGGCCCAGCACCGACGCGTTGCCGCGTTGCCCATGGGGGCGGGGGGCGCGGACAACAACACTGTCTTATAATTGATATGGCCGAAGCTTGGGTATCACAGGAGACGGGTTCTGGGTGGAGCGCCGGACGTACCACCACACTCACCGGGTAACACGCCGGGCCCATCACAGAGCACCTACCTCCCCAATGACGCACCTTGGTACCTAGCACTCATCACCATGTTATACAACAACGTACAGGGTCCCACGCACAGGCGTTTTGGTGTACTAGGCAGCCATAACTGCTCTGGCTTGTTTCTTTTCCGCAGCTTCCGCTAGCTCCATCGGCAGCGTCGCCAGCGCGGCATTGTCCCGGTCGGGGTCCGTGGCGGGCGCCGGCGGGTCCTCCTTCACCTCTCCGTCCGGGGCTGGCGGCGGCGGCGGCGGCGGGCGGCAGGGCCCCGCGGACCTCAACGTGGCACTGGCGATGGCCGCAGGGCTGGAGTGGCCGGTACAGGTAGGGGGGATCGGGGGGATAGGGGGGACGTTTCTGGGGATCAAGACACGTGTCAGTACCAGCGTGTGTATCTTCCCGTTCATCAGGTTCAAGCTATTATGAGGTTGCGTGTTTGCAATTGGCCTTTGGAGGTGTATCGAAACACTGCGCGCGTGCGCAGCGAGCGTGTGTGTAGAAAATGCAGTGCTGGTAAGCCTGAAGATGAGTATCATGTGGTCTTTGAGTGTGCTGCTTACAACGACCTTCGGTCTAGCAGTGGACTGTGCTTTGAGAAGGATTTCAAGTCGTGGTGGGACACTTCCTGCCCTG
>VFQN01002390.1_pt1 | contig 29086 bp, 28 predicted proteins | sample 3512371 | NCBI WGS metagenome assembly VFQN01 (sample SAMN10412370, study PRJNA504923) | tailings metagenome | isolation source: Replicate 2 from Balatoc abandoned mine | place: Philippines: Itogon, Benguet | collected 2017-08-28
AAGGCCGAGGATATTCAGACGAGCGGCATCAGCCTGTCGCCGCAATATGACTATAATAATCGTAGCGACGGTCAGCCGCCGCGCTTCCTGGGCTATCAGGTCAGCAACAGCGTGCGGGCGACGACGCCGAAGATCGACGATATCGGGCCGCTGCTCGATGCGCTCGTCGCGGCGGGCGGGACCAATATCGATGGCCCCTGGTTCGCGATGAAAGACCCCGATGCGCAGCTTGTCGGCGTTCGCGGCGCGGCGATCAAGGCCGCCGAAGCGAAGGCGGCGGACTATGCCAAGCTGGCCGGCTATCGCGCCGCCGAACTGGTTTCGATCAGCGAAGGCGGCGCGGTCGGTGGACCGGTGCCCATGCCGCGCGTGCAGATGATGGCCGCAGAGGCCAAATCGACGCCGGTCGAGCCGGGTCAGGTCGGCAACACGTTGACGCTGAGTTTCCAGTATCGACTGGTACGCTAAAGGCTTGGGCCGTGTCTCGGTAGGCGCCGGGGCACGGTCGGCCGGATCAGCCTAGCTCGCCCTCGGCCCATGGCCAGGCGCGTTCGCGGAACCATTTGGTGATGATATATTTGCGGCCCTTGCGCACCTTCATCCCGTGATGGAGCGTCTCTGGGTTCGGCTTTCCGTCCGCGCGGACATTGTTCCACGCGACGAGTTTGCCCGTTTCGGGCTGGTGCATCTTGCCCGTGGCGAGAAACCGCGTCGCACCGCCAGCCTCGGGCTGGTTTAAATAGACCATCAATGTCCAGGTGCGCTGTCCGGGAATCGCGCAATAGGTCTCCCAGTCGGCGCCTTGCGGGTCGAAATAGTCGGTATGCGCCTTGAATTCCTGCCCCACATCATAGCGCTGCCCCTGTAGCGGCTCGCCATGATCCAGCGGTATTCCGGTGATGTCGTGCAGCCGAGCGTTGACCGTCCGCACCAGCGGATCGCGGTGATCGAGGTCGCAGGTCGTGCTGGTCCGGAACGCTTCGTCGCCATTGGGATCGGCAATCGTCGAAGGGCGCACGTCGCGGTCGATCTGCGCCATCAGCCCGGCGCATGTTGCGGGATCGAGAAAACCCGCCAGCATGAATTGTTGCAGCTTGGAAGTCGGCGCGCGTCGGATGCCGGGAAGCAGCGCGAGCCGCTCGGCGGTGCGGTCGGCGCCCGATGGCGCCATATCGACATGCTCGTTTCCGGTCATGGCCTCTTTTAGGCGGCGTTGGCCATGCGAACAATGCTTGACGAAAGGGGTAGCCGCGCCTATCGCCGCGCGCTGTCGCAGGCGGTCTCGCCCGGCATATGGCGATCGTAGCTCAGTTGGTTAGAGCACCGGTTTGTGGTACCGGGGGTCGCGGGTTCAAGTCCCGTCGATCGCCCCATTTTCAAAGCTTTTCGTTGATCGGAAAACCGGCGATCCCTTTAGGGGTGACTCGCGCGGGCTATTTCATTATTACGTCCCTACGTAATTTTTTAACGCGAGGGTGACGCCATGTCCGCAGTCTGGGATTTCGCCGATTTCGACGATCATGAACATGTTCACATGTTCCGCGATCGCGACAGCGGACTGACGGCGGTCATCGCCGTGCATTCGACCCACCTCGGCCCCGGCGCGGGCGGGGTTCGCTTCTGGCACTATCCGCAGCGGTCGGCCGCGATCGTCGATGCGCTACGCCTCTCGCGCGGCATGAGTTACAAGAATGCGATGGCGGGGCTGCCGATGGGCGGCGGCAAGGGGGTAATCCTGGCCGACGAAGCGGGCACCAAGACCCCCGAACTGCTTGCCGCCTTCGGCCGGGCAGTCGAATCGCTGGGCGGCGCCTATGTGACCGCGGAAGATGTCGGCATCACCGACGCCGACATGGTCCAGATCGCGAAGCAGACCAAGCATGTCAGCGGCCTTCCGGTCGCGAGCGGCGAGGCCGGGGGCGACCCCGGCCCCTACACCGCGCTTGGCGTCTATCTGGGCATAAAGGCGGCGATCCGCGAAGGGCTGGGTACCGACAGCGCTGCGGGCGTGCGGATCGCGATCCAGGGCGTCGGCAGCGTCGGCGGCGGCGTTGCGCGGCGGCTCGCGGCCGAAGGCGCGAAGCTGACCCTTGCCGACGTCAATCTGGCGCGCGCGAAGGCAGTGGCAGAGGAATTGGGTGCGGATCTCGCCGACTCGGCGGCGATCATGGAAATCGAAGCCGATGTGCTCAGCCCCAATGCGCTGGGGGCGATCCTGACCGAACGCAGCATCGAAAAATTGCGCGTGCCGATCGTCGCGGGCGGCGCGAACAATCAGCTTGCGACTGCCGCCGACGGCCAGCGCATCCACGATCGCGGTATCGTCTATGCACCCGATTATGTGATCAACGCCGGCGGCATCATCAACGTGGCGCTCGAATATCTGGGGCAGGGCAGTCAGGAAGAGGTCGAAAGCCGCATCCACCTGATCCCCGGCCGCCTCGCCGAGATCTGGGCCGAGAGCAAGGCGAGCGGCACGCCGGCATCGACGGTGGCGGATCATATGGCGCAAAAGCTGATCGGGCGGCGCTGACGATCGGCCGGTTGCAACATGGGATGGCGTGCGCGCGAAAACGCGCTAAGCCGCTCCCATGAAGCGGCATTTCTATCTGGTTTCTGGCTGGGCCTCATTGGGGCTCGGCGCGCTTGGTGCGTTCCTGCCGCTATTGCCGACCGTGCCGTTCGTGATCCTTGCCGCCTTCTGCTTCGCGCGCTCGTCGCCGCGCCTTGAGGCCTGGCTGCTCACGCATCCGACCTTCGGACACCATATTGTTGCCTGGCGCGAGAAGGGGGCGATCAGCCGCCGCGGCAAGCTTGCCGCAAGCGCCGCCTTTGTTTTCAGCATTGCGCTGGCGCTGCTTTTTGCGCCCTGGCCGTGGATGATGGCGCCGATCATCGCGGCCGTCGTAACGGGAAGCTGGATATGGACAAGGCCGGAGGCATAGCCCCCGGCCTTGACCCTTTCAGCAATGTCGCCCGAGCTTAGAAGTCGACCGACACACGCCCATAGACGAAGCGACCGCTGAAGCCGAACGGCGACTGCGACGAATAGGGCAGGAAGCTGTTGTTCAGGCCATAGTTATAACCATCGACAACCCCGAACGGCAGACGGTCCGGATATTCGTCGAGCAGATTGTTGGCACCCACCGCGATCTGCACCGGCTGAACCGGGCGGAAGCGGAATTCCAGATCGACAACCCATTTCGGCGTAAGGGTTATATCGCCCGGAGCGGCCCCTTTCGGGATGGTAATGTCGAGGCTGGGGCCGGGCAGGAAGACCTTGCCATAGCGATTGGCCCGGAGCGTCATTCCCGCGGGACCCGCTTCCCAATCGACCCCGACGTTCAGCTTGTTCGACGGCTGGCCATCGGTCAGGCGGAAGCTTTCGGGGCGAGCGAACAGCCGCTGCGCCGTAAAGCCGCTGAACGTCCGGCGATCGGTAATTTTGGTATCGTTGAGATTATAGCCGGCAGTCAGCGTAACCTTGCCGATCCCGAAATCGGGCAGGCGATAGCTTCCGACGATATCAACGCCCTGCGTGCGGGTGTCGATGCCGTTGATGAAGAAGCGTGCCGATGTCCCCTGCACATTGGCCGCCTGAAGGATCGCGACGACATCGGCGCCCTGCAGGTTTTCGGTGAGCGTGATGCGATCGTTGATCTTGATGCGGTAATAATCGACCGTCAGGCTGAGTCCGCGGACCATGTTGAAGGCAACGCCGCCGCCGAAGTTCACCGACTTTTCCGGCTTCAGCGGCTGCGCCCCGAGTGCGACGGCAATCGGCGATGCCACCGGGAAGGTGCCGATTTCGATCAGCGTCCCGTTCACATTGTTCGTCGAGGTGGTCGAGAAGAACTGCTGCGCCATCCCCGGAGCGCGGAAGCCGGTCGAAACCGACCCGCGGAAGGCTAGTCCGTCGACGGGTTCGAACCGCGCCGCAAGCTTGCCGTTCACCGTGTCGCCGAAGTCCGAGAAATGCTCGTAGCGGCCGGCGGCCTGGACGTTGAACATATCGCTGATATCGGCATCAAGCTCGAGATAGCCGGCAAAGCTGTCGCGCGACTTGTCGATCGCAGTAGTCGGCGAAAAGCCGGGGAACACCTGCGAACCCGGCGCCGCGCCGTTCGAGAAGGTGTAGGCGCCGGCGATATAGCTTTCGAGCTGCCCCGGTACGATCCGGTAATTCTCGTTCCGCCATTCCGCCCCGAGCGCCAGCGTCGTGCTGCCGATCCCGAGGTTCAGGTCGCGGCTTGCGTCGAGGTTGACCGATGTCTGCCCTGAACGGAGGCCGCCTGCGTCGAACTTGCGCGGGCTGTGCAGGCTGCCGAGCGAGGTGTTGATGCTGTCCTCGACGCCATAATCAAGACGGTTCGATCCATAGTTGACCGACAGGTCGAGGTTCCAGCCCGCAGTTTCGCCGCGCAGCCCGCCGGCGATGGCGATGTCCTGAATGGTGCTGGTGATCAGCGGGAGGAAGCCGTCGGGATAGATCGGCTGGCCGCCATTGTCCCAGTCGGCGTTGCGCGAGTCGAGCGAACGGCGATAGAAGCCCGCGCCATTGGCGTCGCGGATGCCATAGCTGCCGAAGCTGTAGAGTTCGAAGCTTTCGCCGACATCCATCCCGGCGTTGAAGAAGAAGTTCATGTCCTTCGACTCGCCGTCGCCGAAGCGGTGTTCGTAGCGGTTGAACGTCACTTCGCGCGGATCCCCCGCAGCGGCATAGTTGCGCCGCAAATCGGGGCCGGAGCGGTTGGTCGGCGAACGGTCCTTATATTCCGCCGTGAAGTTGAAATAGCCAGCATCGCCGATCGGCAGACCGATATTGGTCCCGATGGTCCAAGTGTCGCCGTCGCGGCGCTTGCGATCCTCGCCCGTGTAGGTGATCGCGGGATTCTCGTTCGGGTCGTTTGTCAGCGTCGGCGCGACGCTCGCAACCTGTGCGACGTCCTCCATCGTCGTGATATATTTTCCGAAGCTGATCTGCGCGCGGCCCCCGACGCTCTTCTTGAGCTGGATGTTGATCACGCCCGCAATCGCGTCCGAGCCATATTGCGACGACGCGCCATCGCGCAGCACTTCGATGCGTTCGATCGCCAGCGGCGGGATCGTGTTCATGTCGACGCCCGCCGAACCGCGTCCGATCGAACCATTCAGGTTGAGCAGCGACGACAGATGGCGGCGTTTGCCGTTCACGAGCACGAGCACCTGATCAGGCGCGAGGCCGCGCAGCGTCGCGGGGCGCAGCGAGTCCGTTCCGTCGGTCAGCGACGGTTGCGGAAAATTGAACGAAGGCACGAGCTGGTTGAGCAGCCGGTTCGTTTCGGTCGTCCCGCTATTCTGCAGCGATTCGCTTGAGATCACGTCGATCGGCACGGTGCTGTCCGCGATCGTCCGGTCGGTCCGGCGGGTGCCGGTTACGATGATCGTTTCGTTCGCATCCGCGTCGTTGGCGCCTTGCTGTGCGAAAGCCGGTGCAGTCCACCCGCTTGCGACAAGAGCGGTGGCGAGCGCGAGGCTCGATAATTGGGTCGTGTTTTTCATGGTCATCTTTCCCTGTTGATTGCCCCTAGAGACGACCTGCACAGGTTTGATGAGAAATGCCGCCGCTTCCACCCCTCACGCGGTCGAAAGAGGCGCTATTATTTCGTTTTGGTGACATATGTGGCAATTGAGCCACACAATTGCCACTCGCCAAGTAATTTTATGTCTTTACGGCATTGCTATCGATATCATTCGTACGTGCCGCCGATGGCGTCAATTGTCTAGACCGCGGGCGTGCGCTCGCCTAAGGCTCGGCGCGCGATGCACGCCTATGCGAATCCGACCCGTTTTCTGGCCATTGCGCGTCCGCTGACGCCGTGGCTGCTGTGGCTGGGACTGGCGTTCTTGCTCGCCGGGGCATGGGCCGGGCTGACGATGGTGCCGGGCGAAGCGAAACAGGGCGAGACGGCGCGCATCCTCTATGTTCATGTTCCCGCCGCCTGGCTCGGCATGGGGGGCTGGACGTCGCTCGCTCTTGCAGGATTGGTGCAGCTGGTGTGGCGACACCCGCTGGCAGGGATTGCGGCGCGCGCGATCGCGGTGCCTGGCATGCTGTTCACCGCACTGTGTCTTGCGACCGGATCGATCTGGGGAAAGCCCACCTGGGGCACCTGGTGGGAATGGGACGGGCGCATGACGTCGATGCTCGTCCTCTTGTTTCTCTATGCCGGTTTCGTCGCTTTGACGACGGGCGACGAAAGCGAGCGGCAGGGAGGAACGCTGTCGCGCGGGGCCGCCATTTATGCGCTGGTCGGCGCGATCAACATCCCGATCATCAATCGCAGCGTCGTATGGTGGAACAGCCTGCATCAAGGGCCGAGCATCACCATGCGCGGATCGAGCATCGACGGCAGCCTGTTGTGGCCGCTGGGCTTGACCTTGGCCGGATTTTCGCTGCTATTCGGGGCGATCGTATTGATGCGCATGCGGCGGATCATCGCCGACAATCGCGTCGCGGCGCGTCTGCGTCGGCTGGCGGACGATGAGGGGACCGAATTTTGACCGGCGTCATAACCGGAAACGGCCAATGGGCCTATGTCGCGGCGGCCTATATGCTCACCGCGCTCCTGACCGGGGCGGTGATCTGGCATAGCTGGCGGGCGATGACGAAGGCTGAAAGGCGTAGCGACGCGCTGCGCAGGGACCGGGCATGAAGGCGAAACATCAACGACTGATCCTGGCGGCGGTGGCGCTGTGCGGGGTCGGCGGCGCGGGGGTTCTCGCGGCGAGCGCGCTGCGCGACGAGGCGGCCTATTTCCGCACGCCCGCCGAAGTTCAGGCCGGCAAAACCGAAGTGGGCGAGGCGATGCGACTGGGCGGAATGGTCGCGGCCGGCAGCATCAGGCATCAGCCCGACGGCGTGACGATCCGCTTCGTCGCCACCGACGGCAAGGCGTCGATCCCCGTCGAATATAAAGGCATCGTCCCCGATCTGTTTGCCGAAAATTCGGGAATGGTCGCGGACGGCCGGATGCGGGCCGACGGCACTTTCGTGGCCGACCGTATCCTGGCCAAACATGACGAACGCTATATGCCGCCGCAAATGGGCGACATGCCCAAGGCCATGAAAGCGGCGCCGAAAGCATGATCGCCGAACTGGGTCTCGCGCTGTTGTGGATGGCGGCGGCGCTCGCCTGCTTGTCGCTGGTCGCCGGCAGCCTCTATCTGCGGAATGGGAAGGGCGATCTTGCGGCCCTCGTCCGGCCGGCGAGCGTCGCGCAGGGCGTTTTGACCGCCGCGGCCTTCGCGATGCTGATCGCGCTTTTCGTGCGATCCGACATGTCGGTCGAACTGGTGGCGCGCAACAGCCACAGTTTGAAGCCGATGCTGTTCAAGGTCGCGGGCGCCTGGGGCAATCATGAAGGGTCGATGCTCCTATGGCTCACGATCCTCGGCCTGTCGGGCGCGCTCGTTGCGATCTTCGAAAAGCGGCTGCGCGAGGATACGCTGGTCGCAACGCTTGCTGCGCAGGCAGCGCTGAGCCTCGGCTTTTTTGCGTTTCTGCTCTTTTCATCGAACCCCTTCAAGCGGCTGCCGATCGCGCCGCCCGACGGGCAGGGGCTGAACCCCCTGCTGCAGGACCCCGGGCTCGCCTTTCACCCGCCGACGCTCTACGTCGGCTATGTCGGTTTGTCGGTCGCCTTCAGCTTTGCGGTCGGCGCACTGATCACGCGGGAGATCGGCCCGGCCTTTGCGCGCGCCATGCGGCCGTGGGTGTTGGGAAGCTGGATTTTTCTGACTCTGGGGATCACCGCTGGCAGCTATTGGGCCTATTATGAACTCGGCTGGGGCGGCTGGTGGTTCTGGGACCCGGTCGAAAATGTGTCGCTCATCCCTTGGCTCGCAGGCGCGGCGCTGCTCCATTCGGTGAGCGTGACCGCGACGCGCAACGCGTTGCGCGCATGGACGGTGATGCTCGCGGTTGTCGCTTTCTCGATGTCGATGGTCGGCACGTTCATCGTGCGGTCGGGCCTGCTGACCAGCGTGCACAGCTTTGCCGTCGACCCTGAACGCGGAACCTTTCTGCTCGCGCTGATGGCGATTTACATCGGCGGCGCATTGACGCTGTTTGCGCTGCGCGCCAGCAGCGTGGCCGAAGGCAAGAAGTTCGCGCTGCTCAGTCGCGAGGGATCGCTCGTCATCAACAATCTGTTGCTCACGACGATCCTTGCGCTCGTGCTGCTCGGTACGCTCTATCCGATCGTCGCTGAGGCCATGGGCGAAAAGATCTCGGTGGGACCGCCTTATTATAACAAGGTTGCGGGCCCGCTCGCGCTGATCCTGTGTCTGGTCATGGTCGCCGGGCCGCTTCTCGCGTGGCGCAAGGACGACGGACGCAAGCTGTGGTCGCGGCTCCCCGCTGCGATCTTCGCCGGATCGGCGGTGCTGTTCGGCCTGATCCTGTTCGGCGGCAAGGTCGGCGTGCTGCCGCTGCTCGGCATGACGGTCGCCGGGATCGTCGCGGTCGCCAGCCTGGCGCCGCTGTGGGGCCGCAATCTGCGTAGGACGCCGCTGCCGACATGGGGCATGGTGATCGCGCATTTCGGCGTCGCAGTCGCGCTTGCCGGGATGGCCGCCGAAAGCGCTTTCATCAAGGAACGGCTGGTGGCCGCCGCGCCGGGCGAGACCGTCACCGTCGATGATTTCGCGGTGAAGTTCGTCGGCGTCCGCCCGATCGCTGGCCCCAATTATACCGCGGTCGAAGGAACGTTGATCGCGACGACGTCGTCCGGACACAGCTTTACCCTGCGGCCCGAGGCGCGAACTTTTCCAGGGTTGATGGGCGGCGCGCCGACCGAAACCAACGAGGCAGCATTGCTGACGCGGCCGGGCGGGCAGCTTTATGCTGTGCTCGGCCAGCCCGTCACTGGCGCCGATGGCCGAGCCGATCGCTATCAGCTTCGCCTGTGGTGGAAGCCGCTGGTCTGGTGGATCTGGCTGGGCGGGGCATTGATCGCGATCGGTGCGGCCCTGTCGCTGCTTGGCCGCGCGCAATTGCTGACCCTGTGGCGCAGTCACCGCGCGCGCAAGGCCGAAGGGCGCTACGCATGAAGACCCGCTGGATCCTGTTCATGCCGTTGGCGATTACCGCGCTGCTATTCGGGGCCTTCATCTATCGCCTGACGACTCCGCCCGAAACGCTGATCCAGTCGCAGTGGATCAACAAGCCGATGCCGTTGTTCGACCTGCCGCCCGCAACTGCCGGCGTCGAAGGCCTGAAAAGCAGCGACCTTGCCGACGGGCGGCCGCGCCTCGTCAACGTCTTTGCCAGCTGGTGCATCCCGTGCCGCGCCGAGGCGCCGCAGCTTGAGGCGCTGAAGGCCGCGGGCGTGCCGATCGACGGAATCGCGATCCGCGACCGGCCCGACGATGTGGCGCAATTCCTGCGGGAAAATGGCAATCCCTTCGACCGCATCGGGTCGGATGTGCAAAGCAGCGTCCAGATCGCGCTCGGCTCGTCGGGCGTCCCCGAAACCTTTCTGATCGACGGAAAGGGGATCATCCGCGAACAGATACAGGGCGTAATCCTTCAGGAGCAGGTGCCGGAAATCATCGCCAAGCTGGAGAAGATGAAGTGAGGGGCTGGACCATCCTGCTCGCCTCGCTTGTTCTGGCCGCTGTGCCTGCGGCCGCGCAGGATCGCCTGCCGCCGGCGCCCTATGCCTATCAGCAGCTTCCTGATCCCGCGCAGGAGGAAAAAGCGAAGGCACTCATGGAAACGCTGCGCTGCCTCGTCTGCCAGGGGCAGTCGATCGCCGACAGCGATGCGCCGCTCGCCGGCGACATGCGGCATGAGGTGCGCACCAAGATTGCCGCGGGAGAAAGCCCCGAGGCGATCCGCAAATGGCTGGTCGCGCGCTATGGCAATTGGGTCAGCTATGATCCGCCGTTCGATGCGGCCACCGCCCTGTTGTGGCTCGGCCCGCTCGCGTTCCTGTTGCTCGGCGGGTGGTTGGCCTTCGGGCGCTTCCGTCGCGATGCGGGCGATGCGGAGGAGGCGCCATGATCTGGCTGTGGATATTGCTCGTCGCCTTGCTCACGCTGGGCGCCATTGTCTTGTTCGGGAAGCTTCCGGCCGCTGCACGGCCGCTTGCGGTCGCGGCAGTGATGGTCGGCATCGCCGGCTATGCTCTCCAGGGAAGCCCATCCTTGCCCGGCAAACCGATCGTGGCGCCCGAACGGCTTGAGGGCTTCGGCGAGGCGATCACCGATCGTCAGCAGGGTATGGCCGACCGTTTCGGACCGGCCGCACAGTGGATCGCCATGTCAGATGGCTTTGCGCGAACCGGCAAGACGGCGCTCGCTGCGCAAACGCTCGAAAAGGGGCTGGAGCGTTATCCCGACAATGTCGATCTTTGGGTGGGCTTGGGCAATGCGCTTGTTGCGCATGGCGGCGGCGTGATGTCGCCCGCCGCCGCGCTCGCGTTCGATGAGGCCGCAAAGCGCGATCCGAACCATCCCGCGCCGCCTTTCTTTGCGGGCCTTGCGATGGCGCAGAGCGGCGATCTGAAAGGGGCGGACGCGGTGTGGAGCCAGCTTCTGGCGCGCACCCCGCCCGATGCGCCGTGGCGCGCGGACCTCGAGATGCGGCTGGCCCAATTGCGACAGGCGATGGGGCCGGACCTGTCCCCCAATGCGCCGACCGGGCCTTGATTCAATGCTATTCCTGTCTCTCCCGCTGGTCTAAGGCGCGCCAATGACTGTCGAGTCGCAACAGGGTCAGGCAAGCGCCGAAAGCGCCGCGCCCACCGGAATCGAAATGGGCCAAACGGGTCACGGCCATCACGGTGACGGCACGCTGAAGCTGGCGGTCGGCGCCGTCGGCGTCGTTTTCGGCGATATCGGCACCAGCCCGCTCTACGCTTTCCGCGAAACCTTCGCCGGCCATCATTCGATCGAAGCCGACCAGCTGCACATCTATGGTGTGCTCAGCCTCGTCTTCTGGTCGATGATGCTGGTCGTCACTTTCAAATATGTGATGACGATCATGAAAGCCGACAACAAGGGCGAGGGGGGCAGTCTGGCGCTGCTCGCGCTGATCAGTCGCTCTTCGGGCGGTGCTCGCTGGACCTGGCCGATCGTTTTGCTCGGCGTTTTTGCCACCGCGCTCTTTTACGGCGACAGCATGATCACTCCGGCGATGTCGGTGTTGTCGGCCACCGAAGGCCTACAATATGTCAGCCGTGGTTTCGAACCCTACATCGTCCCGATCGCGCTTGCGATCCTGATCGGCCTCTTCGCGATCCAGTCGCGCGGAACGGCGAAGGTCGGGATGCTTTTCGGGCCGATCATGCTCGGCTACTTCCTGATGCTCGCGGTGTTGGGCGTGATGCATATCGTCGATCATCCGACGATCGTCATGCACACGCTGAACCCCATCAATGCGATGCGCTTTTTCTATTATGACGGGTTCACCGCCTTCATCGCGCTTGGTGCCGTCGTTCTCGCGGTGACGGGCGCTGAGGCGCTCTATGCCGATATGGGCCATTTCGGACGCGCGCCGATCGGGCTGAGCTGGTTGTGTTTCGTGCTACCCGCGCTGATGCTCAATTATATGGGGCAGGGCGCGATGGTGCTTGCCGGACAGGTCGCGCCCACGGCGCAATTGATTCAGGATCCCTTCTTCCTGATGATGCCCGACGCGTGGCGCGTTCCCGTCGTCCTGCTCGCGCTGTTGGCGACGATCATTGCCAGCCAGGCGGTGATCTCGGGCGCCTTTTCGCTGACTCAGCAGGCCATCCAGCTCGGTTTCGTACCGCGCCTGCGGGTCGAACATACCAGTGCGTCGGCGCAGGGGCAGATTTACATTCCCGTCGTCAATTGGGGCCTGATGGTCATGGTCATCCTGCTCGTGCTGTTCTTCGGCTCGTCGAGCAATCTGGCCGCGGCTTATGGTATCGCCGTGACCGGCGCGATGTTCATCGACACCTGTCTGATGAGCGTGGTGCTGTTCAGCCTGTGGCGCTGGCCGGCGTGGAAAGCGCTGCCCGTTCTGGCGGTATTCTTCATCGTCGACGTCGCCTATTTCGGCGCCAATCTGATCAAGGTACCCGATGGCGGCTGGGTGCCACTGGCGATCGGTCTGACGATCTTCACCATGCTGACGACCTGGTCACGCGGTCGCAAGCTGATGCAGCAGGAAATGGCAGAAAGCGCGATGCCGATCCCGGTGTTCGTGAAGTCCGCGGCGAACAGCGCAACGCGCGTCCCCGGCACTGCCGTTTTCATGACGTCGACGTCCGATGGGGTGCCGCACGCGCTGCTTCATAATCTGAAGCACAACAAGGTGCTGCACGAACGCATCATCCTGTTGACGATCAAGATTGCCGACGTGCCGTTCGTGCCGGAAACGAAGCTCTGCCAGCTTGAAGACCTGGGGCAGGGATTTCACCGTCTGATCCTGCATTATGGATTTATGCAGCCAGTCGACGTGCCCGACGCGCTGAAACGCACGACCGCATGCGGCGGCGAATTCAAGATGATCGAAACAAGCTTCTTCCTATCGCGTCAAACGCTGATTGCGGCCAAGAAACCCGGCATGCCGATCTGGCGCGAAAAGCTGTTCGCATGGATGTTGCGCAATTCGGAAAGTGCGATGGAGTATTTCCGTTTACCAACCAACCGCGTTGTCGAACTAGGAAGCCAGGTTGCCATCTGATCGTCCGCTCTGGACAAATAAGCGTTTGAACATCGGCGCGCGTCTTGCGATGCAGGGGCGAACCCATCGGGACGCCCGACATGCAAGCAGGGATTAGCTCCGCGTCATTACTGCCCGCCGCGCCGGCGCCCTTCGCGCTGATTGCGGGAAATGACTTTTCGACCCTGCCGGCAGACGCCGAAGTCGCGCTGCGTCATATGGGCCTTCGCCCGGAGCGGCTGGATGCGTCCGGAACGCGTGGCGAAGGCCCTGCCTTTCGCTTGCGGCTTGGCGACTTGTATCTCACGGCAGCGCCAGCAGGCGAGGGCGCTGTGGCGCGCATCGATCCGGTGCATCCATCGACGAGTTCGCTCGCTTCCAGCTTTCCCGCCGATTGGCAGAACGGAGGACGATGCTGGTTTTTCGAGCCCGCACCGATTGGGGACGAAAGCGAAGAAAAGCCCTCAATGCGCGATTTCTTCATGATGGCTTCGCTGCTGATCGATCTCTTCGACGCAAGTCACTTCTTCTGGGAGCCCGCGCGGCTGTGGTCGGACGCAAAGCAGTTCCGGGCATCGACTGCGGAGATGCTCGCGAGCGGTATGCCTCCGGTGCTCCACCTCATCGCTTTCCGGCAGCACGACGCAGGCGACGCGGAGATTATCCGGACGCGCGGCCTTGCGCATTTCGGAGGACAAGAGATGGAGGCAGCGCGTCCGATCGGTTGGACCGTTGCCGATCTGGTGCGTCGCCTTGCGCGGCTGTCGCTCGACATCATCATCAATGGCCCGGTTCGAGGGGCGCGTCGCTTGCCCGGCCTCGATCCGGGCGAGTGGATATCGATGGCACCGCGCGGATCGTCCGAAGCGCTTTTGGTCGAGTTTGGCCGCAATCCTTGATGGCAGGGAGGCGGTGGTATGGCGCCTCGCCGCCGCGACGTGGATTTCAGCGCCATCACCTAATCCCGCTCGCGATTCTCGCTCAGCCGCAGATGGCGGCGATGTTCGGGGCGCTGAAAAGTGAAGGGTTTTGCCTCAGCGACTTTCCGCGCAACGGATTGAGCCTGCCGGCGTGCGAGCGGCTGGCGCTGTCGTGCGGACACGCTCTCCACCGCGGCCCCCACCATGGTTATAATGATGTGATCGCGGCGCGGGTCGATATGATCCGGATATATTTCGAACGACAGATGAACCGCGACGTTCGCGCGGCACGGCGCACGGCCGCGATGCGTCTGGCGTTGTTGCAGGATACCATGCGCCGCGCGCTCACCGACCGCCATGGCACCGGCTTCTGGCTCAACCGGCGCGATCCGATGCGCTTGTTCGCGGATCGCCCCTATCTTGACGAAGCGATCACGCGGTTGTTCGGTTAGCCTTGGAGCCGTACCTTGCTCTGCAATTCGGCCCATGCGTCCTGATATTGCGCTTCGAGTTCAGCGACGAATTCTGCAACCGGGCGCACGCCCCGGACCGAGGCGATCCCCTGACCCGAGCCCCAGATATCTTTCCACGCTTTCGCCTTGGTGTTGCCGCCGGACCCGAAATTCATGGTCTTGAGGTCGCCTTCGGGCAGATTGTCGGGGTCCATCCCAGCGGCAACGATCGACTGGCGCAGATAATTGCCGTGTACGCCGGTGAAGAGGTTGGAATAGACGATATCAGCCGCGCGCCCTTCGACGATACCGTTCTTGTAGCCGTCGTCGGCATTGGCTTCGGCGGCGGCGATGAAAGCGCTGCCCATATAGGCGAGGTCGGCGCCGCATGCCTGGGCTGCGAGGATCGAGCGCCCGTGCGCAATGGCGCCCGACAGTGCGACCGGGCCATCGAACCATTCGCGGATTTCCTGCACCAGTGCAAAGGGCGATTGGGTACCGGCATGGCCGCCGGCGCCCGCAGCAACGGGGATCAGTCCGTCGGCGCCCTTTTCGACCGCCTTGCGTGCGAAGCGATCGTCGATAACGTCGTGCAAGGTGATGCCGCCCCACCCGTGTACCGCCTGGTTCAATTCCTCGCGGGCGCCCAATGACGTGATCGTGATCGGCACCTTCCATTTTTCGCACGTCGCGATATCCGCTTCTAGCCGGTCGTTCGAGCGGTGGACGATCTGGTTGACGGCAAAGGGGGCGGACAGCCGGTCGGGGTTGGCGCGGTCCCACGCCGCCAATTCCTCGGTGATGCGATGGAGCCATTCGTCGAGCAGCGATTGCGGACGGGCGTTGAGGGCCGGGAAGCTGCCGACGATCCCCGCCTTGCACTGCGCGATGACCAGATCGGGCCCCGAAACGATAAACAGCGGCGAGCCGATAACGGGCAGGCGCAGGCGGTCGAAAATCGGGGGAAGGGCCATGAATCAGTCTCTCCAAGATGGTCTTGAGCTTACCCTAACGTAAACGGAAGGTTGCGCAAGCATGAAGGGCCCCGCTCTGCTTGGCATAGCCGCGTCTGGGGCGTCGAGCGTGTTGGGCATCAAGACAGACTTGCGCCGTTGTTTGGAAGGGTGGTGCCGTCGTTCGTCGAGCCGCAGCGTCGGACCGTCGAAGATACGATGCTTAGTAGGTAAAGCAAAAATATCTCAATCTTTCTATAAGTTGGACTATGCGTGTGCCGGTGGGGCGGCATGCGATTCGGAGTTCGCGCGTCGAAATATTGCCCTCCTCAGGTCGCGGGCTGGCCTGACAAGCCTGCCGGACCCCTTCGTTTCCCCCCGCCGAAGGATTTATGCCATGCCTATCCCCTCCCCAAATGACGGTGTGCCGCGCGGCGGTTGCGACTGCCTGCCGCGACCGGCTGGTGATGTGCCCGCTATGCCGCCGCCAAACGCATACGTCCTGCGTTACGAAGATCGATGGTTTGGCATCGAGAAACACGTCGCTTTCGAGGCGGCAGATCTCTTTGCTGCGCTAGCCGTAGCGGAAAGCGAGCCGATTGGTAGCTGGGCCGAGCTTTGTGATGGTGAAGGCGTGTTCATCTGCCGCCGCGGCGGGGCATTGGGTGCCGCGGATTACTGGTCGGTCGATTAGTCCGGCGCTGCATCAGTCGAGCACCGCGACCAGCTGGCGCATCGTCGCGTGAAGCCGCGTCATTTCCGCTTCGCCCAGCGTTATCGCCAATTCGGCCTCGGCCTCGCGGCTTAGACGGGCAAGGGTGCCGACTGCGGCTTTGCCCCTTTCGGTAAGCGCAACCCGTTTCGCTCGCCCGTCGTCGGGATCGGGGCCGACGGCGACATAGCCGAGTTTGGCCAGGCTGTCGGTCAGATAGGCCATGCTCTGTTTCGTCATGCCGGCCCGCTCGGCGAGGTCGACGACCCGCGACCCGGCGGGGTCGATGTTGCGTAGCAGGCTGGAGTGAGCGGGGCGGAGGTCGGCGAAGCCGGCGTCGCGGGCCTTGCCGTAGATGCGGGTGCGGAGCCGGTCGTAGGCAAGGTGGAAGAGCTGGGCGAGGCGTTGGCCGTCGCCGGATGGCGGGGGAGGGAGATTGTCGGTCATTGCAGCCTCTTGACACAAGACAGATTAACTGTCTATTGCGCCATTAGACAGAATAACTGCCTATATCGGCGATCCGCCGGAGGCTGTGATAGAAGGTGACGGCAATGGAGCAGGTGGTGGAGGCGATGGACCGCGGCGACGAGATGGTGGCCCGCAATCTGGCGGTGGCGGCGGAGCATATCGAGAATGAGGCGCGCGATCCTGCGTCGGTGATGGACCTTTATACCGATGACATCGTCCTCGAAGTGCCGGGACGGGGGCTGTATCTGGACAGCAAGGCGGCGATCGAGGCCAATTACCGCCGCATGTTCGCCTCGCTGGCCGAGGTCGAGCTGGAACCGCTCGACCGTTTTGCCACCGAAACCCGCGTCGTCGACGACATGAAGGTGCGCTTTCGCCTGACGGGTGACGGGATGGTCAATGCGCCGGTGGCGATCGGGGCGCGGGTCGAGTTGCGGCTGGTGCATGTCTTTCACATGCGCGGCGGGCGGATTGCCCGCGAAATCGTGCATGAAGAGTGGCGCACCATCGGCTGAGCGGCGCGCCCCCGTGCGGCGCACCCGTCAGGGCGCTGGCGCGGTCGTTCCGGTCTCAGCCGCTTCCACGACCCGCGCTTCCTTTTCGGCGCGCAGGCGTTCGGAGTGGAGCAGCTTGTCGGCCATCGCCTGCCACGCCGCGGCGGCGCGCAAATTGCGGTCGCGCACCTGCGTCAACGACGAGGCGTCGGCATCGGTGCGGCACTTGTCCGCCTGGGCGATGTAGAATTCGGTGGTGGCCGACATGGCTGCGCTTCCTTGTGCGGTTATCCGTTACGGTCGATCAATCGACCATATCGGCGATTAGGCGCCGAAGCTCGCGGCGCGACAGCGTCGGGCGGCGGCGCGGCGCGCGGGCCGGAGAAATCCGGGCCGTCTGCGCCCGGCCGGCCAGCGACAGCGCGGGCAGAGCGGGAAAAATCGAAGGGTTGTTATAAAAGTTCGTCATCATCTTTATCTTTGCTTTGGATGTTGTGGTTTTTGGAGACCGGCGCCACTGCGCCGATCCCGTATCGTTTGACCCCTGAAGGATCAGAGCCCGCGCCGTTTGCGCTGGCTGGGCGGAACCGGCCCGCCGCCGCGTTCGCGGTAGACAAGGCGGCCCTTGCTGAGGTCATAGGGCGTCACTTCGACGCGCACGGCGTCGCCAACGACCGACCGGATGCGGAAACGCCGCATCCGGCCCGCCGTATAGACGATCAGCCGATGACCGTTTTCGAGCGTGACGCCGAAGCGCCCGTCTGGCAGGATCTCGTTGATCTGCCCCTCGAAGGTCATGACTTCCTCTTTGGCCAAGATCAGGCCGACTGGAGGTTGACTGCCGACGTCTTGCCGTTCTTGCCGGTTTCGAGTTCGAACTGGACGCGCTGGTCCTTGTCCAACGTCGTCATGCCGGCGTTCTGGACGGCGGTGATGTGGACGAATGCGTCGCCCGAGCCATCTTCATTTTCGATGAAGCCATAGCCCTTGTCCTGGCTGAAGAATTTTACGGTGCCGATCGGCATAGGGTGTTTCCTTTCACGAGAAACGGGAATCCCCCGGCAAAAGCACCGGAGGAGCTGGTAGCGTGTGAAGGGAAGAGTCTGCCCCAAAGAGGCCGTCAAATTCCGTCGCAGGCGACGTTAGCGAGGCCGATATGGAGGATTGTTCCCGAAAAGTCAAGGTGCCGCGCAAATGGCGGTAAAATTGCGCGCCGCAAAGGCCGCCGATTTTAAGTCACGCCGAGCCGGCGAAATATAGGCGAAATGCGCCATTCTATTGTCCACGATCGCCGCAATATTCGGCCTTATTCAGCCGCGCAGCGCCGTTTTACGTGCCCTGCGCCGCGCGTCCGGCGGCGGAGGCAGGACAGGCCGCGCGATCGTTCGCGGGGGCGGGCAGGCAAAAGAAGGCGCGGCGCGCGGCCTCTCCGGCGAGGCGCAGCGGCGCGGTCTCGGCATCGCGCAGCGCTTCGTAGCGTTCGAGTTCGTCATCGTCGAGCGCGCGGGCATAGGCGGGGTCGCCGAACTGGCCCTCTTCTTCGCCGTAAAAATCGTCGGGCGGCGGAAAGTCGGTGCGCCAATCGTCGGCATGATCGTCGAACCAGACGGTCATCGCGGCGGCCGCCTCTTCGGGCGTTTCGGCGCTTTCGGGCTCTTCGCCAAAATCGGCGGAAATCTGCGCAACTTCATTCGCGATTTCGCTGCCGCGCCACAGCGCGGCGAGCGGGTTGGCATTGTTGTCGCGGCCCGCGAGCCAGAGCGCGAGCGCGGCGGCGAGGCCGGCGGGGGCGTCGGTGCCGCAGGTTTCGCCGGAGGGGGTTTCGCCGTCGGGAGCGGTTTCGGCGGCGCGCGCGGCTTCGGCGGCGTCGAACAGCATCAGAAAGCCCGGCCAGTCGCCGGCGACGATCTGTGCCAGCATTTCCTCGCCCGCGCGCGCCCGCGTTTCGACCATGCGGTCGAGCCGCGCGAGCATCGCGAGGCCAAGGCGGCTGTCGATGCGGCGGCGCTTGACGAAGCTGCGGCCGTCCTCGCGTTGCAGCTCGGTGGTCTCGTCATGCCCCCAGATCGCGCGGTCGAGCAGCTCGTCGGCGAGCCGCGTCCGCGCAATCAGCACCGCCGCCGCGCAACCGATCCGGAATGCTGCCCCCTCGGGCCGCTGTTTCAATTGATAGACGGCGGACGGCGACATGCCGACCTTCGCCGCCGAAATCTTCACCGATCCGTTGGTGGCGAACGCCTCCAGAAAGTCGCGCTGGAGACGGGGTGTCCAATGGTAGCTGGCGGGGGCGGGGAAATGCGCGGGATCGTGCGGGGAGTCGTCCATCGTTTCGTCCTTTTCGGTTAAGTGAAACCGATAGAATGAACCATATGGGTGAAATGTAGGAAAGGGGAATTTGGGGTGGCTTAAAATGGGTAATTGATTGGAGTGGCGTCGTTGGGCGAATTTGGATCTAGCCATCCATGAGTGTCGCCGACTGACCACAGGGGTCTTGTCTCGACGGCAAATGTGTCGAGCAGGCCGGCCGCGCGTAAAAATTGGTTTCCAAATTGCGCCATGCATATTGTGACAACGCTTGCTACCGCGCGAATGCAGTTTTCGAGCGTTGCCAGCTTAAAAGCGGATTCCCGATCATGCTTTGTTTTATTGTAAGCATCGTACCAAGAGAGGCTCTTGGTCGGAGCGTCGTTTGACCACCCGTGGAAAGGCGATATCGGTTCTATCCACGGGAATTTCACGAATCTTATAGAAAAATCTTTCAATCTTAAAGCTGACTCCAATTTATAGTAGTCAGTTGTATTCCATGAGTTTTGGTTTTTGTTTTCCTTATATTTGTTTTCTTTTAATATTCCTTTGCATTGAGCTTCAAACTCTGTCGCAGATAATATAAGTATATTACGAAATTCGTTTCCGAAAACCTGCATGTTGCTTGCATCCGGATCAACAGTTCGAAAGCACGAATGCAAGTGCTCGCTTAATGCTCCCGCTTGTATTGCAGCAGCGGCTCGCTCATGCGGGAACGAGTCATGAGGGTGAGGGGTAGGGAAATCAAAGGGATGCTGATGGTGTGGTCGTGCAATCCTCGGGAAATACATCCCAATCGGGATGTTAAGGGCTTCAAATTTCCACTTTTCTAGAGGAATGTCTGGAAAAAGCTCGGTTAGATTCTGGATGGCACAAGCCTCTAGAGGCATGTTTTTGTCAATCGCGAAATGGCAATTGGAATGGTTGAGCGGATTTGGGATGCCGTGCCGTATGGCCGTGCCATCCTGCACCTTCCAGATCATCGGTATATTGCTGAGGGTCGCGAATTCATCATCTCTGGCGGTCGCAAGGCGGACGAAGTCGCGATGAATGCCCTTACCGCTGTTTGTGTCGATTATTATCGTCACCGCCGTGGTTCACTCTGTCGAGCTGGATTTTGCTGCTTTAGCGGCACGGCGGCGGTTTTGTGTTTCGGCCTTCTTAATGACCGTCTTTGCTGTAACCGCGCCGTCGCCGTCCAAGGCATCTCGCTTAATTACTTCATTCGCTAGGATCACCCGAAGGTCTGCATCAGTCACCTTCAGCCCATCAAAGAGCCGGCGAAACTCTTTCCGAAGTGACGCGATTACGCCGTCAGAGAGAAGCGATGCGGCGATAACGTATCTGTTCACTATCTGCGCTTGTCGATGAAACGCGTCTAATGTCTCACTGTTGATACTCTCACGACAAAGCATGAAAAGCTTGGATATATCATCCACCGATCTCGTGATTTGCGAGAAGTCAAAACAGAGAACCTCTTCCCATTCAATGGGTTGTGCAAATTTGATCCGATAGATCTTCCAGACGATGGCGTTCGATAGAATGACCCATTCGATACCTTGATGAGCGCCATAGTTTACGGCTTGCCGAAGATGATTGTCGTTCAGCGTTGTCCCGGCAGACTTCACCTCGCAGAGATACTGGATTTTGCCCTCGACCTTGATCGCTAGGTCGCAGAAGGTGCCTCTTATCTGCTGCTCGCTGGTCACTTCGGCATACTTGTCATAGCCGAAGATGTCGTTGAGCATGTCTTTGATGACTGTAACGGTATCCGCTTCGGAAATATCCCGAGCAACCAATTTTCTGACAATCGGCTGGTATCGCTTTATTCCCGCTAAGAGGCGATCTTGAACCTTCTTCGGAATCTTGACGGCAATAGACATGGCTTCCCCCCGATGTCAGTTATCGCGAGGAAGCTAAATCGCTGTACGCCAACAGTCTAGCAAAGAAGTATCCGACTTCCGGATAGAGACTAAGCCCCATTTGCCGCTGACAAGATCGCCCGCACGCTCGCCGTCGCCACGTCGGTATCCAGCCCGCAGCCGAACAGGCTTTTCCCGTCGGCGGTGCGGCACTCGACATAGGCCGCGGCCTGCACATTGCTGCCCTGGCCGATCGCGTGTTCGCTGTAATCGACGATGTCCATCAGCGGGCCGCCGCTTTCGGCGAGCGCGGCGATGACGCTGCTCATCAGGCCGTTGCCGCGGCCGCTGACGCTGCGTTCGGTGCCGTCGATGGTCAGCTTGCCGGCGAAGATGCGGTCGGCGCCCGAATGGGTCTCATGCCAGTCGACGAGCTGGAAGCGTTTGCCTTCGGTGGCGAGATAGGCGCGTTCGAACGCCTGCCAGATGTCGTCGGCGGCGAGTTCGCGGCTCGTTTCGTCGGCGAGCGCCTGGACGACGTGGCTGAAGCTGGCCTGCATCTTTTTGGGCAGTTTCAGCCCCTTGTCCTGTTCGAGCACCCAGGCGACGCCGCCCTTGCCCGACTGGCTGTTGACGCGGATCACCGCTTCATAGCTGCGGCCCAAATCGGCGGGGTCGATGGGGAGGTAGGGGACTTCCCAGCGCTCGTCATTCTGGCGTTCGCGCGCGGCGAAGCCTTTCTTGATCGCGTCCTGATGGCTGCCCGAAAAGGCGGTGTACACCAGCTCGCCGCCATAGGGGTGGCGCGGGTGGACGGGCAAATTGTTGCAATATTCGACCGTCTGGATGACCTCGTCGATGTTCGAGAAGTCGAGCGCGGGGTCGACGCCCTGCGTGTACATGTTGAGCGCGATGGTGACGAGGCAGGTGTTGCCGGTGCGCTCGCCATTGCCGAACAGGCAGCCTTCGACGCGGTCGGCGCCGGCGAGCAGCCCCAGCTCGGCCGCGGCGACGCCGGTGCCGCGGTCGTTGTGCGTGTGCAGGCTGATCAGCGCGGCGTCGCGGTTCGGCAGATGCTTGCCGAAATATTCGATCTGGTCGGCGTAGATATTGGGGGTCGCCGCCTCGACCGTCGCGGGCAGGTTGAGGATGATCGGCTTGTCGGCGGTGGGCTGGAGAATGTCCATCACCGCGGCGCAGACCTCGATCGAGAAATCGATCTCGGTCGTCGAGAAACATTCGGGGCTATATTCGAAGCGCCAGTCGGTGTCGGGCAGGCGCGCCGCATTGTCGCGCAGCTGCTTCGCACCCTCGACCGCGATCGCCTTGATATCGGCCTTGTCCATGCCGAAGACGATCTTGCGCCACGCGGGCGCGACGGCGTTGTAGACGTGGACGATCGCGGTTTTCGCGCCCGCCAGGCTGTCGAAGCTGGTGCGGATGAGGTCGGCGCGGCTCTGCGTCAGCACCTGCGGCGTCACATCGTCGGGGATGCGGCCCGAGCGGACGAGGTTCTGGATATAGTCGAAATCGGTCGCGCCCGAGGCGGGGAAGCCGACCTCTATCTCCTTCAGCCCGCAGCGCACGAGCAGGTCGAAGAAGCGCGTCTTCTTCTCGGCATCCATCGGATCGATCAGCGACTGGTTGCCGTCGCGCAGATCGGTCGACAGCCAGATCGGCGCGCGCGTGATCGTGCGCGAGGGCCATTGGCGATCGGTCAGCGGAATCTGGGGAAAGGGGCGATATTTGACCGAAGGGTCGCGGAGCATGGTCATGGGAGTGAACTTCTTCTGCTGGGATTGGCTGGCTGTGTCGATCGGACCCTTGAGCGGGTGGCCGCGACTAGCGCGCAGCCAGTGTCACGCCCAAGGGCGTGTAAGTCGCAGAAGAAGAAGAGCGTTGCCGCGCATGGCGCCCCCATGATGCATAATGTCGCGCTTGGCAAGGGGAACGTGCGAAAATGTCGCCGGACCGCCTTCCGGGAGGATGGGTGGCGGCCCGGCGCAGGGTGGGGTTAGGGGTGGGAGAGGGCGTTGCCCCCCTCAGGCGTCTTCGTTGTCGCGGACGTGGCCTTCGGCGGGATCGCGGGCGTCGTCGTCGTCATCATCGTCGTCGTCGAAATCATCGTCGAATTCGAAGACTTCCTCCTCGACCATATTGTCGGCGGCGTGGATGCGCACGCCGATCAGCCAGTCGGCGAGCGGGCCTTCCCAGCCCGCCTCGACCGGGGCGAGCGCATCGGCGGCGCTGCCCGCCGGGCGATCGCCAACCAGATCGAAGTCCTGGACTCCGTCATCGGGCGGGGTGATGTAGACATGGGGTTCGAGCCGGACATGCGTCCATCCGGCGGTGGGGGCGAGGCCGTCGGCCTCGACAATCAGCAGCGGATCGTCCGCATCGCCGCCGACCATGGCGGCCACCTCGACTATTTCGCGTACCAGTTCGCTCATCGTGCCGACTCCTGCGAAAAGGGCGGGGCCCCAACCGGACCCCGCCCCCTGGCTAGCGGCACTGTGTGACAGATTGACGCGTCACTGTTTTTCGAAGGCGGCGTGGATGTCGAGCTTTACCTCGTCGCTGACGAAGGGGATGCCGTAGAGGACGCCGAAGTCGCTGCGCTTGATCGTCGTTTCGGCTTCGAAGCCGACGGTTTCCTTCTTGGTCATCCCCATGCCCGCGCCGTGAAATTCGACGTCGAGGGTGACGGGGCGGGTGACGCCATTGAGGGTGAGGTTGCCGGTGACCTTTGCCTCTGTCCCGTCGTCGTCGAGGACGACCGCGGTCGAGACGAAGCGGGCGTCGGCAGGGGCGGGACCGAAGAAGTCGGGCTTGCCGCCGTCCTTGCCCGCGCGCAGCAGATGCCCGGTCAAGCCGGCGCTGGCGGTGGTGACCTTCGACACCGGGATGGTGACGTCGACCTTTGCGGCGGCGGGGTTGGCGGGATCGAGCACGAGGGTGCCGGTCACGTCGCCGAAGATGCCGGTATAGTTGCTGAAGCCGAGGTGATCGACGCGCCACACGACCATCGTGTGCGCAGGATCGGCGGCATAGGTGCCGGCGGTAACGCGGCTCTTGTCGGGCGCGCCGGGGGCGCTGGGCGCCTGCGCGACGACGACGGGAACGGCAACGATGGCAAGAGCGAAAAGCGTGGTGAGCGATGCGATACGGCGCATGAGCGGGAGCCTCCTGTTGGGGAGGCGTGATGCTAGGCGAGGGCGCGCGCCGCCGTCAATCGCGCCGCCCGGAAACGCAGCGTTTCGTCCGCTCAGTCGATCCCGTCGCCGATTAGCGAGAAGGGCGCCCAGGCGCTGGGGTGCGACCAGCTTTTGAGGAAATCGTCGGCGCGCGGATCGTTGCGGATATCGCGCATTGCGCGCTGCAACGCCTCGGCGCGCGAGAGGCCGGGGTTCTGCTGCATCAGTTCGAACAAGCGCACGGTGAGCACCGAGGCGACATCGTCGCGTACCGGCCAGTGCGAGGCGAGCAGGCTTTCGGCGCCCGCGAAGAAGAAGGCGCGCGCCAGCCCCGACAGCCCCGGCGCCCCCTCGCTTCCGTCGCCCGAGGCGGTGTTGCACGCCGACAGCACGACCCAGCGCGCGCCGAGGTGCAGCCCCGCGACTTCGGAGGCGGTGAGCAGCCCGTCGTCGAGCGGGGTCGCGGTGGCGGGCGGGGTGAAGACGAGCCCGGGTTCGGCAAGCCCCTTTACCTCGCCCGCGATCAGCCCGTGGGTCGCGAGGAACAGCACCGAGAGATGGTCTAGATCGCTGCGCTTGAGATTGGTTTCGGTCGCGGTGCCGGCGAGATAGAGGCGCGCGGCATCGGCGCCGAGCAGCGCCTGCATCGCCTTCAATTCGGCCTCGGTCCCCGGCAACCGGGCAAGGCGGCGCAGCGCCGCAGGATCGGCGAGCGGCGGCGCATCGCCGATCGCGGGTTGCAGCCCGGCGGTGACGGGCAGTCCGCTGCTCCGCGTGCCGCGCGCGCGGGCACCGGCGATGCCGCGTGCGGCCGCCTGACCCTCGAGCACAGGATCGCCGAAGCCGACCATGCGCGTGCCCGCCTGGCCCTCGTCGCGCGCCGCGACCGCGCGCAACAATTGCAGCGACTGGAGCGAAGGGAGCTGAAGCAGCGCGGGGCCGTCGGCGAGCCATTTGGTCGCGCGCAGGACCGCAGGATCGCCGTCGGCGCCGGTCGGCTTTTCGGTGACGAGGATGCCGAGCGGCAGCGAGGAGAGCGACCCCGTCGCGGCGGTGAAGAGATGGCGTTTGCCCGCAAGATCGGCGGCGAAGGGCGCGAGCAGCCGGTCGTAGAGCAGCCAGGCGGTGCCGCGATCAAAGGGAAAATCGCCTTCGCCCTCGGCCGACCATTTCGCATCCTCTTCGGGCGTCACGTCGATGCTGGCGCCGACGTCCCACAGCAGGCGGCGGACATGCGCGTTGACCTCTGCCGCGGGCATGTCGGCGCGGTTCCAGCGCAGCGCGTCATCGGTGACGAGCAGGACATGGGTGCCGAATTCGGACGGCACGAGCATGACGAAGGCTTCGTCGGGCGCGAGCAGCGCCTGCGCCTCTGCCACGCTGAGCGGACGCGGCCGGATCAGCGCGAAATAATCGGGGGTCGCCGCGGCGATCGCGGCATCGACCTGCGCCCGGCGATCGTCCTTGCGCGCGATTTCGGATTGCAGCGCCGAAAATTGACGCTGGCGTTCGGCGGGGTCGTCGGGGAGCGTTTCGAGCTTCGTGTTGAGTGCCGCGATCGCCGTGTCGATCTGGCGCCGTTCTTCGACGAGCGGCGAAACCGAGGCGCGGGCCGCGGCGCGTTCGGCGGCGGCGCGCGCGACGGCGCGGCTGGTCGTTCCCGCCATCGCATCCTGCAGCGCCGCAAATGCCTGTTCGGCGGCGGCGCCGTCGTGCGCGCCCTTTGCCCACAGGGCGTCGGCATAAAGCAGGAAATAGTCGGCGTAGCGCCGTTCGCCGAGCCATGCCCAGGGATCGGCGGTCACCCAGTCGAGCTTCATTTCGTCGAAACGGTCGAAGCCGAGCGCGTCGCGGAAACTGGTCATGCCCAGCGCGGCATGGCGCGCGGCGGCGAGCGCCAGCGCCGGGTCGCCGCCGGCGCGCAGCAGTAGTTCGGAAAGATCGGCCTTGAGCGCGTTGAGCGTGTCGTCGGGATCGCCGAAGCTGCCGCGCCGCGCCGAGCGCCGGTCGGGGTCGAGATAGAGGGCGACATGGTCGTTGGCGGGATCACCCAGCACATCGGCCAGCACGGCGATCGCGGCGGCGCTGCGGTCGCGCTTCTTGAGGAAGGTGGTCAGATTGTCGAGCGCATGAAGGGTACGGAAGTCGCCCGCGCCGAACGCCTTGCGCTCGACGGCCAGCGCCTCGCGGTAAACGGCTTCGGCTTCGGCGTCATTGGCGGGCAGATCGTCGAGATCCCAGGCCAGATCGCGCAGCGCCTTGGCATATTCGTCGCTGTCCTTGCCATAATGACCGGCGAACAGCGCCACCTTGCGGCGGCTGTTGGCGATGCGTTCGGCCTCGTCGCCATAGCTCGACAGGGTGCGCCTCTCGGCCTCGATCGCCTTTTGCTCGGCGTCGAAATCGACCCCGGCGAGCTGGGTGCCGACGAGCGCACCGAAGCCATAGCGGGCGAGCTGATCGCGGGCGCGGTCGGCCTTGCCCGCGGCGACCGCCGCCTTGGCATAGGCTTCGGCAATGCCGGTCACATCATTGACCATATCCTTGTCGAAATATTCGCCGCTGCCCGCCTTGCCCTTCGTATAATGCGGGCTGGCGACCAGGATCGCGAGGATGCGTTCGTCGAGGGCGAGTGCGTCGTCGGGGCGGTTCGCGCCCGCAAGCGCGGCGCGATAGTCGTAATAGCGGCGGACGAGACGGAAATCGGGGCCTTCGCAATCGTCGCCGGTACAGGCCTCGATCGCGGCGAGGCTGTCGTCGAAAAGCCGTTTGCGCAGCGCCCCGGCGTCGTCGGCGCGGCCGACGAGGGCAAGCAGCGCCGCATAGCTCGACAGCATGTCGGCGCGCTTGTCGCGCGCCCGGTCGCAGCGCGTGCCCCACGCCGGGCTCTCACACCCCGCCCAGCGCGGTTCGAAGCGCGCGATGACGGCATCGAATGCGGTGACGGCTTCGCCGCCGCGTCCGACGTCGTTGAGCATCTGTCCATATTCGAGCAGCGTATCGCCAAGGTCGGTATCGTCGCGCGCGCAGCCCATCACCATGCCGGGGACGCGGCGGCCGCAGCCATAGGCTTCCTCGGTCAGCGCATGGACATAATGGGAGAAGGGCTCGATCGCCTCTTCGCGGTAGCCGTTGACGCGCAGCGCGAGCGCATATTGGCGTTCGACATCGGCGGTCGCATAGGTGCCCGCCCCGTACAGCGCGGTGGCGATTTCGACCGCGCGCACGAGCGCCAGACGCGATTCGGGTGCCCGGTGCGCCCAGCTGAGATTGTTCGCGTGGACGAGCAGCTTGGCGAGATAGGGGGCGCTGTTTTCGCCGCGGTCGGCGGCGATCAGCTTGAGCGTGCGTTCGGAGATGGCGGCGCGGTCGGAAAGATCGGCCGCCAGTTCCTTGCGGTCATTCTCGGCGACCTTTTCGGCGGTCGCGGGTGACAGGTCGGGGGCGATCTGCGCCGCGGCCGGAAGCGCGGCGACGAGCCAGAACGCCGCCCATATCCCCGCCAGCATCGCCCGCATCCGCCGCATATTCCGCCCCCCGCGAACGGCCGCGCCGACAAGGCGGCGAAGCCGGAAGCCAAGGGGTTAGGCAAAATCGCGGCGCGGCGCAAATCGGGAGTCGGGCGCTATTGCCCCGAGGCGCGGCGCTCCGCAAACCATTGGCGCAGCATCGCGGCGGTGCAGCCGGTAAAGCCGTAAGAGCCGATGACCGAGCAACTGTCAGGGCGCGTCAGGCGGGCGATATTGTCATAATCCTCGACGCGGGCGCCCCACGCGCTGCCGCCGACCGACGTGTCGTCATCCTTTCCGCGCAACTCCTTCGGCACGCGGTAGCGGTCCGATTCGGGGCGCTGGGCGCAGACGACGATCTCCTCACCCTCGGCGACCGGACAATGGTCGTCGCCATAGGTGACGAGAAAGGAGATGCGTTCGGGCGGTTCGCTGTGCTGTACGAGGCTATCGTCCTGCGCGGCGGCGGGTAGCGGGGCCAGCAGCATGGCGGCGGCAAGCAGCAGCGACGGGGCGGCGGTTGAAATCGACATGGCGTTCCCTCTGACCATCCCCGTATCCGCAATAGGCACGCGAAGATGAACGCCAGCCGAACCGGGCTCAGGCGATATCGAGCGACGCGGCGATGGCGGCCCATATTTCAGCGAGTTCGTCGGCGCCGGTGCAATAGGGCGGCATGACATAGACGCTGTTGCCGAGCGGGCGCAGCAGCACGCCGCGATCGCGGTAGAGGGCGGTGAGGCGGGGAGCGAGCGCCGAAAGATAGCCCGCATCGGCAACCACGAGATCGAGCGCGGCGATGGTGCCGAGGCGGCGCGGATTGGCGATGCGCGGATCGGTGGCCAGCATCGCGAGGTGCGCGGCCTGGGCATCGGCGAGCGCGTCGATCCGCTGCTGCACCGGTTCGTCGCGCCAGATGGCGAGATTGGCGTTGGCGGCGGCGCAGGCGATGGGGTTCGCCGTGTAGCTCGACGAATGATAGAAGGTCTTTGCGCGGTCGGGCGAATAATGCGCCGCGAAGATCGCTTCGCTGCACAGCGTCACCGCGAGCGGCATCGCCCCGCCGGTGAGGCCTTTCGACAGGCAGACTATGTCGGGGATCACCCCCGCCTGGTCGCAGGCGAAGCGCGTGCCGGTGCGGCCCCAGCCGGTCATCACCTCGTCGGCGATGAAGAGCACGCCGTGCGCGGCGCAGATGGCGCGCATCTCGGCGAGCACCCACGCCGGATAGATCAGCATGCCGCCGGCGCCGAGGATCAGCGGTTCGACGATGAAGGCGGCGGGTTTTTGCAGGCAAGCGGCTTCGAATGCGTCGAGCGTGGCTTGTTCCATGCCTTCATGGGGGAAGGGGATGGAGTCGACGTCGAACAGCAAAGGTTGCCACGCGCGGTTGTAGACGCCGCGCTCGCCGACCGACATCGTGCCGATCGTGTCGCCATGATAGCTATGCTCGAGGACGAGGATGCGGCTGCGCGGCTCGCCGATGTTGAACCAGTAGCCGAGCGCCATCTTGAGCGCGACCTCGACGCTGGTCGAGCC